>Ga0070731_10000217_pt1 | contig 97300 bp, 89 predicted proteins | sample Coa_R1_2_FD_66448 | JGI IMG/M metagenome (GOLD analysis project Ga0070731, IMG submission 66448) | Surface soil microbial communities from Centralia Pennsylvania, which are recovering from an underground coalmine fire - Coalmine... | ecosystem: Environmental > Terrestrial > Soil > Unclassified ... | reverse complement strand
CGAGTCGTGCGTCGAGAAGACGACCGGCCCTCGAGCGAGTACCACGCCACCCCCGGCGACCGCGCCGAGGAGGAGCCCGACGAGTAGAGCAAGTCCGATGGAGCGCCGGGCGCTGGACATGTCGGCTGGTCTCCGAGCGGCCCTCGCCGCCGCAGGACGCGGCGGCCGGGACATGACCCGAGACGCGCGCCACGTGGTCCAGGTTCAACGCCCTCGCGGCCGTCGCGGGCTCAGCCACCAGCTGCGTGAGGCGACGGCACGCGCTCGCCGGCTCGCTCCGGGCACGTTGCCGAGTGCCCGAGCCGCAGCGGCCGCTTGGCCGCGCACTCATTCGAACTTGTATGGCCAATCGTCAGGCCGGAGCCGCCCTGCCGATGTCGGGCTCGCGAGACCGCCAGGTCGGCGAGGGGTCGAGGGTTCATTCGTCGCGATCCTGTTCTCGGCGTGTGTGGCTCGCGAGCAGCGCGCGCAGAGGCTCAGCCTCGTCCCACAGGTCGCCCGGGCCGTAACTTGCGCCGCCATGCGGACCCGGCCCGATGATCTGCAGCAGCCGTCCCGTGAACAGGGAGTACAGGTAGCCGTTGATGGTGTCCGCGGAAGCCGCTACGCGATCCGTCAGCTCGGCCGGGGACACCGGCAGGCCGTGATCGAGGGCCGCGCTGAGGACGTTCCTGGTGTTGCGCAACTCCATGGCGCGGATTGCCTCGTCAAGCGTCGCAAGATGGTCGGCCACGTCGAAGTTGGGCACGGCCAAGGCCATGTCGATGAGCGCCTTCGCGCCGGTGACCGACTCCAGCCCGTACCCACTCGAGAACTTCCAGACCACGTCCGTGGTCGCCGAACCAGGCGCTGTGCCGAGGAGCTTCGACAACAGCGCCTCGGCGTGTCGCCACCATCGCAGGCTGCCGGGGTCCAGCGCGTCGTTGGCGGCCTTGGCCCGATCCTCCAACGTCCAGCGTTCGTTCTCGATTGCAAGAAGCTCGAGGAGGATGCCGAGCTCGCGAGGCGCCAAGCGCTCCGTCGAGCGACTCATCGAGCCTCGTCAAGGCGGCGGTCGGCCTCCTCGAGGACGGCGTCGACCGATGTCCCGATCCGCTCCGCGACCTCCTCCGCGACCCGGCGCAGCTTCGGCCGGACCGGAGGCCGCCGCGACCCAGACGCCGCGGCAGCCTCGAGGCGAGCCAGGCGCTGCTCGTGATCCGTCATCTCGAGGAGGCGGAGGCCGGCGCTCGCTGCCGCGATCATGACCCTCGAGCGCGGGATCGACGGCTCGAGGCCCAGCACGTCGGTGATCGCGCGCTCCAGGGTCAAGCGGATGCCGTCGGCGGTCTGGAGGCCTGCGAACTCGACCTGGGGTCCGGTTGGGTGGATGCGGCGTCGGTGAATGCCGCCAGTCCGGCGAACCTCGACCCCCTGCGCCCGCCGATCGGGGTCATGGAACGTGCACGTGGCCCGGTCACGTTGCGGGGTGGCAGAGCACGGGCGACCATCGAGCTTCAGCGCCGAACAGCGGCGCTTTCCCACCTGGCCGGTCCGATCTGATGCGTCACCGACGCCGTCGGGTTGGCCAGAAACCACGAACGCACCGAGCGTCTCGGCCATCGCCGGCGCACGGTGCGCATGAAGGTCGCGATCTGTCCCGTCGAGGTGCTGCGGCAGGAATCTCCTCAGTGGATGGCGTCGACGCGGGGCTAGAATAGGTTTTGCGGCGCGGTGCGGTCAAGGCTCCCGAGCGGCGTGCGACGGGTTCTCCCGGAGAGCGGGTGCGGGACGGCTCGGGACCCCCCGGCGAGGGCTACCAACCCTACCTCTGGTAGCGAGCGATGGTTGGTAGGGTCCAGGGTTGGCCCGCGCAACCGACGAAACCCCCTTTACCAAGTTTGGCCCGACCGGCCGATCCAGGGATCGCGGACGGCAGTCCTTCGCTCCGAAATCACGCTGCGGCAGTGGCAGCCAACCACGATTCGAGGAGCCTCGAAACGGGCCTTACCTTCTCCGTCCTGATCGGGGATCCGGCTAGAATGGCGGCCTCCCCGAGCGGGAGTAGCTCAGTTGGCAGAGCGTTGGCTTCCCAAGCCGAAGGTCGCGGGTTCGAACCCCGTCTCCCGCTCCACTTTCCCTCGGCCGATCATCCAGATCGAGCCAGGTCTGTCGGGTAAGACCGCCTCCCGGCGTCGGCTCGCCACGAGGACCGCCGCGCGCTCTGCCTACCCGACGGGGTGGCGACGCGACACGTAACCCTGGGGCCTCACACGCAATGGGCGCTCGCGCGACATCACCGAGCCGGGATCGGGCAGGGCGCCTTCCGGTCTGATCGTTCAGGTCACCGGGATCCGGGGTGCGTCCGGATCCAGGGTGGTCGCGAGCTCAGCCGGACCGACGCCACGCGAACAGGTCGACCGCCACGACGTACGTCATGAGGACCAGGACGACGACCGCGAATGGCACCGTGACGCTCGCCGGCAACCCAGGGAGCGGATCGACGACCGCGATCCCCGCGAGGACGCCGAACACCGTTCCGAAGACGATCCCACTGAGCCGGCCGATCGCGCTCCCCCGCGACGCCATCCGCCCGCCGATGGCCATCACGATGCCGATGCCGACCGCCCAGAGCCGGACTTCGCCGAGGGCCGCCGGATCGAAGCTGTCGGAGGCTGCGGCTCCGGCAGCGGACGCGGCGATCAGGACCGCGGCAGCGAGCCCGAGGTACGAGCCGAACGTGACCTGGATCACCGCGGCGAGCTTCGCGAGCTTCGTGACCTGCCCGGTTGACGGGGAGGCGGCAGCCGCGGCGGGTCGGGCCGCGGGTGCCAGGGCCGGTCGGGCCGCGGCGGCTGGCGCCGGCGTGGTCGCGACGGCGACGGGCGCCGCCCGACCCATGGCGGCCTGCCGCTGCTCCAGTGACGGTTGCCAAACGGGAGATGGCGGAACCGCGGCGGGGGTCATCGGGCGCCCAGCCGCTGGGCTCGGGAAGCCCGGCGGGAGCGGTGGGCGGCCCGGTCGCGACGTCGATGGCGGCATTGGTCAGCGGATGGCCGCCGGGCCCGCCGACGGCGGTGCGTTCGGCACGCTGGTAATGGTCACGCTGCCGTTGTCGGCCACCACGGTCGCCAGATGGACGCCGTGCGCGTCGAGCAGCTGGTTGTAGGCGTCGAGCGCGTTCTTGACGCCCTGCTGCACCTCGGCCTGGCTGGGGAGGACGAGCCCGGTCGGATCGTTCGGCATCGCCGTGATCGTGGCCAGGAGGTGGCCGCTGCCGTCGACGCCCAGGGTGGCTGTGGCCGGACCGAGCGGCGTGTTGACGGTGATCGCGCCATTGGCGACGGTCGGCGCTCCGAGATTGACACCGGCGACGCTGCCGTCGGCCCCGACCGAGGGGATGAGGGCATGGAGCACCGGGTACGCGTCGGCGGCGGGGATCGAGGTTGTGCCCGCGTGGGTCAGCGCCTCGAGTGCCGGGTCGATCGCCGGTGCCTGCGGGGTTGCGCTGGACGGCTGTCCCGCAGACGCGCCTGGCGGCTGACCCGCTCCGCTGCCCTGAGGCTGATCCGGACCGTTCGTGAGCCCGCCCGATCCCGTGCCACTCCCCGACGGAGCCGTGGGGCCGGCGCCGGCGGGAGCCGGCGGGGGTCCACCGTCGACGATCATGAGCCCCGACCCCGTGTCCGGGACAACCGGCGGCGGAGCCATCGCCGGCGGCGTGGACGGTGGCGGTCCGGCGACCCACAGCCCCGTCACGGGGTCCTCGTGAACCGTCATCGTGCGTTGGACCTGGCCCTGCGCGTTCAAGGTCGTGCAGGTCGTATCGCCGGTGATCGGGTCGGTGTGGAAGACCTCGGTGGTGACCGGCTGACCCTGGGGATTGAGGGTCACCGTCGTGTGGTCGTCGGTGACCGGGTCGGTGTGATCGATCACGGTCTTCACCGGTTGGCCCTGGGCGTTGAGCGTCGTGGTGGTGTGGTCGTCGGTGATCGGGTCGGTGTGATCGATCACCGTCTTCACCGGTTGGCCCTGGGCGTTGAGCGTCGTCAGGGTCGTGTCGCCGGTGATCGGATCGTCGTGTCGGGTCTCGGTCGAGACCGGCTGACCCTGGGCGTTGAGGGTCGAGATCGTGACGTCGCCGGTCACCGGATCGGTGTGGAGGATCTCGGTCGTGACCGGCTGACCCTGCGGATTGAGGACCGTGTGGGTCGTGTCGTCCGTGATCGGGTCCGTGTGCCATGTCTCCGTGGCTGCGGGCTGACCCTGGGCGTTGAGCGTCGTCCGTGTGGTGTCGCCCGTGATCGGGTCCTCGTGGTCGATGTGGGTGCTGATTGGCTGCCCCTGAGGGTTGAACTTCGTCCGGGTGGTGTCGCCGCTGATCGGGTCGGTGTGCGTCGTGAACGTCCGGATGGGCTGGCCCTGGGCGTTCGTAACGGTGACCGTCACGTCGCCGGTGATCGGGTCGGTATGGGTGGCGGTCGACGTGATCGCCTGGCCCTGCGGGTTGAAGACGGTCGTCGTCGTATCGCCGGTGACCGGATCGACGTGGCTCGTCGTCGTCCGGATCGGCTGGCCCTGGGGGTTCAGCAGCGCGACCGTCGAGTCGCCGGTGATCGGGTCGGTGTGATCGATCTGGGTGAGCACCGGCTGCCCGTCCGCGTTGAGTCGCGTCGTCGTCATGTCGCCAGTGATCGGATCGACGTGCGTCCCCACGGTGTTGATGGCGGTTCCCTGGGGGTTGAGGGTCGTCACCGTCACGTCACCGGTCACCGGGTCGGTCTGGGTGATGGTCGTGCGCTGGGGGTTGCCCTGCGCGTCGGTGACGGTCTCGGTCGTATCGGGGTTGTCGGTGTTGGGAATGCCCGGTTGGGCCCCAGGCACGACTGCGCCGCCCCAGTTCGGCACGATCCCGAGCGCGGTGCCGATGAAGAGGCCGCCGCCCAGCAGAACGACGATCCCGCCGAGCCCCAACAGGATCGGGATGAGGTCGGGCCCGCCGCCCTGGTCGCCCCCGGTCAGGCCGCCGCCCGAGGTGTCGTCGGAAGCGACCGGAGCGCCGGTGTCAGCAGGCGCGAGTGATGGCGGGTTGGCCGCGGCGCAATCGAAGCTCTGGTTGTAGTCGTACGCGAGCGTCCATTCCTGGACCGGAGCCCCCTTGGCCGCGGCCGCGTCGCAGACCTCGCGCGGCGTGTTGAACGGGCCCGCGGAGTAGTCGGACTGGTACGTATAGGTCCCGCCTGAGCCATCGGGGATCGTGTAGTAGCCGTTCGCGTCGGGCGGGCCGTTGAGGAGGGTCCAGAAGTTGTCGCTGACGCCACCGCTCGTCGTGCCGTGTCCGATCGCATGAACCATGTACTGAGGATGGGCGAACGGCGTGTCGAGCGGGTCAGCGGCGGCGGCCGCCGAAGCGACCATGAGGGCCCAGAGGACGGCGCCGGCAATGACGAACAGCGGCCGGACCCGACCTCCAGCGCGACCGCGGTGACGCGCCGATGTCACCGGCACACGATACAAGCCGGCCGCCCTCACGAAGCAGGGATGTTGGTTCCGCAGCCGACAGCGGCAGGGGCGCTCGGACAACCCCCGCGGCGCCCGTCCGACCCCGCATGGGGCCCTGCTCATTGCAGCCTGATCGGGCGCCGCCGGGCGCCCGCCGTCCGAGCCGAAACGGCCTCGGTCGGATCTTCTGGCAGCATGCGGGTGGATGCGCGTTCCCAAGTTCGTCGATCCGGGCGGTCCCAGCTATCGCTGGTGGCTGCTCCTCGTGACCAGCGTCGCGGCCCTGCTGGCCTCGCTGAACTCGGGGACGCTCGTCATCGCTCTGCCCCAGATCCTGCGCGACCTCCACACCGACCTGTTCGCGCTGCTGTGGATCGTCGTCGGCTACACACTGGTCGTCTCGGTCCTCGTCCTGAATGCGGGGCGGCTCGCGGACCGCTTCGGTCGGGCACGGACCTTCACCCTCGGCCTCCTCATCTTCACCGCAGCCTCGGCGTTCTGCGCGGTCGCGCCCGATGCGCTGACGCTGATCGCCGGACGCGTGGTCCAGGGCATCGGCGGGGCGTTCCTGTTCGCCAACTCGTCCGCCCTCGTCACCGATGCGTTCGCCCGGCGTGAGCTCGGCCGGGCCCTCGGCATCAACGCGATGGTGGTCGGCGCCGGGCTGATGCTCGGCCCGATCGTCGGCGGCTGGCTGACGACCTTCGGCTGGCGCTTCGTCTTCTGGTTCAACGTCCCGCTCGGGATCATCGGGGTCATCGCCGCGGCGCTGATCCTGGTCGAGCGGATGCCGGCCCAGCGCAACGTCTCGCTCGACTGGCTCGGCTCGGCCATCTACCTCGTCGGCCTGCTGGCGCTGATGACGTCGCTCGCCTTCGGCGGGATCTACGGCTGGACGACGTGGTGGGTCCTCGGCGGGTTCGTGCTCTTCCTCGTCCTCGTCCCGGTGCTCGTCTTCGTCGAGCGACGCGTCGCGACGCCGCTCCTCGACCTGACCCTGTTCGATGACCGGCTGTTCACGATGGGCAACCTGACCGGCCTGCTCAACGGCATCGCCCGGAACAGCGTCCTGTTCCTGCTCGTGTTCTACCTGCAGGGCGTGAAGGGCGTCGATCCGGTCACCGCCGGCATCGATCTCGCGCCCCTCGCCCTCGGCCTCCTCCTCCTCTCGCCGATCAGCGGCGCACTGGCGGACCGGTTCGGGTCGCGGGCGCTGGCGACGGCCGGGATGCTCGTCACGGCCGTCGGCCTGGCCGGGCTCATCACGCTCGACGTGAGCACGCCGTTCTGGCAGTTGGTGGTGTGGCAGCTTGTCATCGGCGCGGGATCGGGGCTCTTCAATGCCCCGAACACGAGCGCGGTCATGGGCGTCGTGCCGCCGGCGAAGCGCGGTATCGGCGCCGGCATGCGGGCGATGCTCGTCAACACCGGCTTCATCGTCAGCATCGCCCTGGCCATCGGGCTGATGACCTCGGCCATGGATCCCAAGGTCATGGTCGCGGTGTTCTCCGGGACCCAGACGGGCACGGCGGGCATCAACCTGCGGCCGTTCATCGGGGCGCTCCATGTCGCCTTCGCGGCCGGGGTCGTGGTCAGCCTGATCGGAGCCGGCGTGTCGCTCATGCGAGGCGGGCATCGCTCATGGGAGCCCGAGCGAGGCGCCTCCGGGTCCTGAGGGCGCAGCTTGTCGCGCTGGTCGTGGTGCCGCTGGGCACCATGTCGGGAAATCGACATCACGCGGTGGACCGAGCGTGCGAGCATTGCGCCACCGCGCGGCCGCGGTTGGGCCGTGATTCCGGGGGGAGGGATCGCACTCGTGGCACTGATCGCTCGCTCGCGCTGGCTGCTGGTCATCACCCTCGTCGCCGCGCTCGCGCTGCTGGCGACCATGCTCATCGAGGCAGGCCCCGCGAGGACGGGGCCGGCGCTCGCCGCGGCGGGCGCCCATTTCGAGGTAACGGCCGCCCAGTCGGCCAACGGCCCGATCGACGTCGGCAACGGCAACAAGGTCGGCGGCGCGATCAAGCACGACACGTCGAAGCCGATCCGCGAGCTGCCGCAACTGCCCGTGCGGGCGTTGCCGGCCAACGACGACCAGGGCGGCGACGCGGCCTCCGGCGGGGCCGCGAGCCACGTCCAGGTCCATGACCCGGTCGTCCAGACGTCGCAACCCTCGGCGAACATGCCCTCGCCCAGCCTCAACTTCGAGGGCATCGACTTCCCGGGCGTCAGCTGCAACTGCGCCCCGCCGGACACGAACGGCGAGGTCGGCGCGACGCAGTACGTCCAGATCGTCAACGAGGGCTATCAGGTCTTCAACAAGTCGACGGGTGCGTCGATGCTCGGCCCAGCCTCGATCGAATCCGTCTGGGCCGGCTTCGGCGGCGTCTGCCAGAGCAACGGCGACGGCGACCCGGTCGTGCTCTACGACCAGCTCGCGAACCGCTGGCTGCTGAGCCAGTTCGCGGGCTCCGGCATTCCGACGGACGAGTGCGTCGCGGTCTCGGCGACGAGCGACGCGACCGGCGTCTACTACCGCTACGACTTCCACCTCGGGTCGAACTTCTACGACTACCCGAAGATCTCGGTCTGGCCCGACGGCTATTACATGGCGATCAACGTCTTCGACTCGTCGGGCAGCGCGTTCCTTGGCCCCCAGGCGTTCGTCCTCGACCGCTCGAAGATGCTGACCGGCGCGGCCGCGACGTTCATCGCGATGCCGAACCTCGGATCGAGCTACAGCCCGATGCTGCCGGCCGACCTGGAGGGCTCGACGCTGCCGCCGGCCGGTGCTCCCGATCCGTTCGTGCTATACCCGAGCGCCGGGATCCCGGTCAACGGGAAGTACCTGACCTACCGCTTCCATGCCGACTTCGTGACGCCGGCGAACTCGACGTTCACCCAGATCACGTCGCCGAACGCGGCCCCGTTCACGCAGGCGTGCGGCGCGTGCGTCACCCAGCCGGGGACGACGAGCGCCCTCGACACGCTCGGCGACCGGCTGATGTTCCGGCTCACCTATCGCAACTTCGGCGACCACGACATGCTGCTCGGCAGCTACACCGTTGCCTCCGGCGGCACCCTCGGCGTTCGCTGGTTCGAGCTCCGCAGCATCACGAGCGGCACAGAATCCGTGTTCCAGGAGGGCACGTATCAGCCTGACTCGACGTATCGCTGGATGCCGAGCGCGGCGATGGACAAAGCCGGCGACATCGCCGTCGGCTACAGCGCCTCGAGCTCGAGCGTGGATCCGTCCCTGCGCTACGCCGGCAGGCTTGTGGGTGACCCGGCTGGCGTGCTCGCCCAGGGCGAGGCCGTCCTTTTTGCGGGTCTCGGCTCGCAGTCCGGGACGAGCAGCCGGTGGGGCGACTACAGCGACATGACCGTCGATCCAGTCGACGGCTGCACGTTCTGGTTCACCAGCGAGTACTACCCGAGCGGCGTCAACCAATTCGACTGGCGGACCCGGATCGGGAGCTTCTCGTTCCCGAGCTGCTCTGGGGTCGCCCAGGTCCTCACGTCGGTCGGCGTCACTCCGGCGAACGCGTCCGTCACCGTCTCCAAGACGCAACAGTTCTCGGCGACCGGGTACGACCAGTTCGGCCAGCCGATGAGCCCCCAGCCGACGTTCACCTGGTCGGTGAACGGCGGCGGCTCGATCAACGCGTCGACCGGGCTGTTCACGGCCGGCGGGACACCCGGCGGGCCATTCACCGTCACGGCGGCAAGCGGGGGTGTCAGCGGGACGGCCAGCGTGACCGTGACCTCACCGCCACCCGACTTCTCGTTCACGGTGACTCCGCCCTCGACGTCGGTCAAACGAGGGGGGACCGCGACCTACACCATCACGATCACCAAGCTGAACGGCTTCACCGGTGCCATCACGTTCAGCCTCGGCGGGAAGCCCTCCGGGTCGACCGTCACGTTCAGCCCGAATCCGACCACTGCGACCACGACCACGGTGACGCTCACCGTGAAGACCGCGACGTCAACGACGAGGAAGACCTACACGCTGACCATCAACGGCGTCAGTGGCAGCCTCAGCCACTCCCAAACGGTCACCCTGACCGTGACCCGCTAGCCAGAGGTCATCGAGCTGGGCGAGCGCTTGCAGATCTCGCGAACATCGGAGCCCGGCCACGGCGCCGGGCTCCGCTATCGTTGCGGGCCGTGAGCGGTCGGGCATCCTCTCAGGAACGATCATCTGATGCGCCGCGGGCGCGGACGGCCCGCTGGGAGCTGCTGCTCACCGGCGCCGGCGGCGAGGGGCTCGACGGCGTCCGGAGCTCGTGCAGCCTGGTCCGCGACGGCGATCGTGTGATCGTCGTGGACCCCGGCATGGCGCCGGATGGCGAGGCGATCCTCGGACCGCTTCGGTCGCTCGGCGTCGAGGCCGGCGGCGTCACCGACGTCGTCCTCGGCCACCATCATCCCGACCACGGCGTGCGGGTCGGGCTCTTCCCGAACGCCGCGGTCCACGATCACTGGGCGACCTACCGGGGCACCGACTGGATCGACGCGGATGCGGAGGGCCGCGAGCTCGCGCCCTCCGTGAAGCTCATCCGCACGCCCGGCCATACCGCCGAGGACATCTCGACCATCGTCGGGACACCCGGGCGGATCGTCGTGCTGACCCACACGTGGTGGACTGCCGACGGCCCCGCGGAGGATCCGCTCGCCGAGGACCCGGCGGCCGTGCACGCGTCCCGAGCCCGCATCCTCGCGGTCGCGGACCTCATCGTCCCGGGCCACGGCCCGGCCTTCAAACCCGGTGGCGCCACGCCCCGCTGATCAGCGGAGCAGGAGGTCCTTCGGCAGGTCGACCTTGGGATACGCCGGGTGGAGGGCCTCGAAGCGGTCGGCGACGATCTCGCCGATCGCGAGGTTCCGAAACCACTTGTGGTCCGAGGGGATCCGATACCAGGGCGCGGTGTCAGTCGAGCAGCGCGACAGCGCCTCCTGGTACGCGGCCATGTAATCGTCCCAGCGGGCCCGCTCGGCGAGGTCGCCCGCCTGGAACTTCCACTGCTTCGTCGGGTCGTCGTAGCGCGCCTTCAACCGATCGAGCTGCTCCGCCCGGGAGATGTGCAGGAAGAACTTCAGGACGGTCGTGCCGGCGTTGGCGAGGATCGCCTCGAACTCGTTGATCTCGTCGTAGTAGCGCCGCCAGGTCGCCTCGGGCACGAGCTCATGGACCCGGACGACGAGCACGCTCTCGTATTGCGACCGGTTGAAGATCCCGACCTCGCCCTTGCCCGGGACGGCGGCGTGGATCCGCCAGAGGTGGTCGTGGCGAGCCTCGAGCGCCGTCGGGATGTCGAAGGACGTGACCCGGCAGCCCTGCGGGTTGAAGGCCTGCATGACGTGCCGGATCGTTCCGTCCTTGCCGGCCGTGTCGATGCCCTGGAGCACGATGAGGACGGCCCGCTGGCCCTCGGCCCGGATGCGCTCCTGGAGGGAGGTCAGACGCTCGAGGTCGGAGGCCGTCGCCGCCTCGGCGGTCGACTTGTCGTGGCCGAAGGTGTCGCTGGCATCGGCGTCCCCCAGGTGGACGCTCGAGCCGGGCTTCACGAGCAGCCGCTCGACCAGCTTCGGGCGCTTGCGGCCAGCGGATCGAGGGCTCATCGCCGTCGATGGTGACACGTCGGAAACCGGAAGGCCTCGACCGGCGTCTTCCGGGCCAACGCGGCCCGAACCGACGCCGCACCGAGCGAACGGAGCGCATCACCAGATGTCTGCGATACCTCCCCTCTCCCCCCGGACGGTCTCGATCTCGCTGCCCGTCCCGAGCGCCAGGAGCGCGTGGCTCGCCGCCGGCATCGCCCTCGGGCTCCTGACGGCGATCCTCGCCGGCCCGCTCCTCGCCGCACGATCCGGCCTTGCGGTCGACACGACGGGCTCCACGACCCCCGAGCACACCATCACGGTGAGCGGCACCGGCTCGGTGATCATCAGCCCGGACATCGCCGATCTTCGCCTCGGCGTCGTCTCGACCGCCAGCACCGTGAAGGCGGCCCGCCAGGCAGCCGCGACCGCGATGACCGCGGTTATCGCCAGCCTCAAGAAGCTCGGCATCGACGACAAGGACATCCAGACCTCGATCCTGTCGCTCCAGCCCAGCTACGACTACACGTACCAGACGAACCCGCCGAAGGTCACCGGCTACACCCTCTCGAACTCGATCGCCGTGACGGTCCGCAACCTCGATAACGTCGGTGACGCGATCGACGGCGCGCTCGCCGCGGGCGCCACCTCGCTCGACGGCGTGGACTTCCGGGTCGACGACCAGACGGCGGCCGACAAGCAGGCTCGCCAATCGGCGATGGCCGACGCCAAGGCGAAGGCCCAGGCGCTCGCCGACGCGGCCGGCGTCTCGATCACCGGCGTCTCGTCGATCTCCGAGCAGGTCGCGCCGGTCCCCTACCCCGTCTACTACGGTGCGGCGGCCGCCGGTGCACCCGATGCGAAGTCGGTGCCGACCCCGGTCCAGCCCGGCACGAACGAGATCGACGTCACGTTGACGGTCGTCTACCTGATCGGCTAGCCAGCTCAGTCCACGTGACCGGCGGCGACCAGCCGGAGGAACTCCGTCACCAGGTCGGGGTCGAACATCTCGCCCGAGCGAGCCTCGATCTCGGCGACGGCCCGCTCCAGCGGCCACGCTTCCTTGTAGGGCCTGGCCGCCCGCAGGGCGTCGAAGACGTCAACGAGATGCACGATGCGGGCCGCGATCGGCGTGTCGCGACCCACCAGGTGATCGGGATAGCCGGAGCCGTCCCAGTTCTCGTGATGGGACCTGGCGACGGTCCGCGCCAGCTCGAAGCCGGCGCTCTGGCCGAGGATGCGCTGGCCCCATAGCGTGTGCTGCCGGACGAGATCGAACTCCGCCGGCAGCAGCGGCCCGCGCTTCATCAGGATCTCGTCGGGGATGTGGAGCTTGCCGACGTCGTGGAGCATCGCGGCGAAGCGCAGGTCCTGGGCCAGCTCGGATGACTGGCCCGATGCCAGCGCCAGCTCCGCGGCGAGCGACCCGACCCGGATGACGTGGTTGCCGGTCACGTCGTCCTTGGCCTCGGCGGCCCGGGCGATGATCGACACGGCCTCTCGCTCGGTCTCGATGACCGCCAGCAGGTGACGCCGCAGCTCGACCAGGCGACCGCGCGCCAGCCGGCCGGCGACCCACGGAATGATCGCGATGCCACACAGGTAGATCGCCGCGTAGACCGGGTCGGTCGCGTTCGTCGCCGTGAACACGCCGCCCTGGCATGAGCGGGCCGGTCCTCTGCGATCATGCGTGCGTCATGAGAGGCGATCGCGTCGAGGCCGTCGTCGATACCGGCCAGGGCGTCCAGACGTTCGAGATCGTCGCGAGCCGGAACGGCCGGCGAATCGAGGTCACGACGGCCCGCGGCATCGTCGAGGTGACCGAGGTGACTCGCGGCGGCACGCCGGTCCGGACCGGCCGCTTCATGGCCAGCCGGCTGATCGCCCTCGTCGAGCATCCCGCCGCCGAGTCCGACGGGGCTCGCGTGGACGTGACGACGCGGCGCCGCATCGGATCGTCGCGGACGGCCGCGCAGACCGAGGCGTTCCCGGGCGGCGACTGACAGACAAGGCGGCACGGCCGACCCATAGGATTCGGGCGTGCAGCTGGTCGACGGATCGCCGGTCTACTCGGCGACCGATCTCGTCGGGTTCCTCGCCTGCTCGCACCGACTCGCGCTCGAACGGGCCGCGCTGGCGAACCTCGTCACGGCACCCGTCCGCGACGACCCCACCATCGACCTCATCGCGCGGCGCGGCTACGCCCACGAGCAGCGGTACCTCGAGGAGCTGCGGGCCTCCGGCCGGCGGGTCGTCGAGATCGGCCGCGATGGCTCGGCCGCCACGGGCGGGTACGACCTGCGGGCCGCCGCCGGCGAGACGGAGGCCGCGATGCGCGACGCGGCCGACGTCATCTACCAGGCCACGTTCTTCGACGGCCGCTGGCGGGGCCACGCCGACTTCCTGCTGAAGGTCGAGCGCTCGAGCGCGCTCGGGAGCTGGTCGTACGAGGTCGCCGACACGAAGCTGGCCCGTCACGTCACGGGTGGTGCGGTGATCCAGATCTGCTCGTACATCGAGCACGTCGAGCGGATCCAGCGGCGGCTGCCGGAGTGGCTGCATGTGGTCCTGGGCGGGAGCGAGCGGCGAACGGAGTCGCTCCGCGTCGACGACTACATGGCCTACTTCCGGACGATCAAGGCCCAGTTCGAGGCTGCGGTCGCGGCCGGCGAGCCGGTCTACCCCGTGACCGCCACGTACCCCGAGCCGGTCGAGCACTGCGAGGTCTGCCGCTGGGCGGTCGACTGCGTCAGGCAGCGCCGGCGGGACGACGACCTGTCGCTCGTCGCCGGGATCAGCGCGAAGCAGCGGCGGGCGCTCAAGGAGCGCGGCGTGAGGACACGGGCCGGCCTCGCCGGGCTCCCCCTGCCTGTCACGCCGCCGCTCGACGGGGTCAGCCGGGAGGCGCTGAAGCGGGTCCACGACCAGGCCCGCCTCCAGGTCGAGGGCGACGCCGTCGGCAAGGCGCTGTACGAGCTCATTCCGCCGGAGCGGGACGATGAAGGCGTCCTCGTGCCGGATCGTGGGTTTCTCGTCCTGCCGCCGCCCTCGCCGAACGACCTCTTCTTCGACATCGAGGGCGACCCGTTCGCGCTCGAGGACGGGGTCGAGTACCTGTTCGGCGTGCTCGAGCCCGCGATGACGGACCCGGAGCGCCCGAATGCGCCGCGATTCCACGAGATCTGGAGCCGCGACGACGCCGGCGAGGTGACGTTCCCGGCCGAGAAGGCCGCGTTCGAGCGCCTCGTCGACCTCCTCATCGACCGGCTAGATCGTGACCCCACGATGCACGTCTACCACTACGCGGCCTACGAGAAGACCGCGCTCGCGAAGCTCGCCCAGCGCCACGCGACCCGCGAGGAGGAGGTCGACCGGCTGCTGCGGGCCCGGGTCCTCGTCGACCTGTTCCGCGTCGTCCGGCAGGCCATCCGGGCCAGCGTCGAGAGCTATTCGATCAAGAAGCTCGAGCCCCTGTACGAGCTTCACCGCGAGGTCGAGCTCCGCAGCGCCAGCTCGAGCATCCTCGCGTTCGAGGCCTGGCTCGAGGGCCAGACGGCCGAGAACGGCGAGGTCGGTGAGGCGATCCTGCGCTCGATCGCCGGCTACAACCGGGACGACGTACTCTCCAACTGGCACCTCCGCGACTGGCTCGAGGAGCGGCGGAACGAGCTCGAGGCGCAGCTCGGCGAGGCCCTGCCCCGGCCGTCGCCGGAGCCCGAGGCCGAGGCGGCCCGGACGCCGTCGCCGCGCCAGGAGCAGGTCGCGACGCTCGTGGCCCGGCTGGCCGACGGACTGCCGGAGGCCGGCAGCCGATCTCCCGAGGAGGACGCCCGTTGGCTCCTCGCCCAGCTGCTCGAATGGCACCGCCGCGAGGATAAGGCGTTCTGGTGGCGCTTCTACGAGCTCGCCGGCATGACCGACGAGCAGCTCGTCGAGGAGCGCGAGCCGGTCGGGATGCTCGAGTTCGTCAGCGACGATGGCCCGGCCTCGAGCCACGGCGCCCGCTTCGAGACGTACCGGTTCCCGCTGCAGGACCACGGCCTGAAGGCCGGCAAGGAGGTCATCAACCCGCAGACTGTCAAGGAGGAGGGCGCCAGGACGTGCGGGACGATCGAGCGGCTCGACGAGGTCGCGCTGACCGTCCAGCTCAAACGGACGAAGGGTCAGCTCGAGCTCGGGCGTCCGACGGCCCTGATCCCGTTCGCTTTCATCCGGAGCGAGCCGATGCAGGACTCGCTGGTCCGCGCCGCAGAACGGACGCTCGCCGGGCGCGGGATCGCGGCCGCGGGGCCGACCCGGGCCATCGCCGACCTGCTGATGCGTCGCCGGCCGCGACTCGTCGGGGGATCCTCGGGCGTGCTCCGGCGCGACGGCGAGACCTCGCTGCAGGCTGCGATCCGGCTGGGTCTCGACCTCGACGGCACGACCCTCGCGATCCAGGGGCCGCCCGGCAGCGGCAAGACGTTCACCGCCGCGGCGATGATCGTGGCGCTCGTGCGAGCCGGTTTCCGCGTCGGGGTGACTGCCACCAGCCACAAGGTCATCTCGAACGCGCTGGACAAGGTCCGCGAGCGGGCGGAGAAGAAGAGCGTCGCGGTGCGGATCGGACAGCGGGCCGGCGAGGATGACGAGGTCGCGCCGGGGGCCATCCACTACGACTCGAATTCGAAGGCGGACGCGGCCCTCGCGGCTCGCGACGTCGACGTCGTCGGCGGCACCTCGTGGATGTGGTCGCGCGCGGAAGCCGAAAGCTCGGTCGACGTCCTGTGCGTGGATGAGGCCGGCCAGTTCTCGGTCGCGAACGCCGTCGCGGTGGCGCCGGCCGCCCGCTCGCTCGTGCTCCTCGGCGATCCGCAGCAGCTCGCCCAGCCGCTCCAGGGCAGCCACCCGCCCGGCGCGGAGCAGAGCGCCCTCGGCCACGTCCTGGCCGGCGACCGCGTCATCCGCGCCGACCTCGGGCTCTTCCTGACGGACACGTGGCGGCTCCACCCGGATATCCAGACGTTCACGTCGGAGGTCTTCTACGAGCGCCGGCTCGAGGGCCGGCCGGAGCTCGAGGGCCAGCTCGTCGTCGGTCGCCCACCTGCCGGCGGGACAGGCGTGCGCTGGCTCGAGGTCACCCATCCCGGCGATGCAACCGAGTCCATCGAGGAGGCCGACGCGATCGTCGGCATCGTGGACGACCTGATCCGGTCGGGGGCCACCTGGACGAACCAGGAGGGCGCGGTGCAGCCGATCCGCCTGGGCGACATCCTCGTCGTCGCGCCCTACAACGCCCATGTCGAGCGGATCTCCCAGGCCCTCGCCCAGGCGGGCCACCCGAACGGCCGCGTCGGGACCGTCGACAAGTTCCAGGGACAGGAGGCGCCGATCTCGATCTACGCGATGGCCACCTCGTCGCCCGAGGAGGCCCCCCGCGGGATGGAGTTCCTCTACTCCCCCAACCGCCTGAACGTCGCGACCTCGCGGGCGCGATGCGTGGCGATCGTCATGGCCTCGCCGGAGCTGATCCGCGTCCAGTCCCGGACGCCGCGCCAGATCCAGCTCGCCAACGCCCTCTGCCGCTTCGTCGAGATCGCCGCGGAACAGGCAGCCGAGGCGACTCGATCAGCTCCGACGAGTCAGCCAGACCCGCCGCAGAACCCGATCCAGCTGACGCTCCTGGGCTAGCTTGATCCGAGCCAGCCCGCCGGGCGGGTCAGGCGCAGGCGGCCGCGACGGCGGATGTGCGCGTACTTGAACTGTGCCTGAGCGGACGGACCGATGGCGCCAACGAGCGCCTGGTCCGTCCGGTGGACCAGCGGTGGCGAGCCAGCCCGCCGGGCGTGGCCAGGCGAAGGCGACGGCGAGGGCCGGCCGCGAGCGCACTCGAACGTGCGTGAGCGGCCGGACCGATGGCGCCAACGAACGCCTGGTCCGTCCGGTGGGTTGGCGTTGGCGGCGCCGGACCACCCCGGGCTCGGCGGGTCGCTCGCCAGGTCCGGGAATGGCCGGCGCCATGGGGGAAGGGTCAGACGACCGTCGGCTCGCGGACGAAGAGGTTCGTCGCCCAGAGGACGATCCACTCGAGGACGGTCCAGCCGACGAGCGCGGCGATCGCCGCGATGTCGAGGACCGAGCCGCTGGCGTGGATCGCGTCGACGTTGAAGATGCCGACGAACGGCGCCACGAAGATCTGGCTCCAGTCGAGGATCGCGCGGACGATGTCGTTGCCTTCCCGCGCGTTGAGCAGCAGGAGGACGATCCGCAGCACGATCAGGGTCTGGATGATCCCGAAGATCAGGCTGACCAGGCGGCGCAGCCAGAGGCCGGGGCTCGGGGTGACGACCGTTCGCTGGTCGATGACCTCGTTCGTCGGATAGGCCGGATCGACGACCGGGCCGGCCGCCGTGTTGGTCACGACCGTCCGGCCGGTTGCCGGATCGGTGGTGGTCTGTCGGACAGTTCGCTGCTGGTAGGTCACGGTGCACCTCCCAAAAGGGGTGCCACCAGCCTGCCCGCTGCCGTGTGGTCTCCGGGTCGCTCTGAGCGCGGCCGGCATTGCAGCCACGTGCCGGACGGACATGCGACACGCCACTGCAACGGCGTCGGCGCCAAGGGCCGTCCCGACTTGTCCGCTCGCTGCCGGACGATCTGGCCACACCGTCGCTGGAGGAGTGGATGACAGCCATCGTCCTGCCTGATATCGACCTCGACGAGCTCCGTCGGAACGTGCCCTCGCTCGCCGAGATCGACCTTCCCTCGCTCGGCAAGGCCGGCGCCGTCGCCGACGACGCCATCGATCGCTGGCGAGGTCGCTCCCGCGGCCCCAGCTGGCCGTGGATCGTCGCCGCGATCTTCGCCGTCGGCCTGATCGGGACACTCGTGGCGCTCGTCACGTGGAGCCGACGCGGAGCCACCATCGAAGAGCTCGAGATAGAGCCCGGCCTCATGGGCGGCGAGGCCGCCACCGGGTACAGCACCGAGACGGACTCGGAGAGCACGCCCGCGTGACCGGCATCGAACCGATCCAGGTCGTCTCGATCCTGGCGGTGGCCCTCCTGGGCGTCGCCTGGCTCCTGGCGATGCTGCCGGTCGGCACGTGCAGCCAGTGCAGCCACTGCCGCCTGGAGCGGCTGGAGCGGGAGCGCCAGCGTCAGCTCCAGCGCGAGGCGCTCGCCATGCCGTACTGCGCGGCCTGCGGTCGCCATCACGACCCCCGAGACGACCACAAGGCGTAGCCGCACTGCCACGCGGCCGCAAGGTTGCGCGATCCCGAGGCGATCGCCCCGAAATGGGCGCCGGGGACACTGTGCTCGGCTCCGTTGCCGTCGTCACGGCCCCGATGGGAGACCCGGGATGGACACAGCGAGGGACCGCCGAGTGAGCAGCGAGGGCGGCCCGGACGAAGCGTCCGGACCGCCCATTTGATTCCCAGCCGGGCCCTGGGGGCCCGCAACGTTCCGCTGACACCCGGCCGTCACACGGATCGAGGGCGCTGGGTCGGCAGCATCGGCCCGACCGGGGCATGATGGAGGCCGTGGCCCAGCGCACCGCCGACGTCCCGACGCCAGGTCGGGCGCCCTCTCGGGCACCTGACCCGACCCCGGGCACCCTGCCGCCGCCCCGCCCGACGATCGTTCCCGCGACCGACCTCGGCGGCGTCGGCGTGCTCAAGCACGGCAACCTGTACCTGCTCTCGGACGCCTTCGGCGACATCCACCCGGACTCCCGCGGGCTGGGGCTCTACGACCTCGACACGCGCGTCCTGTCGTGCGCGGTCCTGCGGGTCAACGGCGTCCGGCCGACGCTGCTGCGCGGCCAGATCGCGGCGAACCACATCTCGTCGATCCAGCTGACCAACCCCGAGCTGCGCCGTGACCCGGCGATGAAGCAGGCCGAGCCGGAGGCCCTGAGCCGGCGGGCCCTGTCGATCACGCGCCGCCGCTGGATCGCGGGCGGGCTGGCCGAGCGGATCGACGTGACGAACTACAGCGCCCGGGACCAGGAGGTCGAGCTCGACCTCGACCTCGACGTCGACGACGCCGACATCTTCGAGGTCCGCGGCTATCCCCGGAAGGGCCGGGGGACGTTCGCCCGAACCCGCGCCACCGATCACTCGCTGGCCTTCGCCTACACCGGCCGGGACGGCCTCGTCCGACGGACGACCCTTGAGTTCACGAAGGCCGAGGTGGGACCGGGCCGGAACGAGGGCTCGGTCTGCGTCCGCTGGACCCTCGAGATCCCGAGCGGTGGGCATGCCGGCATCCGTTGGGAGGCCTTGACCGACCTGCACGAGGCGAGCCATCGCGACGGCACCCATCGCGAGGAGACGCCGACGCAGCTGGCCATCGAGCGCGCTGTCGAGGAGATGTCGGATGCGTCCGGGGAGGGCGAGCACGGCGTCGGCGAGCCTGCCGCGGCCGAGGCCGAGTACGGCGCCTGGAACGACCGCTGCGCCCGCATCCGCTCCGATGGCGAGTTGCTCGACCTGGCCGTCCGGCGCAGCATCGCCGACCTGCGCCTCCTGCAGAACGACGGCCCGCGCGCGGGCGAGCACTACCTCGCGGCAGGGATCCCGTGGTTCACGACGCTCTTCGGCCGCGACAGCGTCATCACGGCCCTCCAGGTCCTGCCGTTCATGCCGGACGTGGCCCGGCGGACGCTGCGGGTCCTGGCCGACTGGCAGGCGACCGAGGACGACCCCGAACGGGACATGGAGCCCGGCAAGATTCTCCACGAGCTCCGGACCGGGGAGATGGCCCGCACGGGCGAGCTCCCGCACCGGCCGTACTACGGCAGCGTCGACGTCACGCCCCTGTGGCTCATCCTCCTCGAGGAAACGTTCCGCTGGACCGGCGACCTCGAGCTGGTCCGGTCGCTCTGGCCGAACGCCCTGGCGGCGCTCCGCTGGATCGACGAGTACGGCGACCGCGACCGGGACGGTTTCGTCGAGTACGAGCGCCGCAGCCAGAGCGGCCTGTTGAACCAGGGCTGGAAGGACTCGGGCGACTCGATCCGGCACCGCGACGGCACGATCGCGGTCGCGCCGATCGCCCTCGTCGAGGTCCAGGGCTACGTGTACGACGCGAAGCTCCGGCTGTCGGCCCTGGCCCGTCGCCTCGGCGACGAGGAGCTCGCCAACCGCCTCGCCTCCGACGCCGCCGCGCTCCGCAGCCACTTCGACGCGGCGTTCTGGATGGAGGACCGCGGCTTCTACGCGATCGCCCTGGATGGCGAGAAGCGCCAGGTGGGGACGATCGGCTCGAACCCGGGGCACGCGCTCTGGAGCGGCATCGTGCCGGCCGAGCGGGTCGACCGCGTGGTGACGACGCTGCTCGATCCGACGCTCGACTGCGGCTGGGGCGTCCGGACCTACGCCTCGGGCCAGCCGGGCTTCAACCCGGTCGGCTACCACACCGGCACGGTCTGGCCCCACGACAACTCGATCATCGCCGCGGGCATGAAGCGAGCCGGCCGGCACGACGCCGCGGACCGGATCGCATCGCGGATGTTCGAGGCCGCCCAGCACTCGCCGGACTTCCGGCTGCCGGAGCTCTTCTGCGGCTTCGATCGCGGCGCCGCCGACGTCCCGGTCCCCTACCCGGTCGCCTGCTCGCCGCAGGCCTGGGCGGCCGCGACGCCGCTCTTCCTGCTCCAGACGATGCTCGGGATGCGGGCCAACGCGGCCGACGGCATCCTCGAGCTCGACCGGCCGCACCTGCCATCCTGGCTCGGCAAGGTGACGGTCCACGAGCTCCAGGTCGGCGAGCAGAACGTGGACCTGCTGTTCCACCGCTGGCGGGGGACGACAACCAGCGCTGAGGTCCTCCGCCGGAGCGGCTCGCTGGAGATGGTCATCCGGGTCTGAGCGCCGGCAGGCGTCTGCAAGCCTCGGCCGCGCCCCTGTGTCGGCGATTCGACCCCGGCGCTTGCATCCTCGACCCACGCTGGCGGAAGTGCCGGCTCTTCAAGCCGCACGAGGTGTCGCCGGGCATGGGGATCGTCGCCTGGATCATCCTGGGGGTCGCGGTCGGCTACCTCGCCGGGCTCCTCGTCGATGACGAGGTCGGGTTCGGTAGCCACGCCGCCCTCGGCGTGATCGGCGCCCTCGCCGGCGGCTTCCTCGATTCGGCGGCGTTCGGCACCAGTCCCACGGCCGGGATCGATCTCGGAGCGCTGGTCGTCGCGGCGGCCGGAGCGGTCGTCACCATCGTCGTCTGGAACGCGGCGACCGGCGTCGAGCGTCCGCGCCGCGGGACCCGATACTCGCGTCGCGGCTGACGGCGCGGGGGCTTTCACGGGTCGGCCACCGGTCCGGCAGAGGCCTGCCACTGGCCCCGTCGCAACCCCCATCTCGACTGATATGGCGCTGCAACCTTCGCCTCGAACGGGAGCGCACCGGCGTGAGGATCGGCCTGCGAGGATCGGACCGACGCGGCGATCCCTCGTCGCCACGTTCCCTCCCTCGGGAACCCGGTCCGCCCGGCCGGGGTCCCGCCCTCCTCCGACCGTCCGGTTTCCGGACGGTCGCGCCCCGCGCCAGGCCAGGGCGCTCCCCGAGCGCCTCGCCTAGGTGGTCGAGCTCGTGTGCGAGCGCCGGCCGCGCTGACGGTCGACGATCTGGAGGCCGATCGCCGCGGCGGGCGTCAGGGCCATGACGATCAAGAGGCGCGGTGCGCCGCCGATGAGCAGGCCGATCGCCAGGCCCAGCGACAGGGTCGCGCCCGCGGTGAGGCGGTCGTCCGAGCCGCGCTCGATCGCCCGCATCGCGTCGGTCACCAGGCCCCGTGAGACGCGCGCGACGTCGGGCATCGCCTCGCCGAGGTCGCGAAGCGCGGCCCGGGCATCGATGACGGACGAGCGGCCATCCGACGCGGCGCGGCGGGTGCTGGTGTCAGTGGTCGAGTGACTGGCCATGGGTGTCCTCCTGTCTCTGTCATCGCGTTGTCAGGCCCGCCGGTCCGGTCGGGAGGGCGAGGAGCTGACCGATGGCCGAGCCGATGTCCGTCGCCATGTCGTGCCCGGAAGTCTCACGAAGGCCCGTCTCCGGCCGCGCTCGCGGGCTCAGCGCGCGACTTGCAGTCTCGTGTCGGCGGGGCGCGATGCGGTGTGCCGCCGCCGACCGAGTCCCCCCGACGCGGTCGGCGGCGTCTCGACCCAGGGGATCTCAGGTGGTCGGAACGAGCTCCCGTTCCTGCACGGCGACCCTGAAGGTCTGTCCCGATGGCACGCCCGCGAGACGCCGGGTCAGCTCCTCCTCGAGCCGGCGAATGCGGGCGACGGCCTCCCAGGCCGGGGCGTCGGGATCGGCCTGATCACGCTGCTCCATCGCCTCGAGGAGCTCCTCCATGAGGCGGAACATGGCTGCGTCCACGGTTCACCCCGGCGGATCGGCGGAAGATGACGACGACGTGACGATGCGCGCCCCGCCGTTGCGGTTCCGAGTGGATCGGGGCGCCGAACCCTTGCGCCTGCGTAACACGCGGATCAGGGCCCGCCCACGGCTCGGGCGCCCCGCCGGTCGAGCCGGGCCCGCTCAGGTGCGGCCAGGCGCGGTCAGGCGCGGCGGCCGGCCGAGAGCTCGCCGAGGGTCGCGGGGGCCGGGCCATCGGAGCCGTCGTCGCGCTCATCGTCGATGGCCGGCCGGCGGGCGAACGGGCGCCTCGAGCCACCGACCACCACCGGGATCGTCGGGATCGCCACCGACTCGGGGTCGGGGGTGTCGATGGCCCGCGCCGGGCGCCCGGCGTGCCGGTCGATCTCGCGGACGTACAGCTCTTCGTACCGATCGGCCATGCGCTGCGCCGAGAAGCGCTCGAGGACCCGCTCCCGCATGGCCAGCCGGTCGAGGCCGGCAATCCGGTCCGCGTGGAACGCCATCGCGATCGTGTCGTCGCCGAAGAACCCGTCGACGCCCTCGCGGATGATCTCGGGCAGCGCACCGACGCGCCGGCCGATCACCGGGGTCCCGCAGGCCAGCGACTCGATGCTGACGAGGCCGAAGGGCTCGGGCCAGGCGCCCGGCATGAGGGTCGCGTAGCTGTCGGCGAAGAGGTGGTCCCGGTCGTCCGGGGTCAGCTCACCGAGATACTCGACGTCTCGTCCCGCCCGGTCGAGCGCAGGCCGGAAGACACCCTCGTAGAAGGCCCGCTGCTCAGGCAGGTTGCCGATCTTCGCTGCGATGCGCAGCCGACGACCCGCCCGCTGGGCGACGTCGATCGCGTCGACGACGCCCTTCTCCGGATCCACCCGGCCCACGAAGCAGAAGGCGTCGCTGCGCTTCGTCTGGAACGGTGCGCCATCGAGGGTCAGGCCGTTGTGGATGATCGTCCAGGGGACCTCGGGGTGGACGCTTGCCTGGTTGCGGCTGATCGCGACGAGCCCGCGCGGCGGGTCGACGAAGAGCCGGTCCGACCAAGGCAGGTCGATCCGGCCATGGAATGTCGAGATCACCGGGACCGGGCTGACCCGGGCCATCGGGATGCTCCACCACTCCAGGTGCGAGTGGATGACGTCGAAGTCGGCGTAGCGGTCCATCACCGCCTGGACGGTCGACAGGAACCAGCCGCTCGAATCCGATTCGACCCCGGCCGGGCGGAGGGCCCGGTCGACGGTCGGGACGAGCCGGCCGGGGGATTCGGAATCGCCGCTCGCGAACAGCGTGACCTCGTGGCCGCGCCTGACGAGCTCGGTCGAGAGCTCGTGGACGATCCGCTCGGTGCCGCCGTAGGCCAGCGGTGGCACGCGCTCCAGCGGCGGCGCCACCTGGGCGATGCGCAGGCGGCGGGGTCCGGCGGTCATGGCTGGTCCGGCGGTCATGGCTGGCCCACGCTCGCCGGGCGAGCGACCGCAGCGGCGGTGGTATGCACGAAGCGCCTCCTCTGGGGCCACGCCGCGGCGCGCCCCGGTTCCGGACGAGCGTACGCCCCGCTCCGTGCGGGCCACGTGACGCCGCCGGGACGTCGCGCAACAGGGGCATTGCGGCGCACCGGCGCACCTCCACGAGGCCCGATTCGCCCCGCCGCGCTGTAATGCCGATGCAACGCGCCTGTAATGTCCGTGGGGCATGGCCGGTGCGGCCGATCGAGGAACGTCGGATCACGAAGACGCAACCGCGCCCCGTGGGCGCAGGGAGGTTGATCGTGTCGACCCAACCGCTCGTGCTCGTCGCGGACGACGAGCCGCGCATCACGAAGCTCGTGGCCATCGCCCTCTCCGAGGAGGGCTTTCGCGTGGTCACCGCGAACGGTGGCGAGCAGGCGCTCCAGAAGGCCGAGGAGGTCCGCCCGGATATCGTCCTGCTCGACATCGTGATGCCCGACCTCGACGGTATCGAGGTGATGCGCCAGCTGCGCGAGCGCCGGCCTGTGCCCGTGATCCTCCTCACGGCCAAGGGCTCGACCGCCGACAAGGCAAAAGGCCTCGATCTCGGGGCCGACGACTACATCGCCAAGCCGTTCCACCCGGACGAGCTCGCCGCGCGGGTTCGCGCGGTCATCCGCCGATCCGGCGGGGCCGAGCCGGGCGCGGGCGTCATCAAGTTCGACGACGTCGAGATCGATCTCGAGCGGCGGATGGTGACCCGGAACGGCGAGCTGGTCCAGCTGTCGCGGACCGAATGGCTGCTGCTCCAGCACCTGGCCGCGAACGCGGGCAAGGTCGTGCTGCACACCGAGCTCCTGACGAAGGTCTGGGGCCCCGAGTACCGCGACGACCTGCAGTACCTGCGGGTCTGGGTGTCGCGCGTCCGCCGCAAGCTCGGCGCCGCGCCTGGCGAGCCGGGCCGGATCCGGACGTTCCAGGGCATCGGCTACCTGCTCGACGTCGACACGTCGCGCCCGTCGCCAAGCGACGCCTCGGAGCCCGAGGTCGGCATGATCAAGGAACCGGCGCTGATCGGTTAGGTCCCGAGCTCCCTGCCGGCGCTGATCGGCTAGGTCCCGGGCTCCCGGCGGGCCGGCGCTTCGCGCGTCGGCCCCTCGCGGGCCGGCTCCCCGATCCAGACCTTGCCGTCCGCGAACCGCTCGGCCTTCCAGATCGGCGCCCGCGCCTTCGTCTCGTCGATCGCGTAGCGGGCCGCGTCGAACGCCGCGCCGCGGTGGGTGGCGCAGGCGACGATCGCGATCGACGGCTGGCCGAGCGGCACCTCCCCGAGGCGATGGACGATCGCCAGGCGATCGACCCCGAAGCGGGCCTCGATCTCGTCGGCGATCTCGCCCAGCAGGCCCAGCGTCATCGTCGGATGGGCCTCGTACTCGAGCGCCTCCACGACCCTGCCGGCATGACGGGCCGCTTCATCTTCCTGGCCGGGCGCCGGCGTGCCGGGTGACGAGCGCGTCATGCCGAGAAACGCCACGACCGCACCATCGGCGGGAACGGCCAGGCGGCGGACCAGGTCGTCGAGGATGCCCGGATCGAACGCGGCCTCGCGGAGCTCGAGGATCCGGGTTCGGCCGGCGTCCCCACCGCTCACCGGCGGGATGAAGGCGACCTCGTCGCCATCGGCCAGGCGCGTGTCGGCCGCCGCATAGTCGGCGTTGCGGGCGAATCGGACGTAGGCCCGGCCCGGGCCGATCGCCGGATGGCGCTCGGCTACCGCCCGCCACGCGTCGTCGATCGTGGCCCCCTCGGTCAGGTCGAGCGAGACCTCGCGGGTCCCGGCCAGCTCGCGCTGGATCGCGAACAGCCGGACGCGGACTCGCATCAGGGCCGCCAGACCGCCACGAGGAGCCCATCGCCCACCGGCAGGATCGTCCCGGTGAACTGGGGATCGGCGAGGACCTGGCGACAGAACTCGCGCAGGGATTCGGTGCCGTCACCCGGCCGGGAGGACCGGCCACCGGAGGTCCGGCCGCTCCACAGCACGTTGTCGGCGACGAGCACGGCCCCCGGCGCGAGGCGTGGCCGCAGCGCCTCGAGATAGGCCGGATACTCGTCCTTGAGCGCGTCGACGAACGCGAGGTCGAATGGCCCGGCCACGCGGGCATCGCCCGCGGTGAAGGCGTCGAGCGCGGGAGCGTTGACGACCGCGATCCACTCGTCCGCGATCCCTGCCGTGCGCCAGAAGGCCCTCGCTCGTTCGGTTCGGGCTCGATCCGGATCGATCGTGACGATCCGGCCGGCGCGCTGGCCGAGCGCGAGGCAGAGCGTCGAGTAGCCGATCGCGGTTCCGACCTCGACGATCCGGTCGCGACCGGCCGCCAGCGTGGACAGAACGCGCCCGCTGGCGCGATCGAGGATCGGGATCCCCTCGGGCTCGGCCGCTGCCTCGATCGCCTCGAGGGCCGGGTGCACGGGCCGGCCGATCGCCTCGATCCAGTCGAGATCGACGTCGCCGGGGATCCACGATCGGTCGCTCTTCATCGGTCCACCTCCGTCAGACGAGCAGGCCGGCGCCGAAGTACAGGCCTGCGGCGACCACCGTGCTCGCCGCGATCGCCGCGACGTCGATGTAGAGCAACCCGGTCGCCGACTCCATCGAGCGCGTCCGGGCCGTCTGGATCGCCGCCCAGCTGAGCACGAGCGGAAAGACGAGGCCGACGATCAGCCGCAGCCAGACGAACAGCGCCCACGAGCCGCCGAGGGCCGCGAAGGCCGGTGTGCCGGCAGGCCCCGCGCCGACGGCCAGCCACAGGATGAACAGCGCGATCTGGACCGCGACGACGATCGCCACCGCCCGGGCCACGCTCACGAGCGGTGCCTCGGGCAGCTTCGGCGTCACCAGGTACCAGTGGCCGAGCACCATCGCCGCGAAGACGCCACCCAGCGCCGCGCTCAGGCTCAGCAGCTCGATGGCAAGGAGGAGCGCGCCGAGCGGGCCACCTCCCCAGGAGACGGCGGCGAGCAGCAGGACCGCCGCGCCGGCGGCGACGCCGGCGGACGCGAGCCATGGTGCCCGGCGCCCGCGCAGGATCTCGACGTCGTAGGCGATGGCGAGGACGAGGAACGCGACCAGGGCCGCTCGCCGGACCGGGTCCCAGCCGGCGTCGATGGTGATCGGCGACCCCGCGGCCGGGCCTGGCAGGCCGTAGTCGGAGGCCAGGGCGAGGAGACCCAGGAGGACCCCGACGATGCCGGTGAAGGCGAGGTAGCCGCGGGTCGCCGCGGTCCGCAGCCGAGCCAGCGCGACGGCCGTGAACGAGCCGATCGCGAGCCCCGTCAGGACGGTCCAGTTGATGAAGGCGAGGCTCTCGGCGATGCGTGCGGCGGGCACCGATCGAGTGTATCGGCGCCTGCCGCACGGCCCGTTCAGGCGCTCAAGGCAGCGCTGACGGGGCTACGATCGTCGCGGAGGTTCCCGATGGCGACGACGATCACCTGGTACGGCCACTCCTGCGTCGAGATCCAGACCGGCGGCGGCAAGACCGTCCTGTTCGACCCGTGGTTCTCCAACCCGACGAGCCCCAAGTCGGTCGACGCCGTGACGGCCTGCGACGTGCTGCTGGTGAGCCACGGCCACTTCGACCATCTCGGCTCCGGACCCCGCCAGGTCGAGCACGCCGACGCCCTGGCGATCGCCCGGCGCACGAAGCCGGCCTGGCCGTGCATGCACGAGATGAGCCTCTGGCTCGAGGGCCAGCTCGACGGCGCCGGCGTCGAGATCGTGGGCATGAACGCCGGCGGGACGTACGACGCCCGCGGCCTGAAGGTCACGATGGTCCCGGCGGTGCACTCGGCCGGCGACTGGTCCGCGACCGGCAACGGGCCGCTCTACCTGGGCGAGCCGGCCGGCTTCGTCGTCGAGCTCGAGGACGGCAGTCGGATCTACTTCTCCGGCGACACGACCGTCTTCGGCGACATGGCCCTGATCGGCGAGCTCTACCGGCCGAACGTGGCGATCCTCCCGATCGGTGGGCACTACACGATGGGGCCGCGCGAGGCGGCCGCGGCGGTCGCCCTCCTGGGCGTCAAGGAGGTCATCCCGATCCATTGGGGGACCTTTCCGATCCTCGCCGGAACCCCCGAGCAACTCGAGGCCGGTCTCGCCGATCGGGGCCTCACCGACGTGAACGTCCACGCCCTGGAGCGCGGGGTGCCGTTCCAGCGCTGACCCGGGCCTCGCGCGTCCGCCACGCGCGCGCAACGGGCGCGCGACGGGCGCGCCCGCCGAGGGTCCCGGTGACGTCGGGACGAACGGGTGGGTGCCATCTCGCACCACTTCGGGCGTCATGTGGTGGACCACCACGCATCGAGGTCGCATGCACCCCGATCCACCCCAGATCGACGTCTCCCGCGATCCGATTCTCGACGGGCGCGACAGCCTTCGCCTCGTCAAGCTTCGCCTTGCCCTGACTCTGATCACGGTCGCGATCCTGCCGATCGCGGCCGTGTCGCCGCTCGTCCGGGCGGCTGCCGAGGAAGCCCGGGTCGCCCACCACCAGCGGCTCGACTCCGAGGCGGGCCAGGTGACGACCGCGTTCGGTCGCGAGGTCGCGGGCATCGAGGCGCAGGCAGGCTCGATGTTCTCCACGGCGAGCGTCCAGGCCGTGCTCGCCCCGGGCGCGAACAACGGCACGCGGGCAACCGCCTCGGGCACCCTCGGCGGCCTGATGCGTCGCGACTCCGGGGCCGTCGTCGGGGTGACGCTCCGCGACGCGAGCGGCGTGCGGGCTGCCTACGGTGCGCCGCTCGATCCGACGCTCCTGCCCGACGGCAACCCTCAGGCCGGCCTCACCGCCGTCGCCGGGGGGACGGAGGAGAGCGGCACGCTGGTCCTCGTGTCGCTGCCCGACGGCGGCGGCCAGAACCACCTCGAGCTCGTCACCTTGATCTCGCTCCCGGCGCTCCTCAACTACTCGACGCCATCGGTCAAGATCCCGGGCGAGACGATCGGCCTGATCGACGGCAGCGGCGATGCCGTCGCCACCTACCACTCGGCCTTCGACCCGACGGCACTGCCGGGCCAGGTGCTCGACATCGCGACCGAGTCGGCCCACGACTCCGACGGCCACTCGAACCTGGCGGTCGACGGCCTCGACGGCTGGTCAGCCGTCGTGAGCGCCCCGATCCCGCTCGCCTCGCTGCCACTCGGCGCGATCGCGGCGCTCGCCGCGCTCGTCATCACGCTGATCGGCTTCACCCTCTGGATGACTCGCCAGATCATCCGCCCGGCGGCCCAGCTCGAGGCCTCCCGGTCGCGCCTGCGGGAGCTCTACGAGAGCGCCCGCGAAGCCGCGCTGCGCGACAACCTGACGGGCCTCGGCAACCACCGCGCGTTCCAGGAGGCCGTCGCCCGGATGGTCGAGGGCTCCCGCCGGTACGGCACGGTCTTCTCGCTCGTGCTGCTCGACATCGACGAGTTCAAGCGGATCAACGACACCCGCGGCCACGCCGTCGGCGACCAGCTGCTGGCCCAGGTCGGCGAGCTGATCCGGGTGACGATCCGGCACACGGATGCCGGCTTCCGGGTCGGCGGCGACGAGTTCGCGCTGCTCCTGCCGCACACCGACGCGGGCGGTGCGGTCGGCCTGGCCCGGCGTCTCCTCGGCCGTGGCCTCGAGGACCGTGGCTCGGGCTCGTACCGCGGCCCGATCTCGTTCTCCGCGGGCGTCACGTCCTGCCCCGAGTTCGGGACCACCCGGCTGGAGCTCACGGCCCAGGCCGACGCCGCGCTGTATCGCGGCAAGCGGGCTGGCCGGACCGTCGTGACGGTCTACGACCCGGAGAAGGACCACGGCCACGTCGACGAGGGCATGCGGGCCGAGCTGTCGAGCGCGATCTCGGCGGTCATCGACTCGAACTGGCTGACGCCCGTCTACCAGCCGGTCGTCGATCTCGCGAGCGGCAACGTCGTCGGCTACGAGGGCCTGGTCCGGGTGCCCCGCGAATCGACGTTCGCCCATACGGGTGCCCTGTTCGACGCGGCCGAGGTCGCCGGTCGGGTGATCGACCTTGATCGGGCCGCCCTCGACGCGGTCCTGCGGGGCGCGGTGAACGTCAGCGAGAACCTGGATCTGAACCTCAACGTCTCGCCTCGGACCCTCGAGTCGGTCGAGTTCAACGCCACCGTCCTGCTCGCGATCCTGAAGCGGCACAACGTCCGCCCGGAGCGGGTGATCCTGGAGCTCACCGAGCGCGAGGCCGTCCAGAACCCGGAACGGCTGCGGGTCGCGATCCAGGCCGTGCAGCGGGCCGGGATCCGGGTCGCGGCCGACGATGTCGGCGCCGGCAACGCCGGCCTGCGACTCCTCAGCCAATTCAAGTTCGACGTCGTCAAGATCGACCTGTCGCTCGTCCAGGGCGCTCGCCAGGACCAGACGCTCTCCGTCCTGACGTCGCTCGTACAGCTCGCCAACCGGTGGGGCGCCCAGACCATCGCCGAGGGTGTCGAGACGCCGGCCCAGCTCCGGACCATCCGCAAGCTCGGGATCACCTCCGGGCAGGGCTACCTACTCGGCCGGCCGGGGACCGAGCGCGACATCGCCTGGGTCGATCTCGATGCGCTCGAGGCGCGCGAAGACGACGCTCCCGCCCCACCGCCACCCGATCTCGCGACCCTGACCGCCTCCGCCCCGCGGACCCTCGCCGCGACGGCCGCGACGGGGTCGGCTGCAGCGGCCGCGACAGGCCCTGGCGGTGTGCTGGCATCGGTCAAGGGCCGCTCGCTGCTCCGCAAGCCGACGAAGACGCCCCAAGCCTGACCTCGCAGGCGGGCCTTCGATCCAATCGCAGCAACGACCGCCGAATGGATAGGTCACCCGCTGCCGAGGCGCGTCAGCGGTCGGATCGGAGATCGGATCGCAGATCCGGCGACGAACGTCGCATCGGGCACCCGAAGGCCCGCCGGCCGTCCGTTCGACCGGCCTTGTTGCGATCTGATCGCAGACCCGAGGCTGCACGTGGCCCCGGCCGGCCAAGTCGATCCGTCGACGACCGCCCGGGCGTGTCCGGACTCGCACAGCGCCGCTCTTTGGCAGCCAGTCTCCACGCGACTCCACGTCGGGGCGCGTCGGGCCGTGTCGGGCCGACGATGCCGGGCCCGAACATGGCGCGCGGGCCGGTGGCGGGGTCTTCTCGACAGACACGTCCCCAGGCGACTCGCTGACGGATGCTCGCCGCCGCGCAGTCGCTCCGGGCATATGTGGCCAGCGGTCCAGCTCGGCCAGCGAGCGAGCGGCGACCACAACGCCCGAGGTTCGGCACGCCACGCCGCCGCGCAGTCGCTCCAGACATATGTGGCCAGCAGTCCAGCTCGGCCAACGGGCCAGCCGCGCCCACTCCGCCCGAGGCTCGCCACGCTCCGCCGCCACATGGACGTGCCCCGTGGCCTCGTGGACCTGACCCGCGGCCGGCCCGCCAGGCCCGCCAGGCCCAGAGCCAGGCCCAGAGCTACGCCATCCCCGCCAGCGCGCCGAGGTGCTCGGTGAGCTTCAGGTTCTCGCTGTAGTCGATCGGGACCTCGACGACCGACGGTCCGTCGACCTCGAGGGCCCGCATCAGCGTCGGGTAGAGGTCCTCGGCCGATGACGGCCGGAAGCCGGCGATCCCGAAGGATTCCGCGTAGCGGACGAAGTCGGGGTTGCCGAACTCGACCGCGAACGGCCGCCCGAACTCGTTGCGCTGCTTCCAGTCGATGAGCCCGTAGCCGCCGTCGACCCAGATCACGACCGTGACGTTCGCCCCGATCCGCTTGGCCGTCTCGAGCTCCTGCGAGTTCATCAGGAAGCCGCCGTCGCCCGTCAGCGCGACGACCCGCCGATCCGGGTGCACGAGCTTCGCCGCGATCGCGCCGGGGACGCCGATGCCCATCGAGGCGAAGCCGTTCGAGATGATCACGGTGTTCGGCTCGTAGGCCTGGTAGAGCCGGGCGACCCAGATCTTGTGGGCACCGACGTCGCTCACGACGATGTCGTCCGGGCCGAGCGCGCGACGGAGCTCGTGGATCGCCCGCTGTGGCTTGATCGGAAAGGCCTGGTCGTTCACGCAGACCGCGAGGTCGTCGAGGAGCTGGGTCCGCAGGTCGGCGTTGACGAGGATCTCCTTGGCCTGGTGCCGCTCGGTCGCTGTCCGACCGCCGATGCCGAGCGGCAGGAGCTCCTCGAGCAGCCGCTCCAGCGTCCCGCCGATGTCGCCCACGAGCTCGAGCTCGGGCTGGTACGCGGCGTCCACCTCGGCGGGCTGCGTGTCGATGTGGACGATCCGCTTTCTGCCGTCCGGGTTCCAGCGGGCGGGGGCGTACTCGACGAGGTCGTAGCCCACCGCGATGACGAGGTCGGCGCGGGTGAAGCCGGTCAGGACGTGGTCGCGGGCCTGCAGGCCGACCGCCATCAGAGAGAGGTGCGACCGATCGTCGATCGCGCCCTTGCCCATGAACGTGGCCGCGACCGGGACGTGAAGGCCCTTCGCCAGCGCCCGGAGCGCCGGCGAGGCCTGCCGGCGGAGCACGCCGTTGCCCGCGAGGATGATCGGCCGGTGCGACGCCGCGATGAGCCGGGCCGCCTCCGCGACGGCCTCGTCCGTGGGCTCCGGGTACTGATTGTGCGTCGGGGCGAGAGGCCGGAGGTGGCGATCGGCCTCGATCGCGGTCGAGGCCAGGTCCTCAGGCAGCTCGATGTGCGTCGGACCCGGCTTCTCGAGCGTGGCGACGCGGAACGCCTTCCGGACGATCTCGGGCAGCGCGGCGATCCGCTCGACCCGCGTGTTCCACTTCGTGACCGGCCGGAACATCCCAACGATGTCGACGACCTGATGGGCCTCCTTATGGAGCTTGCTCGAGGCAGCCTGGCCCGTGACCGCGACCATCGGCGCCCGGTCGAGGTAGGCGTCGGCGATGCCGGTCACGAGGTTCGTGGCGCCCGGCCCGAGCGTGCCCATCGCCACCGCGGCGCGGCCGGTCAGGCGGCCGTAGACGTCGGCCATGAACGCCGCGCCCTGCTCGTGCCGGGTCGTGATGTGGCGGATGGTCTCCGAGCGCGACAGCGCGTCGAGGACGTCCATCGTTTCCTCGCCGGGCACCGAGAAGACGTACTCGACGCCCTCGGCCTCGAGGCACGCGACGAGGAGGTCGGCCGCCGTCCGCGGCCGCGCGGCGACAGCCATCAGCGGCCGGTCAGCGTCTTCAGGCGGCGCTGGTACTCCTCGTCGTCGATCTCCCCACGGGCGTAGCGCTGGCGGAGGATCTCGAGCGGGTCGTCGGGTCGTGGCCCGGGGGGCGGCGGCTGGTGCCCGCCCCGCTCCTGGCGGATGAGCCACCGGACGCCCAGGACCAGGGCGGCGATGACGAGGCCCCAGAACGCGATGATGACGAAGATCCAGACGAAGGCGACGATCCCGAAGCCGCCGGCGAAGTCCATGGGCCGTCCCGCTACTGCGGCTGTGCCAGGACCATGATCTTGAGCTCGGTCATGTCCTCGATCGACCAGCGCAGGCCCTCGCGACCGAGGCCCGAGTCCTTGACCCCGCCGTACGGCATGTGGTCGATCCGGTAGGTCGGGATGTCGTTGATGATCACACCCCCGACCTCGAGCTCGCCGAAGGCCTGCCAGGCATGCCCGAGATCGTTCGTGAAGACACCGGTCTGGAGCCCGAAGAACGAGTCGTTGACCTGGCGGATCGCATCGTCGAAGTCGCGGAACCCGAAGACGACGACGAGCGGCGCGAATGCCTCGTTCGAGCAGACCTGGGCGGTCGTCGGGACGTTCGACAGGACGGTCGGCTCGAAGAATGAGCCGTCGGCGTGGCCGCCGGCCAGGACCGTGCCGCCCATGGCCACGGCCTCGTCGACCCAGCGCTGGGTCCGCTCGGCGGCAGCGTGGTCGACCATCGGCCCCACGTCGGTCGTCGGCTCGACGGGGTTGCCGAGCTTGAGGGCCTTCACCCCGGCCAGGAACCGCTCGATGAAGGCCTCGCGGATCTCCTCGTGCAGGAACATCCGCTGGACGCTGATGCAGACCTGGCCGGCATAGGCGAACGCGCCGACGAGGATCCGCTTTACGGCCCAGTCGAGGTCGGCGCTCCTGTCGACGATGACCCCGGCATTGCCGCCGAGCTCGAGCACGACCTTCTTCTTGCCGGCCCGCTCCTTCATCCGCCAGCCGACCGACGGGCTGCCGGTGAAGGTCAGGAGCTTGAATCGATCATCGGCGACCATCCGGTCGCCGAGCTCGCGCGACATCGGCAGGATGCTAACCGAACCCGTCGGCAGCCCGACCGAGTCGACGATCTCGCCGACGGTCAGCATCGTCAGCGGGTCCTTGGACGGCGGCTTGAGGACGATCGAGCAGCCCGCCGCGATCGCCGGCGCGAGCTTGTGCGCGGCGAGGTTCAGCGGGAAGTTGAACGGCGAGATGCCAGCCACGGGCCCGATCGGGAACCGACGGGTGATGCCGACGCGGCCCTTGGAGCTCGCCATCAGGTCGAGGGGGATGACCTCGCCATAGAGGCGCTCGGCTTCCTCGGCTCCGATCCGGAAGGTCAGCGTCGCCCGATCGACCTCGACGAGCGCGTCTCGGATCGGCTTGCCGGCCTCGAGGCTCATCAGGTGGGCGAGCTCCTCGCGTCGGGCCTTGATCCCGGCGCTGATCTCGCGGAGGGCGCGGCCCCGCTCGTAGGCGGGCAGCACGCGGGTCTCCTCGAAGGCTGCGACCGCGGCGGTGACCGCCTCCTCGTACTGCTCGGGCGTCGCGTGGTAGGTCGAGCCGGCGGGGTTCGCCGGATCGGCCGGGTTCGAGACCTCGAGCGGATCGGGCGACTCGACCCAGCGACCCGCGAGGTAGATGGGATGCGGCTTCGTGGCGGTGACGGTCATCGGGCGCTCCGTTCGGGCATTCGGTCCGGCCATCGTACCGCGAGGGTCCGACCGGTATGCTCGGCCCACGACGGTCGATTCCGCGACGCCCCGTTCGTCGAGTCGCTGCGAGGGCGGAGGCGCCGCTCCCACGGCCGAAGGAGACCCCGATGCGGTACCTGCTGCTGATCTACACCCCCGAGGAAGAGGGCACGCAGTCGCCCGAGCGCCAGGCGGAGGTCAACGAGCTCTACAACACCTTCACCCGCGAGGTCCGTTCGCGGAACGCGATGGAGGGTGGCGAGGCCCTCCAGCCGATCGCGACGGCGACGACGGTCCGCGTCCGCGACGGGAAGACCCTCGTCACCGACGGGCCCTACGCGGAGACGAAGGAAGCGCTCGGCGGCTTCTATCTGCTGAACGTGAGCGACCTGGACGAGGCGCTCGAGCTCGCGGCGATGATCCCGGGCGCGCAGTGGGGCGCCATCGAGGTCCGGCCGATCTGGGAGCTCGGCGGCTGAGCCTGGGTTCGGACGAGCCCTCGCCCGCGCCCGAGCCGGGCTCGACGCCCGGCGGCGCGATCGAGCACGCCTTCCGACAGGAGTACGGGCGGGTCCTGGCCGGGTTGATCGGCCAGTTCCGGGACTTCGACCTCGCCGAGGAGGCGCTGCAGGAGGCCTACGTCATGGCCCTCGAGCACTGGCCGACCGATGGCGTGCCCTCGAACCCCGGGGCGTGGCTCGCGACCACGGCCCGACGCAAGGCGATCGACCGCCTCCGGCGGGCTCGGCGATACGTCGAGGTCCAGGCCGAGCTGGCCCGCGAGGTGGATGGAGAGGAGGCCGGGACGACGGTGTTCGCCGACGATCGCCTCCGCCTGATCTTCACCTGCTGCCACCCGGCCCTCGCGCCCGAGGCCCGGATCGCGCTGACGCTGCGGACGCTCGGCGGGCTGACGACCCCAGAGATCGCCCGGGCGTTCCTCGTGCCGGAGGTCACCCTCGCCCAGCGGCTCGTCCGGGCGAAGCGGAAGATCCGCGACGCCGGCATCCCCTATCGCGTGCCGCCGGACCACCTCCTCCCCGAGCGCCTCGACGCGGTCCTGCGAGTCATCTACCTGGTCTTCAACGAGGGCTACGTCGCCAGCGGCGGTGACACGCTCATCCGCCTCGAGCTCTGCGCCGACGCGATCCGGCTGGCGCGCGACCTCGTCGCCCTGATGCCCGACGAGCCCGAGGCGATCGGCTTGCTGGCGCTGCTGCTCCTGCAGGACTCGCGGCGAGCGGCACGGCTCGACGCCGAGGGACACGTGGTCCTGCTGGAGGACCAGGATCGGTCGCGCTGGGACGCGGCGGAGATGTCCGAGGGCCGCGGGTTCGTCGAGCGGGCGCTCCGGATGCGCCGGCCCGGCCCGTACCAGCTCCAGGCGGCCATCGCCGCCGTCCACGCGGACGCGGCGCGCTCCGGCCGGACCGACTGGGCCCAGATCGTCGAGCTGTATGACGAGCTCCTGCGGCACGACCCGAGCCCGGTCGTCGAGCTCAACCGGGCGGCGGCCGTCTCGAAGGCGGAGGGGCCCGAGGCGGCGCTGCCGCTGCTCGATGGGCTCATCGCTTCCGGCGCGCTGGCGGGCTATCTCCCGCTCGCCGTGACCCGCGCGGACCTGCTCCGCCGGCTCGAACGGTTCGGCGAGGCCGCCGACGCCTACCGCGAAGCCATCGACTTGGCGCCAACGCCCGCAGAGCGGGAGTTCCTGGGCCGGCGCCTCGACGAGATGGTCGCGAGGTCCGCGGCGAGGTAAGCCGCGAGCGCCGGTCCCTAGCCCGCCGCGCGAGGGTAAGAGCCGAAGACCCGGACCATCGTCGAGACCGCCTCGAGATCAGCCAGGGCCGCCGCGACGTCGGGCGAGGCCGCGTCGCCGTCGACGTCGGCGAAGAAGACGTAGGCCCAGGCGATCGTCCGGCTCGGACGCGACTCCAGGCTCGACAGGTTGACGTCCCGATCCGCGAACGCGCGGAGCGCCGAGAGCAACGTCCCGGGCTCGTTCCGGACGGTGAACGCCAGCGTCGTCCGAAACGCTCCGGGGCCCGACGTGGCGCCGGGGCCCGACGTGGCTCTGATGCCCAGGTCGGCCGCGTCGACGCCCGCGTCCGCCACGACGAGGAACCGCGTCCGATTGTCGGCGACGTCCTGGATCCGCTCGGCCAGGACCTGCAGGCCGAAGACCCGCGCCGCTCGGCGCGACAGGATCGCCGCGGCCCCAGCCTCGGACCGGTGCGCGATCAGGCGGCCCGCGCCGGCCGTGTTGTACGTCGTCAGGAATGTCCACGGGCGCGACCGCAGGAAGCGCTCCGCCTGGCCGAGCGCCTGGATGTGCGAGTAGACCCGATCGATGCCCTCGATCGTCTGGCCCGGCAGCGCGGCGAGGCAGAGCTCGATCGGGACGACGACCTCGGCGACGATCTGCAGGTCGTGCTCGAGCAGCAGGTCGTACACCTCGCGCACGGTCCCGTTGACGAGGTTCTCGATCGGCAGGACGCCCGCCCGGGCGACCCCGTCCCGGACCGCCTCGAAGACCTCCCGGAACCCCGCGAGCGGCGTCCGGTCGACCTCGCCGAACACGGCGAACACGGCGTCCTCGGCGAACGCGCCGGGCTCCCCGGCGAACGCGACCGGCCGCTCGCTCATGGCTCGCTCATGGCTCGCAGATGGCGCTCACGACCCGGACGCGCCTCGCGCGGTCAGCGATCGAACCAGGGCACGTCCGACTTCGTCGTCGAGTCGAGCTCGCCCCGGCGGCCGTGGTGGGCGGTCGCCGGCCGGCCCTTCGAGGCCGTCTCGGCGGCGCCGGCCCAGTGGGCCTCGGCAAGCATCTCGTTCAAGGCGTCGATGTACGCCTCGATCGAGGCCGCGATGATGTTCGTGGAGGCTGCCGCGCCATCGTAGCGACCCTCGGCTCGGGCCCCGCCCGCGCTCGCCGGGGGCGCCACGCCGACCTTGACCTGGCCCTCGGCGTCGGGCCCCTCGGCCAGGGCGTGGACGTCGTAGCTGACGAGCCGTGGATGTCCGGTCAGCACATCGTGGAGGGCCACGTCCACCGCGCCGAAGAGCGCGTCGACCGCGCCGTTGCCCTCGGCCGAGCCGCGCCAGTGGTGGTCGCCCGCCTCGATGACCACGACGCCCCGGCTGCGGACGTTGCTGCCCGAGGTCACGGACCAGCGGGTGAGATGGAGCGTGGATTCGCGCGCGGACATTCCGGCTACCTCCCGGGCATGACGGTCGTGAAGTGGCGTTCGTCGCGGCGCCGGAGCTCGGCGCCGCCCTTCCAGATCGCGTACTCGAGCGAATCGCCGAGGGCGATCGCCGAGGCCGCGATGATGTTCGTGTCGGAACCCATCGTGGACCATTCCAGCGATCCGTCGGTCGACTCGATCGTGACCCGGGTCTTCGCGCCGGTCGCGGCCCCCGAATCGAGGATCCGGACCTTGTAGTCGTACAGGTGGACCGCGTCGAGGACCGGGTAGAAGGCACCGAGGGCCTTGCGAAGCGCCGCATCGAGTGCGTTGACCGGCCCGTTGCCGTCGGCGGCCGTGTGGAGCAGCTCGCCGTCGACCTCGACCTTCACGGTCGCTTCGGCCCGCATCTCGGCGCCATCACGCTGCTCGACAAGGCACGTGTAGTCGACGATCCGGAACGGCGGCGCGTAGCCGGCCTGGTGCCGGCGGATCAGGAGCTCGAACGAGGCCTCCGCCCCCTCGAACGAGAGGCCCTCGCTCTCGAGCTTCTTGACGAGCTCGCTGAGGACCTTCGGGTCGACGACCCCGTCGAGGCGGTGCCCGAGCTGCTCGGCCCGGATCGCCGTGTTGGCCCGCCCGCCCAGCTCGGAGACCACGAGCCGGCCGGCGTTGCCGACCGCGGCCGGATCGACGTGCTGGTAGCTCCGCTCGACCTTCGCGACGGCCGCCCCGTGGACGCCGCCCTTGTGGGCGAAGGCCGATCGGCCGACGTACGGCTGGTAGTCGTTCGGGGCCTGGTTCGCGATCTCGGCGACCGACCGCGACAGCTCGGTCAGGTCGGTCAGGTCGCCGCCGTTCGGGGGGTCGAGCGCCAGCTCGGTCTTCAAGGCGAGGTTCGCGAGGATCGAGACGAGATTGGCGTTGCCGCAGCGCTCGCCGTAGCCGTTGATCGTGGCCTGGACGTGGCGGACGCCGACCTGGACCGCGGCGATGGCGTTGGCCACCGCCAGCTCGGCGTCGTTGTGGGTGTGGATGCCCCAGGTGATCGCCGGGCTCGACCCGTTGCCGGCCGGGCCGGCCTCGATCGCCGTTCGCGTGTCGTTGACGATCTCGACGAGCTGGGTCGTCAGGGTGCCGCCGTTCGTGTCGCACAGGACGAGGGTCCGGGCGCCCCCCGCGATCGCGGCCTTCAGGGTGGCGAGCGCGTACGACCGGTCGGCGCGGTAGCCGTCGAAGTAGTGCTCGGCGTCGTAGACGAGCTCGCGGCCCTCTTCGACGAGCAGCCCGACGCTCTCGGCGATCATGTCGAGGTTCTCCGGCGGCGTCGCCCCGAGGACCTCGGTGACGTGCAGGAGCCAGCTCTTGCCGAAGATCGTCACGACCGGCGTCTCGGCCCGGACGAGCTCCCGCAGGTTCGGGTCGTCGGCGGCCCGGTTCGAGCGATGGCGGGTCGAGCCGAACGCCGCGAGCTTCGCCGTCCGCCACGTCGCCTGGCGGGCGAGCCGGAAGAACTCGACGTCCTTCGGATTCGAGCCGGGCCAGCCGCCCTCGACGTACGGCAGGCCGTACTCGTCGAGCATCCGCGCGACCCGGAGCTTGTCGGCCAGCGAGAGCGTGATGTTCTCGCCCTGGGTGCCGTCCCGGAGCGTGGTGTCGTACAGGACGACGGGCCGCTCCGCCATCAGCGGGCGCTCCCGGCGCCCGCCGCCACCGAGGCGGGGTCGTCCGGCACGGCCATGACGTCGAGGCCCGTCCGCAGCAGCTCGACGATCCGGTCGGCCACGCCGTGGCCGCCCGTCGGAACGAGCATCGGGCCGTGCGGATCGGGCGTCGCGGGCATCAGGTCCGGGGTCCGGTAGCCCTGGGTGAGCGCCGCCTCGACCGCGAGCTCGACCGCCGTCGCCGCATCATCCTCGCCGAGCGAGAGGCGCAGGAGCATCGCACCCGAGAGGATCGTGCCGATGGGATTGGCCGCGTCCGTGCCGACGAGCGTCGGCGCCGAGCCGTGGATCGGCTCGTACAGGCCGAAGATCCCATGCTCGGTCCGGCGATCGCCGAGAGAGGCGCTCGGCAGGAGCCCGAGCGATCCGGCGAGGACGGCCGCCTCGTCCGACAGGATGTCGCCGAACAGGTTCTCGGTGACGAGGACGTCGAACTCCGCCGGCCCCTTCACGAGGAGCATCGCGCATGAGTCGACGAGCTGATGCTCGACGGACACGTCCGGGAACTCGGGCCGGACTTCCTCGACGACCTTCCGCCACAGCCGCGACGAGGCGAGCACATTGGCCTTGTCGACGCTCGTCAGCTTCCGCCGACGGCCGGCGGCCAGCCGGAACGCCAGCCGCACGATCCGGCGGATCTCCGCCTCGGAGTAGGTCAGCGTGTCGACGGCCACGCGCCCGGCCGGGGTAACCCGCTCCTCCGACGGCCGGCCGAAGTAGATGCCGGAGGTCAGCTCGCGAACGATGACGAGGTCGACGCCGTCGAGCAGCTCGGGCTTCAGCGGCGACGCGCCGGCCAGTCCGGGATGGACCGACACCGGTCGCAGGTTCGCGAAGAGCTCCAGCCCGCCGCGGAGCGCGAAGAGGGCCTGCTCGGGCCGGACGGAGGCGTTCGGATCGCTCCATTTCGGGCCGCCGACGGCGCCGAGGAGGACGGCATCGGCCGCCCGGCAAGCCTCGATGTCCTCCGGCCGGAACGCCGCGCCGTGGGCGTCGATCGCGGCGCCGCCGACCAGCCGCTCGGACCACTCGATCGCGAAGTCGTAGGCCTCGCCGGCGGCATCGAGCACCTCGCGCGCGTGGGCGACGACCTCGGGTCCGATCCCGTCCCCCGGCAGCGCGACGACGCGATAGTGGCGCCCGCTCATCGCTATGGCGTCTCGACCGTCCTGGGCGCGACGAACGCCGGCGACGCCGGGCCGGTCTGGGCGCCGTGGAGCTTGTTGACCGCCGAGAGATAGGCGTCGAGCGAGGCTTCGATGATGTTCGTCGACAGCCCGTGGCCGGAGACCACGAGGGCACCCGGGCCGACGTCGGACGAGCGCCGGCAGCGGACCAGCGCCCGGCCCTGGGCATCCTCGCCCCCGGACACGGCCTTGATCTCGTAGGCCTCGAGCACGGGCTTCCAGCCGAAGACCGGCTCGATCGCCGTGTCGACCGCCTCGAACAGGGCGTCCACCGGCCCGTTTCCAATCGCCGCCTTGGCGTGGTCCTCGTCGCCGATCGAGAGCGAGACCATCCCGGTCGCGTTGCCGCCGTGGGACGACGTGACGTTCCAGCCCTGCAGCGTCACGGCCTGCGGCACCTCGGCCATCCGCTGCTCGACGAGCGCGATGAGGTCGTCATCGGTCACGTCCTTCTTCGCGTCGGCCAGCGCGATGGCCTCGCGGTAGACGGCATCGAGCGCCTCGCCCTCGAGGTCGTAGCCGAGCTCCTTGAGCTTGCCACCGAGGCCGCGCCGGCCCGAGAGCTTGCCGATCGTCAGGGACGACCCGGAAAGCCCGACCGACTGCGGGGTCATGATCTCGTAGGTCAGCGGGTTCTTGATGACCCCGTCCTGGTGGATTCCCGATTCGTGGGCGAAGGCGTTCCCGCCGACGATCGCCTTGTTCGGCTGGACGGTGAACCCGGTCAGGTAGCTGACGAGGCGCGACGCCGCGGTGAGGTGCTCGCTCTGGACCCCGCTGCCGAGCTTCGGGAACTGCGTGGGCCGCGTCCGGAGGGCCATGACGACCTCCTCGAGCGAGGCGTTGCCGGCTCGCTCGCCGAGGCCGTTGATCGTGACCTCGACCTGGCGGGCGCCGGCCTGGACGGCGGCCAGCGTGTTCGCGGTCGCGAGCCCCAGGTCGTTGTGGCAGTGGACGCTGACCGTGGCCTCGCCGCCGACGAGCTTCACCACCCGTCCGACGAGCCTGCCGAACTCGGCCGGGATCGCGTAGCCCACCGTGTCGGGGACGTTGACCGTGGTGGCCCCGGCCGTCACGACGGCCTCGTAGACACGGAGCAGGTACTCGGGATCGGTCCGCGAGGCGTCCTCGGCGCTGAACTCGATCTCGGCGTCCCGGCCGAGGGCCTTCCGGCCGAACGTCACCCACTTCACGGCCTCGGCCAGCGCGGCCTCCCGGTCGAGCCGGAGCTTGTGCTTCAGGTGGATGTCGCTCGTGGCGATGAAGACGTGGAGGTGCGGCCGCTCGGCGACCTTGATCGCGTCGACGGCACGCTGCGGATCGCCGTCGCGGCACCGCGCGAGGGCGGCCACGGCGATGTCGCCGCGGATCTCGCGGGCGATCCGGTGGACCGCCTCGAAATCGCCGGGCGACGCGGCCGGGAACCCGGCCTCGATGACGTCGACCTTCAGGCGCGCCAGCTGCCGCGCGACCTCGAGCTTCTCGGCCGCCGTCAGGCCGGCGCCGGGCGCCTGCTCCCCGTCGCGCAGGGTCGTGTCGAAGATCCGGACCGTGCCGGGCGCGACGGCCGCCATCAGCCCGTGGCCCCGCCGCCGGCTGCCGACGCAGCGGCCGGCTTGGCCGCGCTCGTCGCCGCGGCCTGGGCCTCGCCGGCCTCGACGACGACCGGGTTGAGGAACGGCATCTGGGCCCGGAGGGCGGCCCCGACCTCCTCGATCTGGTGGTGCCGGTCCTGCTCGCGGAGGCGCTGGAACTCCTTGCCGCCAGCTTCCTGCTCGGCGATCCAGCGGTTCGCGAAGACCCCGCTCTGGATGTCGGTCAGGACGTCCTTCATCGTGGCCTTCACGCCCTCGGCAACCCGGGGGCCCGAGACGTAGTCGCCGTACTCGGCAGTGTCGCTGACGCTGAACCGCATGAAGTTCAGGCCGCCGCGGTACATGAGATCCACGATGAGCTTCAGCTCGTGCATCGTCTCGAAGTAGGCGAGCTCGGGCTGGTAGCCGGCCTCGACGAGCGTCTCGAACGCGGCCTTGATGAGCGCCGAGACCCCGCCGCAGAGCAACGCCTGCTCGCCGAACAGGTCGGTCTCGGTTTCCTCCTTGAACGTCGTCTCGAGGATCCCGGCGCGCGTCGCGCCGAGCGCCCGGGCATAGGCGAGGACCCGGGCCCGGGCAGTCCCGCTGGCGTCCTGTCCGACGGCGAACAGCGCCGGCACGCCACCGCCCGCCTGGTACACGCTTCGGAGGAGATGGCCCGGGCCCTTCGGGGCCACCATCCCGAGGTCGACTTCGGGCGGCGGCTGGATCCGCTCGAACCGGATGTTGAAGCCGTGGGCGAACATCAACAGCTGGCCCGGCCGCAGGTTCGGCGCGATCTCGGCGTCGTACAGCGCCTTCTGGGCCGTGTCCGGGACGAGGATCATGATCGCGTCGGCGGCCTTCACGGCCTCGGCGACGGTCGCGACCTTCAGACCCGCGGCCTCGGCCAGTGGCCGGCTCTTCGAGCCCGCGGCCAGCCCGACGATCACGTCCACGCCGCTGTCCTGCAGGTTCTGGGCGTGGGCGTGGCCCTGGCTGCCATAGCCGATCACGGCCACGGTCTGGCCCTCGAGGGCCGCCGGATCGACATCCCGGTCGTAGTACATGCGCGCCGTCATCGCTTCAACGCCTCCTCGATCGACGCCGCGCCCCGCGACATCACGACTGCGCCCGTTCGGACGAGCTCCTTGATCCCGAATGTCCGGACCAGCCCGAGGAACGCGTCGACCTCCGTCTCGGTGCCGCTGACCTCGACGATGACCGACTCCGGGCCGAGGTCGAGGATCCGGCCGCGGGCCAGCTCGACGACCTTCACGACCTCCGAGCGGTTCGCGTCGGTCGCCCTGACCTTTACGAGCGCGAGCTCGTGCTCGACGGTCGGCTCCGAGGTGACGTCCTGGACCTTGACCACGTCGATGAGCCGATAGAGCTGCTTCGCGGCCTGCTCCACCGCGACGTCATCGCCGTGGAGGCTGATCGTCATCCGCGACAGGCCTGGCTGGTCGGTCCGGCTGACGGCCAGCGAGTCGATGTTGAAGTTCCGCGCCCGCATCAGCGACGCCACGCGGTTCAGGACGCCGGGCTTGTCGACGACGAGGGCGACGAGGCGGTGCAGCCGGGTCTCGCCGGAGCCCGGGAGCGCCCGGGCCGGCGGGGCCGTATGAGCGGGCGCTCCCGCCGGTGTCGCCCGGGGCGTCGGCGGGGCCGCTGGGCGGGGCGGGGATGACGTCGTGGGCTGCGTCATCCCCTCACCCGTCCCAATGCTCGATGAGGTCGGACAGGCCCTTGCCGGCCGGCATCATCGGGAATATGTTCTGCTCCTCGGCGATCTCGAACCACACGAGCGCTGGCCCATCGACGCCCTGGGCGAACCGAATCGCCGCGTCCACCTCGTCCGGCTCCGAGGCCCTCATGGCCGGGATCCCATAGGCATCGGCGAGCTTGAGGTAGTCCGGCCCGAGCAGGTGGGCCGAGTGGTAGTTCCCGGCGTAGATGATCTCCTGCCACTGCCGGATCATCCCCAGCTTCTTGTTGTCGAACAGGGCGATCTTCACCGGGATCCGGTCCTGGACGAGGGTCATCAGCTCCTGCGACGTCATCTGGAAGCCGCCATCGCCCACAACGGCCCAGACCTCGCGGCCGGTCCCGCCGAGGGCAGCACCCATCGCCGCGGGGACCGCGAAGCCCATGGTCCCGAGGCCTCCCGACGACACGTGCGTGTTCGGGTGGCGGAAGCCCGCATAGCGAGCCAGCCACATCTGGTTCTGGCCGACGTCGGCGACATAGATCGCCTCGTGGTCCGTCAGCTCGCCGATCCGCTGGACGACGTAGTCGGCGGACAGGAGCCCGTCGCGCCACGCGCCCGAGCCGTGCCACGAGCTGGCCTCGGAGTCGTGGCGCCACTCGGCCAGCTGCTCGAGGTACTCGGCCCGCGCCTCGCGCGGGACCTCGGAGACTAGCGGCGTGAGGGCGTCGAGCACCCGCTTCGCATCGCCGACGATCGGGACCTCGACGGCCACGTTCTTGCCGATCTCGGCCGGGTCGATGTCGACGTGGACGATGCGGGCGTACGGGGCGTAGGTCCGGACGTTGCCCGTGACGCGGTCGTCGAACCGCATCCCGATCGCGATGAGCAGGTCGGCCGACTGGATGGCCCGGTTCACGTGCTTCCAGCCGTGCATGCCCATGAAGCCGTAGGCGAGCGGATGGCGCTCGTCGACGGCTCCGACGCCGAGAAGGGTCCAGGCGACCGGGATCGACGCCTTCTCGGCGAGGGCGAGGAGCTCGGCCTCCGCCCGGGCGTGGAGGACGCCGTGGCCGGCGAGGATCATCGGCCGCCTGGCTGCCTCGATCTCGGCCGCCGCGGCCTTCAGCTGGCGGTAGTGGCCGTGGAAGTTCGGCTTGAATCCCGGCAGGCCGGCGCGGACGGTGGCGTCGTCGGGATGCTGGGCCTCGGTCGCCTGCTGGAGGGCGTCCTTGGTGATGTCGATGTGGACCGGCCCGGGACGGCCCGTGCGGGCGATGTGGAATGCCTCGGCGAAGACGCGCGGCAGGTCGTTCGCGTCGCGGACCAGGTAGTTGTGCTTCGTCATCGGCAGGGTGATGCCGTTGATGTCGATCTCCTGGAACGCGTCCTTGCCGATGAGCGCCGAGGGCACGTTGCCGGTGATCGCGACGAGCGGGATCGAGTCGAGCATCGCCGTGCCGATGCCGGTGACGAGGTTCGTCGCGCCCGGTCCCGACGTCCCGATGCAGACCCCGACCTTGCCGGTCGCCCGGGCGTAGCCATCGGCGGCGTGGGCGCCACCCTGCTCGTGGCGGACGAGGACGTGCCGGAGCTCGGGGTAGTCGCCGAGGATGTCGTAGAGCGGCAGGATCACCCCGCCGGGGTAGCTGAAGACGGTGTCGACGCCCTGGCGGAGGACGGCTTCGACGACCACGTCGGCACCGATCCGTGGTCGGTTGCCGCGGGCCGCCACTGGGTCCGCCGGCCGAACCGCGGCGCTCGACGGTCCCTCGTGGAGCATCTCGCGCTGGGCCCGCTCGACGGCCTCGGCATGGGCCGTGCCGTCGGCGGGCACATGGCTGTGGCGCGGTGGATGTGTCGGGACCGCCGGGCGCGTCGGGCGCGCCGATTCGGGATGGGTCGGGGCGACGACGGACGCGGCCGTCCCCGGCTTCGCCGGCCCGTCCTTCGTGATCGTCATCGCCGTCCTCCCTGCCTGCCATAGCGCCGAGAACCGAAACCCATTGCCTGGCCTGTCGCCGAGAAACGAAAACCCCCGCCTGCCGGCGGGGGTCCCTTCGGTCTTCGGTGGTCTTGCGCCCTAGCGCTCGCTCCTCCGTGTCCCTCCGTTCTCCCGCCGGTCGCCGCCGACGATGAGCCCGATGAGGCCCTCGATGACGACGATGATCGACCGAAGAAGGGAGAGCGGGTTCGCCCCGGAGCCCTCGATCGGCAGGTGCACGCGGCGGCCATCCGACGTCACGACGACGGCGAGCGGGCGGCGATCCGGTCGGTCGAAGAAACCCACGATGCGCGGCAGTCTACGGGCACGAGCGTTGCAGGCGCAACCGGACCATCGTCGAGTGGGTTCAGTACCCGTGCGGTGTAGTGCGATGGGGCGGATACATCCACGCCCCGACCAGCAATGCGGCGAACCAACCCGGAGCCTCGCCCGACTCTCGACTGCCTATCCCGCCGATCCGCGCGACGCGCTCGACGCGCTGATCGGGACCGACCCGTGGCCAGGAAGCTCCGTGGTGTGGGCCATGGCGGAGGCCGGCTCCATCCGGCTCGTCGCACGTCCCTGAAGCCCTGCTCCGGCACAGGACCTTCTCCGGCACAGGACCTTCTCCGGCACAGGATCTTCTGCGGGACGAGCCGCTGGACCACGTCGTGCTAGTCTCCCCGACCCATGACCGGTCCCGCGAGAACGCCGCAGGCGACGCGCTCAGACGCGAAGCCGCGCACGCTCGTCGAGAAGATCTGGGACGACCACGTCGTCGCGACCCAGACGGGCGCGCCGGACGTGCTGGCGATCGACCTCCACCTCGTCCACGAGGTCACGAGCCCGCAGGCGTTCACCGGGCTCCGCCAGCGCAGGCTGACAGTCCGCCATCCGGAGCGGACGGTCGCGACCGCGGACCACTCCGTCCCGACGACGCCGCGGAGCCTGCCGATCCTCGACGACCTCGCTCGAGCCCAGGTCGACCAGCTCACGACGAACTGCCGCGAGTTCGGGATCCCGCTCCACGGGCTCGGCGACCCGGCCCAGGGGATCGTCCACGTGATCGGCCCGCAGCTGGGCCTGACCCAGCCCGGCATGACGATCGTTTGCGGCGACTCTCATACCAGCACGCACGGGGCGTTCGGGGCTCTGGCGTTCGGGATCGGGACGAGCGAGGTCGAGATGGTCCTTGCGACCCAGTGCCTGCTCCAGCGTCGGCCGAAGACGTTCGAGGTCCGGGTGGACGGCCGCGTCGCGCCGGGCGTCACGGCCAAGGACATCATCCTGGCGCTGCTCGCGGAGATCGGGATCGGCGGCGGCACGGGACACGTCTTCGAGTACCGCGGCGAGGCGATCCGGGCGCTGACGATGGAGCAGCGCATGACGATCTGCAACATGAGCATCGAAGGGGGCGCCCGGGCCGGGCTGATCGCCCCGGACGACGCGACCGTCGCCTACGTCGAGGGCCGGCAGCACGCCCCGAAGGGCCGGGCCTGGGATGACGCCGTGCAGGCCTGGCGCCGCCTCCCAAGCGACGACGGCGCCGCGTTCGACCGGTCGGTGACGCTCGACGCCGCGGCGCTTGAGCCGATGGTCACGTACGGCACCAACCCCGGGATGGGCCTGCCGATCTCGGCCTCGATCCCCGATCCCGACTCGCTGGCCGATGGCACCCAGAAGCGGGCGCTGGAACACGCCCTGGCGTACATGGATCTGCGGCCGAACGAGCCGATCCTCGGCCAGAAGGTCGACGTCGTCTTCATCGGCTCCTGCACGAATGGCCGGATCAGCGACCTGCGGCTGGCCGCGGCCGCGCTGAAGGGCCGCAAGGTCGCTGCCGGCGTGCGGATGCTCGTCGTGCCCGGCTCCGACGAGGTCAAGCGCGAGGCCGAGGCCGAGGGCCTCGACGAGGTCTTCCGGGCGGCCGGTGCCGACTGGCGCGAGGCCGGCTGCTCGATGTGCATCGCCATGAACGGCGACCAGCTGGCGCCGGGCCAGGTCGCGGTGAGCACCTCGAACCGGAACTTCGAGGGTCGCCAGGGCAAGGGCGGCCGGACGTTCCTCGCCTCGCCGCTGACCGCGGCCGCCTCGGCGATCGCTGGTGCGGTCGCCGACCCCCGCCGCCTCGCGGGCATCGAGGCCATCGCCGGCCTCGGCGGTCGCTGAGCGGGGCGCGACCCATGCCCGAGCGCTACGAGACGTTCACGAGCCGGGTCATCCCGCTCGCCGCCGAGAACGTCGACACCGACCAGATCGTCCCAGCCCGCTACCTGAAGATCACCGACAAGGCCGGCCTCTCGGACGCCCTCTTCCACGACTGGCGCTTCGACGCCGACGGGGCGGTGAAGGTCCCGGCCTTCGTCCTCGACCAACCGGAGATGGCCGGCCGGCGGATCCTGCTCGCCGGCGACAACTTCGGCTGCGGCTCGTCGCGCGAGCACGCCCCCTGGGCGCTGGTGTCGTGGGGCATCCAGGCGGTGATCACCACGAGCTGCGCCGACATCTTCCGGGGCAACTCGCTGAAGAACGGGCTCCTCCCGATCCTCGTGGATCCGGAGGAGCATCGCCAGCTCTTCGAGCGCGTCGCCGGCGATCCGGACGTCGAGCTGACCGTCGATCTCGAGGCCCAGGTCGTGCACCTGCCGGGCGACGAGGACCTGCCGTTCGACGTCGACCCGTTCTCGAAGCTCATCCTCCTGCGCGGCACGGACGAGCTCGGCTACCTCCTCGGGCAGGCGCCAGCGATCTCGGCCTGGGAGGCCGCTCATCCGGCCCGGGTCGATACGCGCCCAGGTCCCTGACCGGGAACCGCGCTGCCAGCCCGCGCGTCCGGCGGCCATGACGCTCGGCAACGGCCGCCACCTCCCCCTCGCCGGGATCCTCGCCCTCGCCGGGGTTGTCGTCCTCGCCCTCGGCGGATGCGCCTCGGCCGGCGCTCCCGGCGGATCCCCGAGCCCGATCGCGCCGAGCCCGTCCCCGGCTTCGACCGATGGGACGACCAGCACCGGCAACACCGGCAGCGGCGTGACGCCGCCCGGCAGTGGCGAGCTCCCGAGCGACCCGATCCTCGGCCAGGCCGCGCTGCTGACGCCCCAGCCGGGGCAGCAGGACCTCCACGCGGTGAACGTGGCGCGCGCCCGGGCGACGGTGGACGGCACGCACGTGACGGTCGAGCTCCGCTGGTGGAGCGGGGTTGCGCCGTGCACGGTCCTCGACTCCGTCACGGTCACCCGGACGGGCAGCGGCTTCGCGATCACACCGTACGAGGGGTCGAGCGGCCAGCCCGTCGCCTGCATCGACATCGCCCAGCTGAAGGCGACGATCGTCGATCTCGGCAGCCTTGATCCGGGCACGTACACGATCAAGGCGAACGGCGACGCCCCGGCGATCACGGTGACCGTCGGCTAGCCACCGAACCGCAACGCGGCCGTCGTGTGCTGGGGTTCCCGACGCACGCTCGCCAGACGAACCTGTGTCAGCATCCCGCCCGTGAACCTGATCGACATCGGCGCGATCGTCCTGATCGCGCTGGCGGTGATGCTCGGGCTTCGGTCGGGCGCCCTGCCCCAGCTCGCCGGCCTCACCGGGGCGGCGATCGGCGCCGTCGTCGGGTTCGTGGTCCTGCCCGTCGCCGCACCACTCCTCGACCCGCTCGACCCGGTCTGGCGGGCCGTCATCGTGCTGTCGGTCCTGCTCGGCCTCGTCGGCCTCGGGGAGGGCCTCGGGGCGACGGCCGGCCGCACGGCGTCGCATGCCCTCGGGGTCGGCCTGCTCGGTGCGCTCGATCGCGTCGCGGGGGCGCTCGTGGGGGGCGGCCAGGCGCTCCTGATCGTCTGGCTCGCTGGCGGCGTGCTCGCCTCTGGCCCCTTCCCGACGTTCAGCCGCGAGGCCCAGAACTCGGTCGCCGTGCGGGTCCTCGACACGGTCCTGCCACCGCCGACGGAGCTCGTCCTCGAGCTGGGCCACCTGCTCGACAACACCGGGATCCCGGACGTCTTCATCGGCCTCGAGCAGCTGCCGGCCCAGGACATCGCCCTGCCATCCGAGGGCGTCGCCCGCCAGATCGGCCAGGCGGCGGCAGGGTCGGTGCTGCGCGTCGTCGCCGACGGATGCGACCTCCGCTCGAGCGGCTCCGGCTTCGTGATCTCGGACCACTACATCGTCACGAACGCCCACGTGGTCGCCGGTGCGACCCAGATCGTGGTCCAGACGTCGGCGGCGTCCTACGACGCGGTCCCGGTGCTCGTCGATCTCGAGCTCGACATCGCCCTCCTCCACGTCCCGGACCTCGACGCGCCGGTGCTGCATTTCGTCGGGCAGGAGCCGTCCCGTGGCGCGATCGGGGCGACGTTCGGCTACCCGGGCGGCGGCAACGCCGTGGTCGAGCCGGCCACGGTCGCCGCGGTCTACGACGCGACGGGTCTGGACGTGACCGGCAGCGCTCGGGTCACGCGCCGGATCATCGAGCTCCGGGCGACGATCCAGCCGGGCGACAGCGGCGGCCCGCTGCTCCTCCAGGACGGGAGCGTCGGCGGCGTCGTCTTCGCCGAATCGAAGGTCGATCCGAGCGTCGGCTACGCGCTGTCACCGGTCGAGGTGTCCCAGCGGATCGCCGACTCCCTGTCGAAGACCCAGCAGGTCGACACGGGCCCCTGCATCCACTGACCGCGGATAGGATCGCCCCGATGGATGCCGCGACCGAGCTTCGCCGCGCCGCCGACGCGTACTGGGACGACCTCCTCCGCGACTCCCCGGTCCTCGCCACGATCCTCGGCGACCGCCGGTTCGACGACCGGCTCGACGATCGGTCGCCGGAGGGCGTGGCCCGCAGCGAGGCGATGCTCCGCGGTCACCTCGACGCGGCCCGCGCGATCGACGAGGCGGGCCTGTCGACGGCCGACCGGGTCACCCGGCAGACACTGGTCGACGTGATCGAGGGCCAGCTCGCGGCGCTCGGGACGCGGATCTACGAATGGAACGTCGACCCGATGAACGGGCCCCAGACCACGTTCCTGGACCTGCCCGACTTCCAGACCGTGACGACGCCCGAGGAAGGGCGCGACCTCGTCGCCCGCTGGCGGGCGATGGGCCGCTACTTCGACCAGGCCATCGCCGACCTGCGGGAATCGATGGCCGAGGGGCGGGTGGCGGTCCGGGAGCCGGTCGTCCGGACGATCGACGAGCTCCACGGGCTGGCGACGCTCGCCCCGGCCGACTGGAAGCTCGCGGCGCCCGCCAGGCTCCCCCTCGACGACTGGTCGGCCCGCGACCGGGACGCCTTCCGGAGCGCCGTCCTCGGGGCGGTCACCGAGGTTGCCATCCCCGCGTTCTGGCGCTATCGCGACGCCCTCGAGGGCCACGTCATGCCCGCCGCGCGCTCGAACGACCAGCCGGGCCTCTGCCACATCCCCGGCGGCGGCGCCGCCTACCGGGCGATGATCCGGGACCACACCAGCCTCGATCTCGATCCCGAGGCCGTCCATCGGACCGGCCTCGACGAGATCGCCCGGATCGACGCCGCGTTCGTGGAGCTCGGGGCGCGCCTCCTCCAGACTCCGGACCTCGCGACGACCCTGGCGTCGCTCCGCACCGACCCGAAGCTCCGGTTCACGACCGCCGAGGAGGTCTTCGACACCGCCCAGCGCTCGCTGGACCGGGCCACCGCCGCGATCCCCGACTGGTTCGGGCGATTACCGCAGGCTCCCTGCGAGGTCGTGCCGGTGCCGGAGCACGCCCAGGCGCATCAGACGATCGCTTACTACTTCGCTCCGGCGTTCGACGGCAGCCGCCCCGGCCGCTACTACATCAACCTCTACCAGCCCGATACCCGGCCCCGGTACGAGGCGGAGTGCCTCGCCTTCCACGAGTCGGTCCCCGGCCACCACCTCCAGCTCGCAATCGCCCAGGAGATCGAGGGGATCCCGGCCTTCCAGCGCAACCTCGGCAGCACCGCCTTCATCGAGGGCTGGGGCCTCTACAGCGAGCGCCTGTCGAACGAGATGGGGCTGTATTCGGACGAGCTCGACCAGTTCGGCGTCCTGTCCTACGACGCCTGGCGAGCGGGACGCCTGGTGGTCGACACCGGCATCCATGCGTTCGGCTGGACCCGCCGGCAGGCGATCGGCTTCCTGCACGACCACTCGGCCCTCGCCGACAACAACATCGCGAACGAGGTCGACCGGTACATCTGCATGCCCGCCCAGGCCCTGGCCTACAAGACCGGGCAGCTCGAGATCCTCCGGCTTCGGGAGGATGCCCGCCGCCGGCTCGGGGATCGGTTCGACATCAAGGGCTTCCACGACACGGTGCTCGGCAGCGGCGCGGTGAGCCTGCCGACGCTCGGGAACCTCGTGGCGGCCTGGGTGGAGGAGCTGGCCCGCGAAGTGGCGCGCCCGGGCTAGGAGGCCTCGGAGCCACCGCCGTGCGGCCGCCGAAGCGCGGCCTGCCGGACCCGGCGCTCGATGTGCGGGAACGCCACCATCAGTCGCTCGAACTCGTGGCGCTGGATCGCGAGCAACCGGCAATCGGTCTCGCACGTCGCCGTCGCGGTCCGCGCCCCACCCTCGAGCAGGGCAATCTCGCCGAGGAAGCCGCCACTCGTCATCGACCGTGCCGTCCCGCCGGCTCGCTCGACGCGAACCGTGCCCTCGGCGATGACATAGAACGCGTCGCCCGGATCGCCCTGGAGCATCACGACCTGGCCCGCCGGCAGCTCGATCTCCCTGGCCAGGACGCTGACGGCATCGAGGCTCCGGCCGTCGAGGTCGGCGAAGAGCGGCACGGATCGGAGCAGCGCGACCTTGTCCACGGCCGCAGGATACGATCCGTCGCGTATGGCTGATCGGCCCCTCCCCTACGGTCGCCCGACCGACGGCGCGAAGCGCCACTCGCATGCCCTGACCGACGGACCGGACCGCGCCGCGGCCCGGGCGATGCTCAAGGCGGTCGGATTCACCGACGACGACCTCGCCCGGCCGCTCGTCGGCGTCGCGACGACGTGGATCGAGACGATGCCCTGCAACTTCAACCAGCGGCGGCTGGCGGAGTTCGTGAAGGAGGGCATCCGGGCGGGCGGCGGGACGCCGATGGAGTTCAGCACGATCTCCGTCTCGGACGGCGTCTCGATGGGCACGGAGGGCATGAAGGCGTCGCTCGTGAGCCGCGAGGTCATCGCTGATTCGATCGAGCTCGTGGTCCGCGGCCACCTCCTCGACGGCGTCGTCTGCCTCGTCGGCTGCGACAAGACGATCCCCGGCGCGGCGATGGCCCTCGCCCGGCTCGACGTGCCCGGCCTCGCCCTCTACAACGGCACGATCTATCCCGGCACGTACAAGGGCCGCGACCTGACGATCGTGTCCGTCTTCGAGGCGATCGGGGCCTACCGGGCCGGCAAGATCTCGCTCGATGAGCTGTACGACATCGAGAGCGCCGCGTGCCCAGGTGCGGGCGCCTGCGGCGGCCAGTTCACGGCGAACACCATGTCGATGGTCCTCGAGTTCTTGGGCCTCTCCCCGGCGGGCCTGAACGGGATCCCGGCCGAGGACCCGGCAAAGGACGCCGCCGCGCGCCGCGCAGGCGAGCTCGCGATGACGCTCGTCCGCCATGACATCCGGCCGAGCTCCATCGTGACCCGGAAGTCGATCGAGAACGCGATTGCCTCGGTTGCGGCAACGGGCGGCTCGACGAATGGGGTCCTCCATCTGCTGGCCATCGCCCACGAGTTCGACATCCCGCTCGAGCTCGAGGATTTCGACCAGATCGCCGAGCGCACCCCGATCGTCGCCGACATGACGCCGGGCGGCCGGTACACGGCCTCGGACCTGTACGACGCGGGCGGCGTGGCGCTGGTCATGCGCGAGCTCCTGAAGCGCGACCTCCTGCACGGCGACCAGAAGAACGTCGACGGTCGGACGATCGCGAAGGTCGCGGCGGACGCGAAGGCGGCCGAGGGGCAGAAGGTCGTCCTCCCGATCGAGACCCCGCTGAAGCCGACCGGTGGCCTGGCGATCCTGCGGGGCTCCCTCGCACCGGAAGGCTGCGTGGTGAAGCTGGCCGGCCACGAGCGCCTGTCGCACCGCGGGCCGGCCCGCGTCTTCGATTCCGAGACGGCCTGCTACGAGGCTGTCCGCGACCGGAAGATCAAGCCGGGCGACGTCGTGGTCATCCGCTACGAGGGTCCCGTCGGCGGGCCCGGCATGCAGGAGATGCTCAGCGTCACCGCGGCCCTCGTCGGCGAGGGCCTCGGCGAGTCGGTCGCGCTGCTGACGGACGGCCGGTTCTCCGGCGGCACGCATGGCCTGATGATCGGGCACGTCGCGCCGGAGGCGGCCCTCGGCGGGCCGATCGCCCTGGTCGAGGAGGGCGACGAGATCGCGATCGATGTGACGGCCCGGCGGCTCGACCTCGTCGTTCCCGACGCCGGGCTCGCCGGGCGGCGCGAGCGCTGGACGCCGCCGCCGATGCGCTACGCCGGCGGGGTCTTCGCCAAGTACGTCGCGCTCGTCTCGTCGGCATCGGAAGGGGCGACGACGACGGGCCGCGGGCTGGCGGCTGCGCTCCAGCGGCCGGCCGCCGGCGTGGCCGTGGTCGCCGAGCCCTCACCGATCACCGGCGGATGAGCGGTCCCTCGGCGGTCAAGCCGTCCCAGCCGCAGCTGCCGGCGGACCCCGACGCCTACGACTCGGATCGGGCGAGCCAAGCCCGTGCGCGCGGGCTCTCGGCGCCCTATATCGCGGGCGGCAAGGATCCGGACCCGGAGTCAACCCGGCGCCTGGAGCGGCCCTACCTCCTGCTGCTCATCGCCCTCATCGTCGTGCTCGTCATCGCCGGTATCGTCATCGGCGGTGGCGATCAGTTCATGTGATCGCGGCCGGGTGACCGCCGAGCGACCGATCCCGGATCTGGCCCACGACCGCCTGCTCGAAGGGCTGCGCGACCTCCTCCGGATCCCCTCGGTCAACCCGCCGAACCCGCCGGGGGCGGAGCTCGCCGCGGCCCACTACCTGCGCGACGCCTTGGCCGACTCGGGCATCCCGGCCGAGATCCACGAGCCCCTGGCCGGCCGTGGCTCGGTCACCGCCCGGCTCCGCGGCGACGGCACGGGCGGCCCGCCGCTCCTCCTGCTCTCCCATCTCGATGTCGTGCCGGCCCCGCCGGAGCGCTGGACCCATGATCCGTTCGGCGCGGAGATCGACGAGGGCTGGGTCTACGGCCGCGGCGCCGTCGACATGAAGGACCTCGTGGCGATGGAGCTCGAGGTCATGCGCCTGCTGGCCGACGAGACGCGGGCGGCCGGCCGCGACCCGGCGAGCGACCCCGTTCCGGGCCTGACCCGCGACCTCCTCTTCGCCTCGACGGCCGACGAGGAGGCCGGTGGCCTCGCGGGCGCCGGCTACCTCGCGACGCAGCGACCCGAGACCGTGACGGCCGCGGCTGCGATCAGCGAGGCCGGCGGCGTCTCGATCTGGCTCGGCGACCGGCGCATTTACCCGATTCAGGTCGCCGAGAAGGGCTACGCGGTCTACCGGATCACGATCAGCGGCATGCCGGGTCACGCCTCGATGCCACGGCCGGACAATCCGGTCCTGCGGGCCGCCGAGGCCATCACCCGGCTCGGCGCTCCGGGGCCGTTCCGGATCACCCCGGTGATGCAGGCCTTCTTCGACGGCGTCGCCGCGGCCGTCGACGACCAGCGAGCGCGGATCCTGCGGGCCCTCGCCGACCCGGCGGACCGCGGTGCGAGGGCAGAGGCCGTCGCCGGCCGGCTCTGCCTCCCGACCTTCGGCCACGTGGCCAATGCCGTCGTCCGAGACACGATCTCGCCGACGATCGTGCACGCCGGCGTGAAGTACAACGTGATCCCCGGCGAGGCGGTCATCGAGATCGACTGTCGGCTGCTCCCCGGCACGACCGAGGCCGACATGGCCGCCGAGCTCCGACGGCGCCTCGGACCCGAGCTGGCCGAGGTGTCGACCGTGCAGCTGCTGATCAGCGCCGGTGCCGTCGTCGCGCCCACGGAGGGCGGCCTCTACTCGATCCTCGCGGACGCGATCCGGCGCGCCGATCCCGACGGCGTGCCGCTGCCGATGCTGGCGCCGTTCGCGACCGACGCGAAGCACCTCGAACCGCTGGGCGTCCCGACGTACGGCTTCTCGCCCCTGCGCCAGCCCGCCGACGACCCGTACATCGATCGCTGGCACGGGGTCGACGAGCGCGTCTCGCTCGAGGGCCTCCGGTGGGGGCTGCCGGTCCTCTACGATGCGGTACGGAGGTTCTGCGGATGACGTTCTCTCGACGCGCCGGGCTCGCCGGCGCGCTGGCCCTCGCGGTGCTTGGCCTGCTCGCCCTCGCCTGGGCGCCCACGCTGGCCGCGGGTCCGAACGCGATCTCGATCGTCGGCACGACGTTCCAGCCATCGACGCTGACCGTGAACGTCGGCGACACCGTCACGTGGACGGTGACCCAGGCGGTCTCGCAGCCCCACTCCGTCACCTCGGGCACTGGCCCGGACGACCCGAACAGCGGCAAGCTCTTCGACTCGGGGATCAGGCTGCAGAACAACGGCGATTCGTTCCCGTTCACGTTCACGGCGCCCGGGACGTATCCGTTCTACTGCCAGGTCCACCCGACGACCATGACCGGCACGATCACGGTCGTCGGGCCTGGTGGGAGCGGTGCCCCCGCACCGAGCACGGCCTCGAGCGCGGCGCCTACCGGCAGCGGCGCACCGGCAGCGAGCGGAGCTCCAGCCGGCAGCGCTGCCCCGACGCCCAGTGCCCTGCCGGGTGCGGAAGCCCAGCCGGTCCCGACGGCGAACAAGGTCGCCGCGGCCGGGATCCTCGGCGGCGTGCTCGTCCTGCTGTTCGGCGCGGCCTGGGTCTACCGGCGGATGAACGGCTAGCCCGGGCTCTCTCCGGATCGCCGGGCCCACGCCCGGCGGACGATCACTCGCCGACGCCCGGTGGCGTGCTCCTGATCAACCGGCCCCGGCGCGAGATCGCGTGCGTCGCGAGCGCGGCCACGCCCATCGCGACGAGGGCTCGCTCCGTCGTCGGCATCGGCCGGACGGTCGTCAGGAACTGATCCGCGCGGGCCCGGTCCACGGCCCGGACGATCGCCTTGCCGCGCTGGGTCAGGGCGAGGATGCGCTGACGCCGGTCCTCGGGCTCCTCGCGCCGCTCGACGAGCCGGCGGCGGGCGAGCCCGTCGACGAGCCGCGATGTCGCCGACGGTGACCGACCGAGGACCTCGGCCAGCTCCCCGACCGTCGTGGCACTGCCGTCGGCCAGCACGTAGAGGGCCGCCAGCTGGGTGAACCCGAGCCGCAGCTGGCCGAGCTGGGAGGCGAACCCAACGACGAGCTCGCGCCACAGGGCTCGGCCCATCGCCACGCGCTCCGAGATCTGGCGGACGTTCGTGACGCGGGCGCCGGCGGCGAGGATCGAGGCGCCGAGATCGGCCTCGAAGCGACGGGCGATCGTTCGGACGGAGGGGGCGCGCCGGGTCTGGCGTGGCATCGCCGAAATGGTACGGCCGGCGTGCTGGTTCGTGTGCAGTCGTGCACAGAGCCCACGCTCACGGGCGCACGCGGAGCGCACGATTGAGCACGCATGACCGGTCTCGCGTACGTCTTCCCCGGACAGGGCTCGCAGGTCGTCGGCATGGGCCGCGACCTCGCCGACCGGTACCCCGCAGCCGCCGCCGTGTTCGCCACCGCCGACGAGGCGCTCGGCGAGCCGATCAGCCGCCTCGCCTGGGAGGGTCCGGCCGACGAGCTGAACCGGACCGAGAACGCCCAGCCGGCGCTCGTCGCGGCCTCGGTCGCCTACTTCGACGCCCTCAACGAGCAGATGCTGGCCGCCGGCGTCGTCTTTCCGAAGCCGCGTTTCATCACCGGCCACTCGATGGGCCAGTACTCCGCGGCAGTCGGCACGGGCGCGATCGTCGACGGGGACGCGATCCGGCTCGTCCGCGAGCGCGGTCGCCTGATGCAGTCGAGCGGCTCGGGCCGCGACGGCGCGATGGCCGCGGTCCTCGGCCTCGACGAGGCGGCCGTCCCGGAGCTGGTTCGGCGCGCGTCCGCCGTCGGCGTGTTCGGGATCGCCAATCGCAACTCGCCTGGCCAGGTCGTGGTCTCGGGAGAGCGACCCGCGATCGAAGCCGCCGTCGAGATCGGCCGCGAGCTCGGCGCGAAGCGCGTCCTGGTGCTCCCGGTGTCCGTCGCGGCCCACTCGCCACTGATGGCCGAGGCGGCATCCGGGATGCGGCAGGTCCTCGCGGGCGCGTCCGTCTCCGATCCGGTCGTCCCGATGCTCGCCAACGCCGACGCCCACCCGATCACGACGGCCGACGGCGTCCGGACCGAGCTCGTCGAGCACCTGACCGCCGGCGTCGACTTTGTCCGGGCCGTCGAGACGATGACCGCCGGGGGCGTCGACACGTTCGTCGAGGTCGGGCCCGGCAAGGTCCTCACGAACCTCATCAAGCGGATCGCCCCCGAAGCGACCGCCATCGCCCTGGACGACGCGGACGCCTTCGAGCGCCTCGTCGCCATCTCGACCCCCGCCGCCACCACCGCCTGATCCCGACCGGAAGGAGCACCCGAACCCCGTGCGCAGCCCCGATCACACCCGCCGCGTCGTCGTGACCGGCCTCGGCGTCGTCAGCCCCGTCGGCAACGACAAGGACACCGCCTGGCAGGCCCTCCTCGAGGGTCACTCGGGCCTCGGCGAGATCACCCGCTTCGACACCGCTCCGTACGACCACAAGGTCGGCGGCGAGGTTCGCGACTTCGAGCCGACGGCCTGGATGGAGCACAAGGCCGTCCGTCGGAGCGAGCGCGAGATGCACTACGGCGTCGCCGCCGCGAAGCAGGCCGTGGCCGACGCCGGCTACGAGATCACCGATGCCAACCGGACCGAGGTCGGGGTGGTGTTCGGCTCCGGTGCCGGCGGCCAGATGCTGATGATCGACAACTACGCGACGCTCAAGGAGCGCGGGCCCGGGCGCGTGTCGCCGACGTTCATCGCCAATGCGCTCGTCGACTCGACGTCCGGGATGATCTCGATCGAAACCGGCGCGATCGGCCACAACATCGCGATCGTCTCGGCCTGCTCGACCGGCACGCACAACGTCGCCGAGGGCGCCGAGGCGATCCGTCGCGGCGACTGCCTCGCCGTCATCAGCGGCTCGACGGAGGCGCCGCTCATCGAGGTCGCCCACGCCGGCTTCGAGAACATGCGCGGCCTCGGCCTCCCCCGCCCCGGCGAGGGCCTCGAGACGGTCTCGCGGCCGTTCGACGCGACCCGCAACGGCTTCGTCCTGGGCGAGGGCGCCGGCTCGCTGTTCCTCGAGGACCTCGAGCTGGCGAAGGCCCGCGGCGCCCGGATCTACGCCGAGATCGTCGGCTACGGCTCCGCCGCCGACGGGTGGGACATGATCCAGCCGATCGAGGGCGGGACCGGCTCGGCCCGTGCCATGAAGATGGCGCTCGAGCGCCGTGGGGTGCCGGCCGAGGAGGTCGACCTGATCAACCCCCACGGGACCTCGACGCCGGTCGGCGACGCTCGCGAAGCCGAGGCCATCTGGGCCGTCTTCGGCGAGCGCGCCGGCGGCAGCCGACGCTCGCTCGCGATCTCCGGGACGAAGTCGATGACCGGTCACATGATGGGCGCCGCCGGGGCTTTCGAGGCCTTTGCCACGGTGATGTCGGTCGCCGAGCAGAGCGTTCCCGGGACGCTCAACTACCGCGACGCCGACCCGGCCTGCGACCTGTGGGTCGTCGACGAGACGATCCGGACGCCCGTGCGCTACGCGCTCTCGAACAACATCGGCCTCGGCGGCCACAACGCCGCGGTCATCTTCAAGCGCTACGACGGCGACTGACGGTCGCCGGCGGCCCCCGGAGCTCCCGGGGCCCTGAGTGCGCGTCGCTACAATCCGCCCGATGCCTAGCCAGGATCCGGCCCGACGGGCGGTCGTGACCGCGATGGGCGCGATCACGCCCATCGGCAACGATGCCGACACCTACTGGTCGAATCTGCTTGCCGGGGTCTCAGGAGCCACGCGGATCTCGACGTACGACCCCACCGGCTACGACGTCCAGATCGCGACGGAGGTCAAGGACTTCGACCCGAACCTGACGATGGACCGGAAGATGGTCCGGCGGATGAGCCGCTTCGTCCATTTCGGGGTCGCCGCGTCGACCGAGGCCATCCGGCGCTCGGGCATCGATCCGGAGGCGATGACGCTGGAGGAGCGGGATCGCGCCGCCGTGATCATCAACACCGGCGGCGGCGGGATGGAGGAGGTCACCGGCGGGGCCTACACCCTCCGCGACAAGGGGCCCGGCCAGGTGAGCCCGTTCGCGATCCCGGCCCTCTCGGGGAGCATGGCGGCGGCCCAGGTCTCGATCAAGTACGGCTTCACGGGCCCGGTGATCACCCAGGTCGCGGCCTGTGCGTCGGGCGTGATCGCGTACCAGGACGCGCTGCGACTCATCGCCTCGGGCGAATGCGACGTCGTCATCGCCGGCGGCTCGGAGGCGCCGCTGCTGCCGATGGCCTTCGCCGCGCTCGGCAACATGGGCGCCCTGTCGAAGCGGAACGACGACCCGCAGGGCGCCTCGCGGCCATTCGATCGGACGCGGGACGGGTTCGTCTTCGGGGAGGGCTGCGGGATCCTCGTCGTCGAGTCCGCGGCCCACGCGATGGAGCGCGGGGCACCGATCCTCGCCGAGCTCATCGGCGCGGCGCTCACGGCGGATGCCTTCCACATCTCGGCGCCGGAGCCCACCGGGCGAGGCGCGGCGATGGCGATGACGAAGGCGATGCGCCAGGCGGAGGTCGCGCCGGACGAGATCGACCACATCGTCGCCCATGGCACCTCGACACCGCTCAACGACGCGACCGAGACCAGGGCGATCAAGTCGGCCTTCGGGCCGCAGGCCTACAAGGTCCCGGTGTCCTCGCCGAAGTCGATGGTCGGCCACACCCTCGGCGCGGCCGGGGCCCTGTCCGCGATCGCGGCGGTGTGCACGATCCGCGACGGCTGGATCGCCCCGACGATCAACTACCACGAGCCCGACCCGGACTGCGACCTCGACTACGTGCCCAACACCAAGCGCCAGGCCAGGGTCGACACGGTGATGATCAACGGCTTCGGGTTCGGCGGCCAGAACGCGGTCGCGATCTTCCGCCGGTTCGAGGCTTAGCCCCAGCCCTCGAAGGCCGCCATGGCGGCCCGCCAGTCGGGTGGGACGGGGATCGGCCGCTCGGCCTGGTAGTCGTACGACACCAGCACGGAATCGGCGATCGCCACGAGGCGTGCCGGCCCGTAGCGCGACTTCGGGGCGGTGATCCGGTGGACCATCGCGAAGCTCGTCGTCCCGATCCGCTCGACCCGGGTCTCGATCGTCAGCGCCTCGCCGTAGAACGCCGGGCTCCGGTATGTCATCCGGATCTCGGCGAGGATCATCCCCTCCTCCGCTCCGTGGACGCCGAGCGGGAGCGGCTTCCGGATGACTGACTCGTAGTACGCGATTCGGGCGATCTCGACGTAGGTCAGGTAGTTGGCGTTGTTGACGTGGCCCATCGCGTCGGTGTCCGCCAGCCGGACGATGATGCGATGGCGGTGGGCGAAGTCGCCCGCGATGTCACGCGGATCTGGTGGGACCTCGATCCGGGATCGGGCCGGGGCAGGGGCGGGAGTCTTCGAGGCGGTCATGCGCGACGCAGGCGGAGGGAGTTCAGGACCACCGAGACCGACGACAACGCCATCGCGCCGGCGGCGATGGCCGGGTTGAGCAGGATCCCCCAGGCCGGGTAGAGGATGCCCATCGCCACGGGGATCAGGATCACGTTGTAGCCGAAGGCCCAGGCCAGGTTCTGGCGGATCGCCCGCATCGTGGCTCGGGACAGCTCGATCGCGGCCGCCACCTCACGGGGGTCGCCCCCGATCAGCGTGATGTCGGCGGCCTGGATCGCAACGTCCGCGCCCGTGCCGATCGCGATCCCGACGTCCGCGGCCGCCAGGGCGGGTGCGTCGTTGACCCCGTCGCCGACCATCGCCACGACCCGACCCGATCGTCGGAGCGCCTCCACGCGACCGGCCTTGTCGGCCGGCAGCACCTCGGCGACGACGTGGTCGGCCGCGATCCCGACCGCCGACCCGACCGCTGCGGCGACCGGCCGCGCGTCGCCGCTCAGCAGCCAGACATCGACCCCGGCCGCGCGGAGCTCGGTGACGGCCGCGGCCGCCGACGGCCTCACCGCGTCCCGAACGCGGATGACGCCGATCGCCCGGCCGTCCATCGCGACGAGGACGCTGGCCGCGCCGGCCTGCTCGGACACGGCAACCGTGTCTCGCAGGCTCGCGACGTCGATGCCCGCAGCCTCGAGGTGCGCCACGGTCCCGACGACGACCAGTGACGGCGACCCGTCGACGCCGACGCGGCCCTCGACGCCCCGGCCGCCGATCGAGCGGAACTCCGTCACCGGACGACGGCCGAGACCGGCGGCATCGGCCGCCTCGACGATCGCGCGGCCGACGGGATGCTCGCTGCCACGCTCGAGGGAGGCGGCCACGTCGAGGAGCGTTCGTTCGTCGACGCCCGGCGCCGGGATGCGGTCGCCGATCGTTGGCCGGCCCTCCGTCAGCGTGCCGGTCTTGTCGAAGATGACGGTGTCGATCCGATGGGCGGTCTCGAGCGCCTCCGCGCTCCGGATGAGGATGCCGTGCTCTGCGCCGCGGCCCGTGCCGACCATGATCGCCGTCGGCGTGGCGAGCCCCATCGCGCAGGGGCAGGCGATGATCACGACGCTGATGAACGCGGTGAGGGCGTGCGTCAGGCGCGGCTCGGGGCCGACGGCGAACCAGGCCGCGAACGTGACCGCGGCAACGAGCAGCACGAGCGGCACGAAGACCTCGGTCACCCGATCGGCGAGCCGCTGGATCGGTGCCTTCGAGCCCTGGGCGCGCTTGACGAGCTCGACGATCCGGGCGAGGGCGGTGTCGGCGCCGACGCGGCTCGCGCGCATGACGAATGAGCCGGTTGTGTTGAGCGTCGAGCCGACCACCTCGTCGCCCGCCTCGCGGCCGACCGGCATCGCCTCGCCGGTGAGCATCGACTCGTCGACGGCGGAGGACCCGGTGACGATCCGGCCATCGACCGGAACCCGCTCGCCAGGGCGCACGCGCAGGAGGTCGCCCGGACGGACGGCGTCGAGCGGGACCGCGACCTCGACGTCACCCCGGATGAGGCGGGCGGCCGCCGGCTGCAGGGCGATGAGCCCGCGGATGGCCGTCGTCGTCTGGCCCTTGGCCCTGGATTCGAGCCAGCGGCCCAGGAGGACGAGGCCGATGATGATCGCCGAGGAGTCGAAGTACGTGACCGGGTCGAGGCCGGCGCCCCGAGCGATCCCCGGCGCGATCGTGATGATCGCGGAGTACGCCCAGGCCGCGGACGTGCCGACCACGACGAGCGTGTCCATGCTCGTCGCGCCGCCGCGCGCCGCGCGCCAGGCGGCCCGATAGAACCGGCCACCGGCCCAGACCTGCACGAACGACGCCGGCAGCAGGGCAAGCCAGTTCAGCGTCTCGACCGGGACGGCCGTCTGCGGCCAGAACATGACGGCCATGATCCCGAGGGCGACGGCGATCGCGACGACAGCGCGAGCCAGCGTCTGGCGGGCCTCGGCCGCGCGCACGGCGGCGTCGGCATCGAAGGCGTCGGCCAGCGACGTCCCGGCGCGCCGCGTCAGGGACTCCGGCCGCACGTCATAGCCTGCGGCCTCGATCGCGCCGACGAGCTCGGCCGTGCCCGCGACGTCGGGCAGGAACCGGATCGTCGCGACCTCGGTCGCGAGGTTGACGACCGCGTCCTCGACGCCCGGCGTCTTCTTGAGGAAGCGCTCGATCCGGTTGACGCACGACGCGCAGGTCATGCCCTCGATCGAGAGGTCGGTCGTCGCGGGTGCCGCCGCCGTGGCGGGTGCCGCCGCGGTTGCCGGAGCGGTCGCCGTGAGAATCGGTGTCGTCATACTCCCCTGGAGTATACCAGCCGGGTATCCTCGAGCCCGTGCCGACCCAGCCGGACGCTCCGGTCCACGCGACCACGATCCCCGGGCCGTGGGGGCCGATCCAAGTAGCAGTGAGCCGCCACGGGATCCTGGCCATCGATCTCCTGGCGCCACGCGACGTCTTCGAGGCGGAGCTGGCTCGGCGCCTCCCTGGCAGCCGCATGACCTACGAGCCGGAGCCGCACGCGGAGCTCGCGCGCGCGGCCCGGGCCGTCCGGGCGCACCTGGCCGGCGATCGAACGGCCTTCGACGGGCTGCGCATCGATCTCGGCGACCGCCCGGCCTGGGATCGCGCCGTCCTGGAAGCGGTCCGAGCGATCCCCTGGGGCCTGACCGCGAGCTATGGCGAGATCGCGACGGCGATTGGACGTCGGGGCGCCGCGCGCGCCGTCGGCGGGGCCGTCGGCCGGAACCCGGTCTCGCTGGCGATCCCATGCCATCGGGTCATCGCTTGCGATGGCTCGATCGGTGGCTACGGCGGCGGCTGGTGGGGCAGCCGCGAGCACCGGATCGGGGTGAAGCGGAACCTGCTCGCGAGGGAGGGCACGGTCCTCGCCGACGACCCGATCAGCGGGGACATCGAGACCGTCGCCTAGGCGACGCTCCGGGGTCCGGGGCCCCGATAGACTCCGGCGGACATGACCGCCCCGGCCGCCGGCCCGTCGATGTTCGCGATCTTCGGGAAGCGCGATTTCAGCCTCATGTGGACGGCCCAGCTGGTGTCCACGATCGGCTCGTCGCTCACCGATCTCGCGGCGGCCATCCTCGTCTTCCGTGTCACCCACTCGGCCCTGAACGTCGGCCTGACCCTGCTCGTGACGGCCCTGCCGACGCTCTTCGTCGGCCTGTTCGCCGGCGTCTTCGTCGACCGCTTCAACCGCAAGCGGATCCTGCTCGCCTCCGACCTGTTGCGCGGCCTGCTCGTCGCGTCGATCCCGTTCGTCTTCGCCCAGGCAGGGATCGTCGGCCTCTATGGCGTGATCTTCCTCGCGGCGACGGTCAAGCAGTTCTTCGATCCCGCGTGGGAGAGCATCCTCCCGGAGATCGCGTCGGAGGAGGAGCTCAGCCGGGCGAACTCGTTCCTGTCGATCAGCTCGTTCGGCTCGACGGCGGTCGGCTTCGCCCTCGCCGGCTACCTGTCCTCGCTCGACCAGACGAAGGTCGTCATCCCGTTCTTCATCGACGCCCTGACCTTCGCGTTCTCGTTCTCGTGCGTCCTCTTCGTCCGTGTGCCGAAGCACCGCGGCGAGGTCGAGTCGACGAGCGTCGACGTCGTCATCGGCAACCTGAAGTCGGGGATGCAGACGCTCTGGCGGATCCCGATCCTGCGGGCCCTCCTGCTGGCCGGCATCCCCGTCCAGCTGTCGTTCGGGCTGTGGAACGTGCTGCTCCTGCCGATGGCCATCCGGGCGCTCGGCGCCACCGAGTTCGAGTACGGCCTCCAGGAGGCGCTGACCTCGGTCGGCTTCGTGCTCGGCGCGCTGCTCATGGCGAAGGTCTTCGACCGGCTGCCCGAGGGCGAGTGGCTCGTCGTGTCCGTCCTCGGGATGGGGATCTTCGGCGTGGCCTACGGCTTCTCGCCGAACGTGCCGTTCGCGATCGCGATGGTGATGATCACCGGCTTCCTCAACGCGCCGATGGGCGTCGCCCGGCGGACGCTGCTCCAGAAGAACACGCCGCGGGACATGCGCGGCCGCGTCTTCTCGGCCCAGTTCGTCATGCGCGACGTGCTGTTCCTCATCGGCATGGCCGGCGCCGGCCTCGCCGACATCTTCAACGTCCGGGCGCTGGTCGTGTCCGCCTCGATCATCCTCATCGGGGCCGGCTTCATCTACCAGTGGATGCCCGGGATCGGCAGGCCGGCGGCGGAATGGCGGCGGGCGCTGCAGCTCCTCCGAACCGCCCCGAGCGCACCGACCCTCGGCGCCGGTCGGCCGGCCGTCATGCTCGACCTCGACCGGCTTTCCGACCTCCTGCCGGAGCTCGGCCGCCTGGCGGTCCCGCAACGGATGGCGTTCCTCGAGGGCGCGACGATCGCCAAGGCCCCGCCGGGGACGGCGATCATCAAGGTCGGCGATCCGAGCAGCTCGGCATTCTTCGTCCTCGGTGGCAAGGCCGTCGCCGGGATCCCCGCGGAGAACGGGGAGTACCGGGCCCTGTCGGCGATGGGCCCGGGCGATTTCTTCGGGGAGATCGCGGCGCTGACGGGCAGCCCCCGGACGGCGAACGTCGTCGCGGACGAAGAGACCGAGCTGGTCCAGGTCCCGGCCACGACCCTCCGGCAGCTCATGGATCTTCCGGCCATGAACACGCTGATCAGCTCGAAGCTGGCGGAGCGGACGGCGCGGACCGCGAACGCGGACCTCGTCCGGCTCGCCGGGCTCGACCAGCGCGACCTCAAGGACCTCCGGCGGCGACGACGTGGCCCGCGGGGTGGAGGGCCGGACGGCGCGACCGATGGGGCCGCCACCGAGCCGGTCCCGGCGGGCGCCGGCGAGGGCTGAGCCGAGGGCTGTGCCGGCCTTCCGAGCCGACGCCCCTAGCGCTCGTCCGGGTCGTTCGCGGTCGCGGCGAGGAGCGCCTTCGTCTCGAACGGGCTGATCCCCGGGTGCTTCGACCGGATCAGCGTCGCGACCCCAGCGATGTGCGGTGCCGCGAAGCTGTTGCCGGTCACCACGCTTCGGCCGCCGGCCCGCCAGGCGACGCTCACGTCGATCCCATAGGCCCCGAACTCGACGGGCGGCTCGGGGTTGTAGAACCAGACGGACGGGTCGCGGACATCGTGGGCCGCGACCGACACCACCGCCGCGAAGAGCGACGGATAGGACGGGCCGGGCACGTTGTTCGCGGCCGAGACGAGGAGGACGTTGCTGAAGTAGGCCCGGTCGGCCAACGCGTGGAAGTCCGCGTACAGCGCCTCGCTCTTCGACGAGAGGCTGAGGTTCACGACCGAGACGCCCTGACCGATGGCCCAGTCGAGGGCGGTCAGGAACGCCTCGCCCTTGCCCCGGTTGTCCGGCCCGAGGACCCGGATCGACACGAGATCGGCGGCCGGCGCGATCGAGTGGATGATCCCGCCGACGGCGGTTCCGTGGCCGACGACGTCCTGGCCATCGTCCCCGACGACGACGGGCCGACCATCCGCCAGCTCCACGCGGACGGATTGGACGAGGCGTCCGCCGATCGCCGGATGGTTGACCTCGATCCCCGAATCGATGACGGCGACCGTCAGACCGGAGCCGTCGACCCCACCGAACGCGGCCTCTCGCTCGACGCGGCCGAACGGCCTGCGGCGGTTGAGGCGGCCGAGCCCGCGATTGCCGGCCGTGAACGCCTGGGACCACGTCGGGACGGTCATCGACCTGGGGCGCGGTAGCGGCTCGCCGCTCGCGGGGTTCGGCGGACGAGGGCATCGAGCAGGTCGATGACGAGGTCGATCTGCTCGGGGCTGGCGTCGCGGACGCGGGCCACCGCGTCGGCGAGCGCCCAGGTCGCCGGCTCGAGCTCCCGGGTGAGCCCGGTCACGAGGGCCTCGACGTCGGTCGCGCGCTCCCCGCCGGCGATCGCAAGGAGCGCCTCGCGCAGGAGCGCCGCGGTGCTCCGCTCGAGCCCGGTCGCGCGGATCGCGATCGTCGCCTGGCGGGCGAAGACGCTCGCGGCGTCCATGTCGGCGAGGTCGAACGGTGCGCCGTCGCGGCGGTCGAGGACCTCGAGGACGCCCATCGTCCCGGCGTCGTCGGCGAGGGGCACGGCGAGCAGGGAGCGCGGGACGTAGCCCGTCTGCTCGGCCGCGGCGCGGCGGAACCGCGGATCGACCGTCGTCTCGCCGATGGCGAGCGGCTCACCGGTGGCGAAGACGTAGCCGGCCACGCCATCGCCCGGCCGGATCGACAGCCCGACAACGCCCTGGCCCTGCTCGCCGGCGGCCACGCGGAACGTCAACGTGTCGGTCGCGGGATCGTGGAGGGCGATCGACGCCGCTTCGGCGCGGATCAGGACGGCCGCCGCATCGACGACCGAGCGCAGGATCGCGTCCCCTGCTGCGGGCTCGAGCCGGGCCGCCGTGTCGACGCGGGCAGTGACGGCCTTCAGGACGGCGAGCGCCGCTGCAGCCGTGCTTCGTGCGTCCGCGGCCGCGCTTCGAGCGGCCGCAGCCGTGCTGGCCGGGTTCCGAGGCCCCCGACTCGGGCGGCCGCCCGCCCGGCCCGGGCTCACCGCTGGATCGACCGCTCGAGGGCGGCCGGGTCCGGGATCACGAGGGTGTCCCGACGCAGCGCGATGAGGCCCTCGTCGACCAGGTCGGCGAGGAGCCGGTTCACCGACTGGCGCGAGCCGCCGATCATCCCGGCCAGCTCCGACTGGGTGTACGGCCAGGGCAGCAGGATGCTGCCATCGGCCTGGGGCGTCTCGTCGCCGGCCTCTCGGAGGATCCGGCGCGCGAGCCGTCCTGGCAGGTCGAGGAAGTGGAGGTCCTGGACGTGGGCCGTGATCGACCGGATCTCGCGCGACAGCGAGGCGAGCAGGGCGACCCGCAGGGACCGGTCGGAGTCGACCAGCTCGAGGAACGCCTCGCGCCGGAGGACGAGCGTCTCCGTCCGGCCGAGCGCCACCGCCGTGGCCGAGCGCGGATCCCCGTCCAGCAGGGCGAGGGCCCCGAAGAAGTCGCCTGGCTGGAGCGTCGCCATGATCGCCGGCTCGCCGTCCTCGGCCGAGGGCAGGACGATCTTGACGGCGCCGCTGACGACGACGTGGAGGGCGTCCCCGGGGTCGTCCTGGTGGAAGATCGTCTCGCCATTGCGAAACTTCCGGCTCCGCATCTGGCCGGCGATGACCTCGAGCTCGGCCTCGTCCACGCCGGCGAAGAGCCCGCAGGCGTGGAGGGCGTCGACCCCGACCCGGACCTCGGGCAGCACCGTCATCGCGGCGCATCCTAGCCGACGGCACACCCGCCGATAGACTTTCCCCGATGGAGCCGTCCGCGCTCGAGTCATCCGCCATGGTCGAGTTCCGGCCGTGCCCGATCTGCGGCGACGCGAACCCGCCGACGGCCCGCCTGTGCGGGGTCTGCGGCAACCCCCTCGTCCGCGACGAGGCTGCCGGCGAGGTTCGCCGAGAGATCACGCTGGTGACGTCCGACCTCAAGGGCTCGACGGCTCTCGGCGAACGGCTCGACCCGGAGGCCCTCCGCGAGGTCCTGAATCGCTACTTCGGGGTCATGCGCGCGGTCTTCGAGTCGCACGGCGGCACGATCGAGAAGATCATCGGTGACGCGATCGTCGCGGTGTTCGGCCTGCCATTCCGCCACGACGACGATCCCATCCGGGCGCTCGAGGCCGCGGCCGAGAGCCAGCGCGCCCTCGTTACCCTCAACGACGAGCTCGAGCAGGGCTGGGGCGTCCGGCTGACCGTCCGGACCGGCGTCGCCTCGGGCGAGGTCACGTTCGGCAAGGCCGAGGGCGGCCAGCACGTGCTGCTCGGCCCGCCGGTCGAGGTCTCCGGTGTCATGGAGCAGAACGCGCCGTCGTACGAGGTCCTCGTCCACGAGTCCACCGCCGACCTCGTCGGTGACCAGGCCGAGCTCGAGGCGATGGGGCCCGTGTCGCCGAAGGGCTCCGACGAGCAGCTCAACGCCTTCCGGCTCGTGTCCGTCAAGGCTCGCGCCGGAGCCACGTCCGAGGGCGAGGCGCTCGTCCCGGTCGCCAGCGAGGGCATGAAGATCTGCCCGAGCTGCGGCGAGGAGTCGCCCGACCGCTACCGGTTCTGCAACACCTGCGGCGCCTCCCTGACCGAGCACGTCGCCCGGGAGACCCGGCGAACCGTGAGCCTCGTGTTCGCGATGCCGAAGGTCGAGCCCGTCGATGGCGCGGCGGCGCCGGGCCCCGAGGCCATGCGGGACGTCATGTCGACCTACTTCGACGCCATGCGGACGGCCCTCGAGCGCCATGGCGGAACGGTCGAGAAGTTCATCGGCGATGCGGTCATGGCCGTGTTCGGGCTGCCCGTCCGCCACGAGGACGATGCGCTGCGCGCGATCCGCGCCGCGGCCGACATGCAGGCTGCGCTGCCCGGCCTCAACGAGACGTTCCGCGCGGAGCGTGGCCTCGAGCTCCACAACCACATCGGGGTGAACACGGGCGAGGTCATCGCCGGTGACGCCTCGACGGGTCAGCGGCTCGTCACGGGTGACGCGGTGAACACGGCCGCGCGCCTCGAGCAGGCGGCCGGCTCGGGCGAGATCGTGCTCGGCGACCTGACGTACCGGCTGGCCCGCGACCAGATCGAGATCGAGTTCATCCCGCCACTGAACCTGAAGGGCAAGGCCGAGCCCGTCCCGGCCTACCGCCTGGTCCGCGTCGGTGCCTCGACCGCGCCGGCCGCCGACACCACCACGACCCATACCCCGTTCGTCGGCCGGGAGGCCGAGATGCGCCGGCTCGGCGACGCCCTGGCCGACGCGCGCGACCACCGGAAGGCCCGGGTGGTGACGCTCGTCGGCGATGCCGGCGTTGGCAAGTCGCGGCTGATCCGGGAGTTCGCGACGCAGGCCGCCGAGGGTGCGCGCGTAGCCCGCGGCCGCTGCCTGCCGTACGGCGACGGCATCACGTTCTGGCCCCTGGCCGAGGTCGTCCGCGAGGCCGCGGGCATCGTCAGCGAGGACACGCCCAACCTGGCGATCCGCAAGATCCGGCGCCTGTGCCCGGGCGAGGAGGGCGAGGCGATCACGGAGCGGGTGGCGGCGGCGATGAACCTGTCGTCGGCCCAGTTCCCCGTCGCCGAGCTCATGTGGGGCGGCCGGCGGCTCCTCGAGAGCCTGGCCCGCGACCGGCCGCTGGCCATGATCGTCGACGACATCCACTCGGCCGAGACGACGTTTCTCGACTTCATCGACCACCTCCTCGAGAACGTCGAGAGCGCCTCGATCCTCCTCCTCTGCTCGGCCCGCCACGAGATCACCGAGCGGCACCCGGAATGGCTCGAGGCCCACGACGCCGACACGATCCGGCTCGAGCCCCTGACCGAGGCCGAGTCGGGCCTGATCGTCGAGGAGCTGCTCGGCTCGCTCGAGCCGTCCGTCCGGGGTCGGATCACCGCGGCCTCCGAGGGCAACCCCCTCTACGTCGAGCAGATCGTCTCGATGCTCATCGAGACCGGCGAGATCCAGCGGGGGATGGACGGCTGGGTGGCCCGAGCCGGCTCGGCGGGCATCCGGATCCCGCCGACGGTCGAGGCCCTCGTCGCCGCCCGCCTCGATGCCCTGAACCAGGAGGAGCGGGCCGTCGTCGAGCCGGCGGCGGTCATCGGCCTGTCCTTCCCGATGGATGCTGTCGACGAGCTCGTCGAGCAGGACCTTCGCGACCACCTCGAATCTGAGCTCGCCGCGCTGACCGGCAAGCAACTCGTCCGCCGGGCGGCGAGCGAGGAGGTCATCTACCGCTTCGGTCACCAGGTCATCCGCGACACGGCCTACGGCGGCCTGCTCAAGCGGATCCGCGCGGCGCTGCACGAGCGGTTCGTCGCCTGGGCCGAGCGGGTGAACCGGGAGCGCGGCCGGGAGCAGGAGTTCGAGGAGATCCTCGGCTACCACCTCGAGCAGGCGTACCGCTATCGGACCGAGCTCGGCGTCATCGACGACGAGGACCGCGAGGTCGGCCGGCGGGCGGCCGAGAAGCTCTCCAACGCCGGCCGCCGGGCGCTCGAGCGGGGCGACGTGCCGGCCGCGGTCAGCCTGCTCCGGCGGTCGGTGGCCCTCCTGCCGAAGGAATCCCATCTCCGCGTGGAGCTCCTGATCGACCTCGGGGAGGCGACGTTCCAGCAGGGCGGGTTCGACGAGGCGGCGACGGTGGTCGCGGAGGCCAGGGCGACCGCCGCCGAGCTCGGCGAGCCGCGACTGGAGGCCAGGGCCGGCCTGACCGCCGTGAACATCGACCAGTTCCGGGGCAACGCCACGGCCGCACAGGCGCTCGAGACGGCGCGGGTCGCGATCGGCGTCCTCGAGGGCGCCGGCGATCGCGCCGGCCTCGCCCGGGCGTGGCGCGTGATCATGATGACCGAGCTCAACCAGGGCCACCTCGACGAGGCGGCCGCGGCCGTGGAGCATGTCGTGGCCGAGTCGAGCGCGGCGGGCGACCAGCGCCTGGCGTCACGGAGCGCGACGGCCATCGCCTACGTGCTGCTCCATGGCCCGACGCCCGTCGACGCCGCGATCCGCGAGTGCGAGGAGCTGATCGGGACGGTGAGCTCGAACCGCGTGACCCAGGCGCTCATCCAGAGCACGCTCGCCGTCCTCGAGGCGATGGCCGGGGCGAACGAGGAGGCCCAGGCCCTGTATCGGCGGAGCCAGGCCGTCCTCGCCGAGATGGCCGCGGGCGTCGACGCGATGGCCGGGTCGATCGATTCCGCCCGGGTGGAGCTCCTCGGTGGCGACCTCGTCGCGGCTCGGGCCGAGCTCGCCCGCGACGACGCTGCGCTGGCCGCGATCAACGAGACGTATTTCCGATCGACGATCGCGGCCCAGCTCGCCGGGGTCCTGCAACGTCTCGGCGAGCCGGAGGAAGCCCTCCGCTACGCCACGCTCGCCGCCGAGATCGGCGACGCCGACGACATCCTCACCCAGGTCGGCTGGCGCCAGGCCCGGGCGCGACTGGCGGCCGACGCCGGCGACGGCGCGGAGGCGATGCGGCTCGCGGCCGAGGCCGTGGACCTGGCGAACGGGACGAGCGACGGGCTGCTGCGGGCCGATGCGCTGTCGACGCAGGCCGAGGTCCTGGCCGCGATCGGTGACCGTGAATCGTCAGGGCCCCCCTTGCGGGAGGCCCTGCGTCTGTACGAAGCGAAGGGTGATCTGGTGTCGACGCGAACCCTGAGCGATCGCCTCGCAGAGGTCGGGGTCAGCTGAGGCTCAGCCCCAACCACCTCGGTAGCCGCCGTTCTGGAAGTCCCAGCTGTCCAGGACGAGCCAGGTGAAGTCATCGGCGTCGACCTCGCCTGGGTGCTCCTCGCGGTCCGGGTGGGTCGGGCCGACGAACTTCGGCCAGAAGCAGGCCACGCCGTTGGTCGGAGCCGCGTCGGCGGCGCAGCGCGGGAGCTGGACGGCGGTGCCGTTGTCGTACTGGTGGCAGAGCTTGACCTGACTGAGCTGGAGCTCGTTCGGCAGGCTCGTGGTCGGGATCGTGAAGATCGTCTCGAACGGGGCCGTGTAGACCGCGCCGTCGCCGACGTTGATCGCGGTGAACTGGCCGATGACGTTCGTCGTGCCGCACGGGTTGGAGGTGCCGCCCTCGCTGATCGTCACGCCGATCCCGCCAACGGGCGGATCGAGGGTCGTCTGCTGGTTGTCACCGCCACCCGTCGAGAACGGGTTGTTCGGGTCGACGACGTAGCCACCGGCGAAGTTGCCGCTGCCGTCGAGGACCGTCGAGACGTTCGTGAAGAGCGTGTCGCCATGGCTCGTGCCGCCCTTGTCGGAGAACGTCGAGCCCGAGGTGTTGGAGTCGAACGAGATCGGGAAGCTCGTGCCGGTCGACGGCGTCTTGTACACGACCGTGCGGGTGACGCTGGCGCCAGAGTTCAGGGCTCCGAGCGAGCAGTAGAGCGGGCCGGTGGCGTTGCACCCGGTCGAAGAGATGACCGAGTACGGATGATCCGTGATCGAGTCGGTCAGGAAGAGCTTCGAGATGTTGCTCTTGCCGTTGTTGGTGATCGTGATCCGGTACGCGGCATAGGCACCGGGCGAGACGGTCCCCGGAATGAGCGTGACGTTCATCGTCCAGCCCGGGGTCGTCGCCGTGGCGACGCCCGTTCCGAGGAGCATGAGGGCGAGCAGCGCCGAGCCGGCGACGCTGGCGAGTTGTCGAAGTCGGAAAGACGACACCTGATCCTCCACCTGCCGGCCGTCGTGCCGGTCTGTCTCCTCGAAGCCCTGGGACGATGGTCCGGGGACCTAGGCCCCAATCGGGCTAGTGGTCGAATCCTGCGGTTTGTGCGGTTGAGCCGTCAAGGATGCGTCGAGCAGTCGAGGCGTAATCGTTGCGTCAACGCACCCGTCTGGCGGTCGACATGTCGTCGGTCTGCTTGACGACGCCACCGCTGACGCACCGGACCGGTGCGGATGGTCAGCTGCGCGTCACGGGTCGCATCGGGTAGACGCCCACGACGATCGGGCTGATCGGGTCGAGCGAGAGCTCGTAGCCGATGTCGCCGCCGCGCAGCAGCTCGCCGAGCAGTCGACCCTCGCGCTCGGGGAGGCCCACGTAGATCCGGCTCCGGTCGAGGTCCACGGCCGTGACGTCGTCCTCGCCGCCGTCGATGGCGAAGCGTCGCCGGAGCTCGTGCATCGGGACATAGGCCCGGCTCTTGATGAACCGCCGAAGCTGCGGGGCGGTGGCGAACCGCTCGAGACCGGGGACTCCGCCCTGAACCTGGCCAGGCGTGCCGACGCCGGGCTCGACCGCCTCGTCGTCAGGCGACGCGGCCGATGGCGCCGTCACGGGGCGAGGTCGTGGCCTGACCGGCGGCCGGAACGGGGCGGCCGACCTCGCCATCGGTCGGCGTGGCGGTTGCGGCTCGCTCGGGTCGGGCGGCGCCGCGACCAGGACCGCCGACGGCCCGGGCTCCATCTCCGGCGCAGCCGCGTCGGTCGCGAACCGATCGGGGTCGACGGTCGAAGCCGTCGGACTGCCGACGAGCTCCTCGACGTCGAGCTCGACGCCCTCGATCTCCGCGGGCTCCGGCTGGTCGGTCGAACCCAGGGCGGGCGCGACGTCGGTCGCGCCGGGGCGATGGGTGACGCGTCCGTTGCGGACGTGTCGTGGCGAGCCGTGATGACAGCGACGACTCATCGCGTCGGTTTGGCGGCGCCGAGGCGCCGCAGTGAGGTCAAGGTCAAGGTCGGGCCTGCGAGGTTGGCGTGGGCTCTCGCCCGGATCGACGGAATCATACCGCCGGCCAGCGGCCGGTCCCCGCGCCCGAGACCGCTCGGCCGGGATCGTCAGCCGGTGACGACCATCAGCTCGTGGGTCGTCTCGTTCAGGACGTCGGCTCCACCCGCGCCGCACGCGACGATGTCCTCGATCCGGACGCCGTAGCGGCCCTCGAGGTAGATCCCGGGCTCGACCGAAAACGTCGTGCCCTCGGCGAGCTTGTCGGGGCTGCCCGCGACGAGATATGGCTCCTCGTGGGTCTCGAGCCCGATGCCGTGGCCCAGCCGATGCAGGAACTGCGGACCGTAGCCGCCATCGGTGATGACCCGGCGGGCGATCCCGTCGAGCTCGGCGCACGATGCGCCCGGCCGGACGGCCGCCTCGGCCGCCTCGTTGGCCCGCTTGACGAGGTCGTAGATGCGGAGGAACTCCGGATCCGGTGGCTTCGAGCCGTCCGGCCCGGCCAGCCACACGGTCCGAGTCGTATCCGACTTGTAGCCGCCGAGCGGCCCACCGAGGTCGAGGACGACCGGCTCCCCCGCTTCGATGCGGCGATCGGCCGGGCTGTGGTGGGGCGAGGCGGCGTTCGGTCCGGAGGCCACGATCCCGAACTCGCCGAAGTCGTGGCCTTCGTCCCGGAGGCGGTCGGCGATCTCCTGGCTCACGTCGGCCTCCGTTCGGCCGATGAGCGGGCCGTGGGCGATCGCCATCACCACCCGGTCGGCGGCCCGGGCGGCCGCCCGCAGCAGGGCGACCTCGTCGGCGTCCTTGCGCGTCCGGAGCGTGCGCAGCACGTCCGTGGCCAGGCCGAACGCCGTGCCCGGCATCGCGGCCTGGAGCCCGAGCACGTGCATCGCCCAGAGCTTGTCGCCGACGAGCACCCGGCTCGGGCGACTTCGCAGGCGGTCGGCGACGAGCGCGTGGGCGTCATCGGTCTCGTCCCACGGCACGATCTCGACGAGGTCCGTCGAGCCGGCCGGCGAGATCGCGGCGGCCATCGCCTCGAGGCGGGGCGCCACGAGCGTGGCCGATCCGGTCGGCGGCAGCACGAGCATCGTCAGGCGCTCCAGCGGCATCGCGACATAGCCGGTGAGGTAGACGAGATCGGACCCGACCCCGATGAGGAGGGCGTCGGCGCCGTTCGCCGCCAGCGCGACCCGCGCCCGCCCGAGCCGATCCGCGTAGCGCTGCGCCGGGACCGACGGTCGGCCGACCGTGAGGCTCACGGCCGGAGCCAGGCCGACAGGACCGTGGCACCGGCCTCGAACAGCTTCCGGTAGGCCAGCACCCGGTCGGCGCCGGCGGCGAGGGCACGCTTCCGGAGCTCGAGGTCGTCGTGCTGCCCGACCGCGAGCACCCGGGCGCCCGCTCGGGACGCGGTCGCGATGGCCTCGATCCCGTCGTAGGCGAGGGCCGTCAGATCGACGACGGCATGGCCGACGCCATCGGCGAGCAGCCGCTCCAGGTCGCCGATTCGCCGGGCGCGGGCGGGAGCTCCGCCGGCCAGCGTCACCGCCTCCGAGAGCCGGAACGACCAGATCAGGTCGTCGGCCAGGATCACGACGCGGGTCGCCGCCACCGGCTCGGCGCTCGCCGCCACGCGGCGACCTAGCCCAGCCGCTGGGCGATGTGGCGGAAGACGTCTCGCGCGGAGACCACGCTGACCGGGTTGCCATGGTCGACGATCGGCACGTGCCGGAACCCGCCGACCGCCATCTTGTTGATCGCGACGGCGATGGGATCGTCGCGCCGGAGGATGACCGGATCGGCCGTCATGAGGTCCCCGACGGCGGTCCGCGGGTCCGCCCGACCACCGGCGACCTTCAGGACCGCGTCGCGGTCGGTGAAGATGCCGATCAGGCGCCCATCGTCGGTCACGAGGACGTTGTCGAGGCTCTCGCTCTGCATCCGCTTGATGACGTCCCCGACCGGGACGTCGCGCTCCACGGTCTTCGGGCGCGGCGCCCCGAGCTCGTCGAGGTGGCGGCCCAGGAGGTCGCCGTGGAACGAGCTCGCCTGCTGGGGCGTATCGGCGTTCGAGAGGTCGGCCCCGCAGTTCTCGCAGATGTCCTCGCCGATGAAGTTCTGCCATCGGCAGACCGGGCAGATCATCTCGTCACCGTCCAGGTCTCGCCCGCGTTCAGCAGCTTCCGGAGGTCGCCCTGGCCGCGCGCGGCCGTCGCCTGCTCGAGCTGTTCCACGAGCATCTGGTCGTGGGTCGGCTTGTCGATGCTCCGGATGACCCCGACCGGCACCGGGAACTGCGGCCAGTAGATGTGGGCCAGCATGTAGGCGATCAGCGGATCGGTCTCGTCGTGGACGAGGAGGTCGGCCTCGGTGATCCCGTCCTGGCCGATCGTCACGATCTCCGGCTCGTGGCCATGGAGCCGGATGCCTCGATCCCGGTCCTTGCCGAAGATCATCGGCTTGCCGTGCTCGAGGACGAGCGTCCGGTCGTCGCGGACCTCGCGGTCGGTGAACTCGCGGTGCGCGCCATCGTTGAAGATGTTGCAGTTCTGGAGGACCTCGACGAACGCGCCGCCACGGTGACGGCCGGCTCGGTCGAGCGTCTGCTGCATGTGCTCGGTATGGGTGTCGACCGAGCGGGCGATGAAGGTCGCCTCGGCCGCGAGGGCGATCGCGAGCGGGCTGACCGGGTAGTCGACGGTCCCGTACGGCGTCGACTTCGTGACCTTGCCGAGCTCGGAGGTCGGGCTCGCCTGGCCCTTCGTCAGGCCGTAGATCCGGTTGTTGAACATGACGATCCGGACGTCGACGTTCCGGCGGAGCGTGTGGATCAGGTGGTTGCCACCGATCGACAGGGCGTCGCCGTCGCCGGTGATCACCCAGACCATGAGGTCGGGCCGGGTCGCCTTCAGGCCCGTGGCGATCGCCGGCGCCCGGCCGTGGATCGTGTGGAAGCCGTAGGTGTTCATGTAGTACGGCAACCGGCCGGAGCAGCCGATGCCCGAGATGAAGACGATGTTCTCCTTCGGATAGCCGAAGTCCGGCATCACCTTCTGGGTCTGGGCCAGGATCGAGTAGTCGCCGCACCCGGGGCACCAGCGGACCTCCTGGTCCGACACGAAGTCCTTCCGGGTCAGGACGGGCAGCTCGTTCGCCGCGGCGAGCTCGTTCGGGGCGCCGGCGGGCGCGGCCGGCTTCGCGCCGTTCGTCGTGGCGCTCTTGGTCGTGGCGCCGTTCGTGTCGGCCATCAGCCGCCCCCTTCCGAGGCGCCCCCGGCGCCGACCGCGACCGCCTCCGGCGTCGCCTTCGACGCCTTCGACGCGCGGCCGCCGAGCAGCCGCCGGGCCTCGTCCTCGATCTCGGCGATCCGGAACGGCTTGCCCCGGACCTTGTTGTAGCCAACGGCGTCCACCAGGTAGCGCGACCGGACGAGCATCAGCAGCTGGCCGAGGTTCAGCTCCGGGATCAGGACCTTCCTGAAGGATCGGACGACCTCGCCGGTGTTCGCCGGGAACGGGTTGAGGTGCCGCAGGTGGGCGTGGGCGACGGAGTGGCCCTCGCCCTGGAGCCGCTCCACCGCGCTCCGAATGGCGCCATAGGACGAGCCCCAGCCGAGGATCAGGAGGTCGCCCTCGGCAGGCCCATGGACGTCGAGCGGCGGGATGTCACTGGCGATGCCGGCGATCTTCGCCTGGCGGAGCCGCTGCATCCGGTCGTGGTTGTCCGGGTCGTAGCTGACGTTGCCGAGGATGTCGGCCTTCTCGAGGCCGCCGATCCGGTGCTCCAGGCCGGGCGTCCCCGGAACGGCCCACGGTCGGGCGAGCGTGCGCTCGTCGCGCGCGTACGGGTAGAAGCCCTTCGCCTCGGTCCGGTTCGAGACCTCGATGCTCGGCAGGTCCTCGATCCGCGGGATCGGCCATGGCTCGGCCCCGGTGGCCAGGAACGCGTCCGACAGGAAGGCGACCGGGGTCATGTACTTGAGGGCCAGGCGCCACGCCTCGATGGCGTACTGGAAGCACTCCCCGGGGGTTGCCGGCGCGACGATCGCGAGGGGCGAGTCGCTGTTCCGGCCGAACATGACCTGGAGCAGGTCCGCCTGCTCGGTCTTCGTGGGCATGCCGGTCGACGGCCCGGCCCGCTGGACGTCGATGACGACGAGCGGCAGCTCGACCATGATCGCGAGTCCGATCGCCTCGCTCTTGAGGGCAATGCCCGGGCCAGACGTGCCGGTCATGCCCATCGCGCCGCCGTACGCCGCGCCGATCGCGGCCCCGATCGCGGCGATCTCGTCCTCGGCCTGGAACGTCCGGACGCCGAAGTTCTTGTAGCTCGCGAGCTGGTGGAGGATGTCCGACGCCGGCGTGATCGGGTACGAGCCATAGAACAGCGTCCGCTTCGCGAGCTGGGACGCGGCGACGAACCCGAGCGCCGTGGCCTCGTTGCCGGTGATGTTCCGGTACGTGCCGGGCGCCAGCTTTGCCGGCGGGACGATGTAGCGCTCGTGGAAGAGCTCGGTCGTCTCGCCGAAGTTGTAGCCGGCCTTCAGGGCGCGGCGATTGCCCTCGGCGATCTCGGGACGCTTCGAGAACTTCTCCTCGATCCACTTCAGCGTTCCGTCCATCGATCGCTCGTACAGCCAGAACATCAGCCCGAGGGCGAAGAAGTTCTTGGTGAGGTCGACCTGCTTGTTCGTCAGGCCGATGCCCTCGAGCGCCCGGCTGTTCAGCGTCGAGATCGGGACCGGGAAGACGTTCCACTGCTTGAGCGAGCCGTCGGTGAGCGGGTTCGAGGCGTAGCCGACCTTCGTCAGGTTCTGGGTCGTGAAGGCATCCTCGTTGACGACGAGGGCGCCGCCCGGCGGCAGCTCGCCCAGGTTCGCCTTGAGCGCGGCCGGGTTCATCGCCACGAGCACGTCGGGCGCATCGCCCGGCGTGTGGATCTCCGTGCTCGAGAAGCTGAGCTGGAAGCCGGAGACGCCCGGCAGGCTGCCGGCTGGCGCCCGGATCTCGGCCGGGAAGTCGGGGAACGTGCTGATGTCGTTGCCGAAGATCGCCGCGTTCCGGGTGAACTGCGTGCCGGTGAGCTGCATGCCGTCGCCGGAATCGCCGGCGAATCGGATGGTGACCCGCTCGAGCTGGCGCTCGTGCTGTCCGTTCGAGCCGCTCATCCGGGGATCAGCCACCCTCCTGGGCAACCATCCGCTGGTGCGGTCGCGGCGGCAGGTTGAGGAGCTCTTCGGGGAAGGCCTCGGCGAGGAACTTCAGGACGTCGACCGGCCGCACGACGCCGACGAAGGCCCCGTCGTCATCGACCAGCGGGACGTTCCGGTACCGACCGGTCTGCATGAGGTCGATCGCGTGCCGGACCGGCTCTTCGAGGTTGAGGGTCCAGGGGTGGTCGACCATGAGGCTCTCGACCGGCTGCGAGAGGTCGACGTCCGCCCCGACGAGCTTGGAGAAGATGTCGCGCTCCGTCAGGACGCCCTTGAGCCGTCCTCGATCGTCGGTCACGAAGACCGAGTCGCCCATCCCGGTCTGCTGAATCAGCGACAGGCACACAGCCAGGGTGGTGCCCGGCCGGACGGTCAGGGGATCGCGCCGACTCAGGGTCTTGAGCCTCTCGTCGACGAGCGTCGGCACGCGAGCCGCGACGGCCCGCTCGGTGATCTCGGTCACGCTCGAAAGTGTAGTCGCTGGGCCCGATCCGGCCCTCGGGCCGCGGTCAGCCGCGCGCCCCGACCAGCCGCGGGCAGAGGTCAGCCGCGGGCGGCCCGGCCGGCGGCCAGCGCCGCGGCGGCCCCGTTGGCGACGAACGAGTTGTCCGAGCCGAGCCCGACGAACGTGAAGCCCAGGTCGAGGTGCGGACCGAACGACGCCGGGTCGTACAGGAGGATGCCGGCGGCCTTGCCCTCCGCCTGGCAGGCGTCCACGACCGTCCGCAGCGCCGCGAGGTAGGTCTCGTTCCGGAACTGGCCCGGCACGCCGAGCGAGTGGGACAGGTCCGCGGGACCGACGAACAGGACGTCGACGCCATCGGTGGCCGCGAAGTCGTGGGCCTCGCGGACCGCGCTCGGCGATTCGATCTGGACGACTCCGACGATGTCGCGGTTGATCGTCGCGACGTCGGCGTGGGCGACGGTCCCGAGGCGCGCGCCGCGGGTCAGCAACGCTACGCCGCGCTGCCCGCCAGGCGGGTACCGCAGGAACGTGACCGCCTCGCGGACCTGTTCCGCGGTGTCGAGCCGCGGCACGACGATGCCCGCGGCGCCCAGGTCGAGGGCCCGGCCGATCCGGAGCCGTTCGCCCGACTGGGGTCGGACCAGGGCCGCCGCGCCCGTCCCCTCGATCGCCGTCAGGTGGGCGAGCAGCTCGGCCTCGGTTCCCGCGCCGTGCTCCAGGTCGACGACGACCCAGTCGTACCCGGCGAGCCCGAGGACCTCGGCCGCGCTGGGCGATCCAAGACCGCACCAGACCCCGAAGGTCGTCTCGCCGGCGAGGACACGAGCGCGAAGGGTTCGATCGGTCGTCATCGGCTGCCTATGATGCGCGGCCGCGATGGCCGGCTCCGGGTCAATCGGGGAAGGCTTCGGGACCTCGCTCGGCCAGCTCGGCCGCATGGGCGTCGGCGTCGTCCGGCGGGAGCCAGGAGTACGGGTAGTTCGGGTCGTCCAGGTCGAGGGCGGCCGTGGTCAGCGCCAGCGGGTTGAAGGTGTCGACCATGACCGCGAGCTCCTCGGTCGCGTCCTTGCCGATCGAGGCCTCGACCGCGCCCGGATGCGGACCGTGGGCGATCCCCGCCGGGTGGACCGTGAACGACGCGATCTCCACGCCGCGGCGGCTCATGAAGTTGCCGGCGACGTAGTAGATGACCTCGTCGCTGTTGATGTTCGAGTGGTTGTACGGCGCCGGTATCGCGAGCGGGTGGTAGTCGAACTTGCGCGGCACGAACGAGCAGACGACGAAGTTGCGGGCCTGGAACGTCTGGTGGACCGGCGGCGGCTGATGGACCCGGCCGGTGATCGGCTGGAAGTTTGCGATGTTGAACCGGAACGGCCACAGGTAGCCGTCCCAGCCGATGACATCGAACGGGTGGTGGCGATAGTGGTAGGCGCTGATCCTGTCCGATGACCGCACCTGGATGACGAAGTCACCGACCTCGTCGTGCGGCGGGAGGTCGTCGGGCGCATCGAGATCCCGCTGGCCATATGGTGCATGCTCGAGCAGCTGGCCGTAATCGTTCCGATAGCGCTTCGGCGGCTCGATCTCGGACGGGGCTTCGAGATACAGGATCCGCTGGGCCGATCCGGGATCGGGATCCAGGCGCCAGGTCGTCCCGATCGGCAGCACGAGGTAGTCGCCGGGGCCGTACCCGAGCGGCCCGAAGATCGTGTCGCAGACGCCGGTGCCCTCGTGGATATAGAGCATCTCGTCGGCGATGCCGTTCCGGTAGAAGGTCCCATCGGGCATCGGCTCGGCCGGTCGGACGACGCCGAACACGACGTCCCGATTGAAGAAGAGCGGGATCCGGCCCGAGATCGCGTCGCCCTTCGGCTGCAGGGCGCCGGTCTTCGTCAGATGGTGGCGATGGACGGGCTCGGTCGCCGCCTCGAGGTGGATCTCGCCGACCGGCTCGATCTTGTGGGTCCTCGTCGGCGGCACGAGGTGGTAGAGGAGCGAGCTGCGGCCGCTGAAGCCCTCGACCCCGAACAGCTCCTCGGCGTAGAGGCTCCCGTCGGGCTGCCGGAGCTGGGTGTGGCGCTGCTGGGGAACCTGCCCGTGGCGGACGTAGTACATGCGTTCGTCTGGCCTCCTCGAACCGTTAGGACAAGTCTACGGTCGGTTCTGGCGCGCCACGTTCACAAACCTTCGCCGCTTGACGCAGCATCCCGCAATCACGCTCGGCTAGCTTCTCTGGCCGATGCCCTCCCTCGGTCGGCGAGTGGCCGCGCGCGGAAGTGCGATCGGTCTCGGCATTGGCGTCGTGGTCGTCGCAATGCTCGTCGGCCTTTGGTCGTTGTCCGCCCCGGCGAGTCACCCGTCCAGCGGCGCAGAGATGTCGCCTCTACCACTCGCCGCCGGATCGACGCCAACCGGCTCGAACTCCTCGAGCTCGGGTGCCCTTGCAACGCCCGGACCGTCGATTCCCGCAGGCCCAGGCTCGCCGCCGATCACCGCCGACGTGCTCGGCTGGCACGTTCCCGTGCTCATGTACCACCTTGTTGGAAACGGGCCTGACGAAGCGTCGGCGATTCCAGGTCTCGTCGTGTCGCCGGCCCTGTTCGCAGCGCAGATGACTCGATTGCGCGAGGCCGGATGGCGGACGATCACGGCCGCCCAGCTCGGAGCGGATCTCGCCACCGGGTCGCATCCGCCGCCGAAGTCCTTCGTCGTCACGCTCGACGACGGGCATGTAGATGGCTACACGGAGGCTCTCCCGATCCTGGAGGCCAATGGGTTTGTGGCGACGTTCTTCGTCGTCACCCACCGTATCGGGCGCCTGGGATGGCTCAGCGACGCCGACGTCCTCGCGATGGCCGAGGCCGGGATGGAGATCGCCGACCACACGATGGATCACGTCAGCCTTCCCAGATTGCCGCTGCTGTTCGCGCTCGCCGAGATCGACGGTGCGATCGCATGGATCGCGAACGCGCTCGGCCACCCTCCGGTGACGTTCGCGTACCCGTTCGGGTCTCAGGACCCGTCGGTGGTCTCCGACGTCGCTCATGGCGGATTCAGCATCGCGTTCACGAACCGCGAGGGCTGCTTCGAGTCGACGGCGACCCGGTTCCTCACGCCGAGGCTTCGGGTCACACCATGGATGACCCCGACCGCGCTCCTCGACAGGCTCGACGCCTGCTCCTATCCCTGACCCGGACGAGGGCGCACGGCTTCAGCCGCTCCGGCCGCGGGCGTCGACGGTCATCCAACCGATGAACGCCCCGGATCGGGTGGCGACGAACCGGTCCTGGAGGTCGACCACGGGGCAGGCGTGGTTCGGGATGACGCGGACCACCTCGCCCAGCGTTGGAGCGCGGACGCCGTCCGGCACCCCGACGACGCCGTGGTAGTCGTGGACTCGCTCGATGACGGTGCCGGGGTAGTCGGCCAGCTCGCCGTAGCCCTGCAGGTAGGCCGGCAGGTCCTTGGTGAGCGTCTTCGCCCCCGCATCGATGACGACCTGGCCAGGCGTCGCGGTGCTGACGACCGTCGCGGCGATCGCGATCGCGACGCCGTCGGCCGGGCAGCCGCCGAGCGCGAGCTCGATGCGGTCGCCGAAGAGGTACGTCCCGGGGCGCATCTCGTTGACCGGCGCGGTCGCCGCGGCGCGGGCGGTCGGCGTCGAGCCGGCGCTGATCACCCGCGGCTCGATTCCCTCGGCTCGCAGTCCCGTCAGGGCGTCGGCCAGCGCGGCGACCTCGTCGCTCGCCGCGGGCGCCACACGGTCCGGTCCGCCGTAGGCGTGCCCGCCGTGGGTGAAGATCCCGGCGACCTCGAGCCCCACGGCCCGCGCCGCCCTGGCAAGCGCGCCCGCATCCTTCGGCTGCACCCCGGTCCGGCGGTTGCGGGGGTCGACCTCGACGAGCACCTCGAGCGGGCGGCCAGCGTGGCGGACGGCGGCGGCGAGGCGCTCGGCCCCGGCCGCGGAGTCGATGCCGACGGCGACCCGGAGCCCCGGCCGTCGGTGCAACGCCCGGAGTCGCTCGGCCTTCTCGCCAACAGCCCAGATCGGATAGGCGATGAAGATGTCGTCGATGCCGCCATCGGCCATGACCTCGGCCTCGCCGAGCGTCCCGACGGTGATCCCGTGCGCGCCGGCGTCCAGCTGGAGTCGAGCCAGCGCCACGCTCTTGTGGGTCTTCGCGTGCGGCCGCAGGGCGATGCCGGCGGCCGCCATCGCCGCCTGCATCCGCCGGGCATTCGCCTCGACGACGTCGAGGTCGACGACGAGGGCCGGCGTCTCGATCCCCGACGGCAGCGACGGCCCGATCGCGCGCTGGAGGGCCGCGCCGCTCATCGCCGCCAGGCCGCTCCCCCACGCCGTGCCGCTCACCCGCGTCGCGCCACGATCGGGGTCCGGATCTCGCCGAGCCGCTCGACCCGGAGGACGACCTCGTCGCCCGGTTCCAGGTAGCGGCCGAGCGTGTCGTCCCTCACCTCGAGCAGGCAGCCCGTGCCGACGGTCCCGCTGCCGAGGATCTCGCCGGGTCGGACGTGCACGTCCGCGCAGGCGCGGGCGAGCATCTGGCCGAACGAGAAGTGGGCGCTCGCCCACGACCCGCGCGTGACCTCGACCCGGAGCCCGTCGACCGTCAGCACCTCGGCCGTCATCGCGAGGTCCGGCCCGGTCGCCCCGTCGGCGATCGCGTCGACGATCTCGGCCGGCGTCGTGATCCAGGGGCCGATCGTCGTGGCAAAGTCCTTGCCCTTCGCCGGCCCGAGCCGGACGGTCGTCTCGTCGCGCTGCAGGTCCCGGGCAGACCAGTCGTTCAGGACGAAGTAGCCGCCGATGGCCTCGCCGGCACGCTGATCGGGCAGGTCGTACGCGGGCGTGTCGACGATCGCGCCGACCTCGAGCTCGAAGTCCAGCTCGCGGCTGCCGTCCGGTGCCCACACGGGGTCGCCCGGCCCGCGGATCTCCGAGGTGTTGGAGAAATAGAAGATCGGCAGCCGGAACCACGCCTCGGGGATCTCGCCGCCGCGCCGCTGCCACATCGTCTTCACGTGGCCCTCGAAGGCGTAGAAGTCGCGGAGGGCCGGTGGCCGGAGGATCGGCGGCCCGAACCGGAGGTCGGCCGGGTCGAGGAGCGCGTCGTCATCCGGGTCGGCCTCGCCCAGGGCAGCGAAGCCGTCGACCAGCTCGGCCAGGGTCTCGATCCGGAGACCACGGGCGAGGTGATCGTCGAGCGTTGTGACGGGTTGTCGGAAGAGGACGGCGTTGTGGGCCCGCTCCGGGTCCCGCGCCAGCAGACGCCGGCGGACGACCTCGAGGTCGAGCCACGGCCCGGCGGCCCCAGGCCCCCCGGAGGCGACGAGCCGCCACGGCGCGCCGGCCGGACCGTGCACGTCGACGACGTGGGCGACTCGCATGGACGCGAGTCTATGGCCGGCCCCAGCCGTGGAACCGGTCCTGGGTGGGTGGCGTCAGCCCGCCCTCAGAACGGCTAATGGAGGCCGTCGGACTCCAGGACGCGAACCTTTTCGGCCAGGCCCTCGAGGACCTGCATCTTCACGGCGGGATGGCCGTCCATCAGGTCGTGGAACTCGCGGTGACCGGCGACGAGGAGGCGGGCCGGCGAGCTCGCGGTGATCGTGGCGGTTCGCGGACCCTCGGAGATCAGCGAGATCTCGCCGAGGACCGAGCCGGGGCCACGCTCGGCGATCTGCCGGCCATCACGGTCCACGCGAAAGGTCCCGGACACGACGATGAACATCTCACGGCCCGGATCACCCTGTCGCATCAGCACGCGACCGGCCGGGACGTCGACCTCGTCAAGGAGGCCGGCGACCTGCTCCTGCTCGCTGCGCCCGAGCCGGCAGAACATCGGGACCGATCTCACCAGCTCGAGCTTCTGGTCCGTCGCCATGCTCCCTCCCTCGCTCCCTACAGGTTGCCGCGTCTGGCCTGCTCGATCTCGATGGCCTCGAAGAGCGCCTTGAAGTTGCCCACGCCGAAGCCCCGCGAGCCGTGGCGCTCGATGATCTCGAAGAAGAACGTCGGGCGGTCCTGGATCGGGCGGGTGAAGATCTGGAGCAGGAAGCCCTCCTCGTCGCGATCGGCCTCGATCCCGAGCTCCTCGAGCGTCTCGATCGAGACGCCGACGTCGCCGACCCGCTCGGGCAGCTGCTCGTAGTAGGCGTGCGGCATGCCGAGGAACTCCACGCCGCTCTCGCGCAGGGTGCGGACCGTCTTGACGATGTTCTCGGTCCGGAGGGCGATGTGCTGGGTCCCCGCCTCGTAGTAGTAGTCGAGGAACTCCTGGATCTGGCTCTTCTTCTTGCCCGTCGCGGGCTCGTTGATCGGGAACTTGATCCGGCCGTTGCCGTTGGTCATGACCTTCGACATCAGGGCCGAGTACTCGGTGTGGATGACCTTGTCGTCGTAATGGATGAGCTGGGCGAAGCCGAAGACGTCGCGGTAGTAATCGACGAAGCGGTTCATGTCGCCGAGCGCGACGTTGCCGACGCAATGGTCGATCTCGAGCAGGCTCATGCCGGTCGCGGCCCGGGCCGGCTTCTTGATCCGCCGATAGCCCGGGGCGTAGACGCCGTGGTAGTCGCGACGGTCGACGAACGAGTGGACGACCGAGCCATAGGTCCCGACGGAGCTCAGCCGCAGGATGCCGTCCTCGCCGCCGTCCAGCTCCCTGGGCTCCACGACCCCGCGGGCGCCGCGCTTCGTCGTCTCCCGGAAGGCCGAGGTGGCGTCGTCGACGCTGAAGGCGATGTCGTGGACGCCGTCGCCGTGGGCCTTGACGTGCTCGGCGATCTCGCCGTCCGGCCCGAGCGCGCCGGTGACGACGATCGTGATGTCGTTCTGGCGCATCACGTAGCTGGTCCGGTCACGGACCCCGGTCTCGAGGCCCGCGTAGGCGATCGGGCTGAAGCCCCACAGCATTCGGTAGTAGTGCGCCGCCTGTCGGGCGTTGCCGACCCAGAACTCGACGTGGTCGAGGCCGTTCAGCGGCAGGAAGTCCTTGGCTTCCTTGTACGCGTCCTTGTTGATGTGCGCGCCGGACTGGTTGGCGGCGCCCCTGGTGATCGTGTCCGTCATGGCGCAGCTCCCATTCGATTGGCGCCGATGGTAGTCCTCGCGCGCGGGCGCGCCTTGCGTGCGACACTCGCCGGATGAGCGCATTGGGCCCGGAAGCGGATCGCCTGGAGGCCGCGGCAGCGGCCATCGTGGGGCTGCAGGCGCAGGTCGAAGCGGGCGTTCCGTGGCCGCTCTCGGACGTCTACGGGCCGGAGCCGGAGGCGAGCTGGGGTCCGCCCGAGCTGTTGGCCCACGTCGAGGAATACCTGCCGTACTGGCTCGGCGAGATCGAGCGCGTCCTGGCCGGCAGCGACGCGGCCCCGGTGCCGTTCGGACGAGTGGCCACCGACCCCGTCCGGATCGGGGTGATCGGCCGCGATCGCACGATCCCGGCCCGGGAGCTGTTCGCCCGGATCGCCGCCGATGCGCCGCGCGTCGCGGCGAGATTGCGCCAGCTGACGGACGCGGACGCGGCGCGGGTCGGCCTCCATCCGGCGCGCGGCCAGATGACCGTCCGGGCCATGCTCGAGCCGTTCCTCGTCGGTCATACGGAGGGTCACGTGACCCAGCTTCGGGAGATCCTCGCCGGCACCGGCCACTAGGCCGATCCCGGAAGGCGCGGCCGGGTCGAGGGCGGGCGCGAATCCGCCGATGTTCCTCCTGATCTCGATCCCGCTCGGGCTCGTCCTCGGCCTCCTCCTCGGCGGCCGGCTCGACCGCCTCGGGCAGGTGCGGTTCGCGTGGGCGCCGCTCGCGCTGGCCGGGCTGCTCGTCCAGGTGGCGCTGTTCACGCCCCTTGGGGGCCAGGTCGCAGGCGGCTGGGAGCCGGCGATCTACGTCGCGTCGACCGCCGCCGTGTTCCTGGCGCTCGCGCGGAATCTGCGGCTCACGGGCCTCCCGATCGCGGCCGTCGGCGCGCTCTCGAACCTCGCGGCCATCGTCGCCAACGGGGGTGCGATGCCGACCGACAGCGGTGCGCTCTCGGCGGCCGGGCTGTCCGGGCCGGGGACCGACACGAACAGCGTCGTCCTCGCCAACCCGGCGCTCCAGCCCCTGACCGACATCGTCGCGATCCCGGCGGGCGTGCCCTTCGCCAACGTGTTCAGCGTCGGCGACGTCCTCATCGGGTTGGGGGTCGCGATCGCGATCGCGGCGGCGATGCGGGCGAAGACGGCTACGACCCGCGGCGCTCCCGCAGCAGGCTCCCCACCAAGAACGTGACGTTCGCGGGCCGCTCGGCCAGCCGGCGCATGAAGTACGGCCACCAGCGATCGCCGAACGGGACGTAGACGCGGACGCCCCAGCCATCGCGCAGGAGACGCTCCTGGAGATCGCGGCGGACGCCGTACAGCATCTGGAACTCGAAGCGATCGGGGGCGATGCCGCGGGACCGGGCGACCTCGATCGCGTGGTCGACCATGTGGTCATCGTGCGTCGCGACGGCCGGGAAGCGACCGTCGGGCAGCAGCCGGTCGACGAGCCGGAGGTACGAGGCGTCGACCTCGGCTCGGGTGGCAAACGCCACGTCGGGTGGCTCGTTGTAGGCCCCCTTGCAGAGCCGGACCCTCGCCTGCTCCGCGACCAGGCGGTCGACGTCGGCGTCGCTCCGCCGGAGCGCGGCCTGGATCACGACGCCGACGTCGCCCTGGCCGGCCATGGCCGGGCGGAGCTGGCGCCAGATGTCGAGCGTCGCGTCCGTCGTCATGTGGTCCTCCATGTCGATGCGGACGAAGGCGCCGAGCTCGGCCGCGGCGACGAGGACCCGCCCGAGGTTGTCGCGGGCTGCGGACGGGTCGAGCCCAAGACCCATCTGGCTCAGCTTCAGGCTGACGTTGAGATCGAGCCCTTCCCGGTCGAGCGCGTGCAGCGTGCGGATGTAGTCATCGGCCGCGGCCCCGGCGGCGTCGATGGAGCCCACGGATTCGCCGAGGAGGTCGACGGTCGTGTGGAACCCGGCGGCCTTCGCTCGCCGGAGCGCTGGCAGCGCGGCCTCGAGGCGCTCTCCGGCCACGAACCGCGCCACCATCGGGCGGGTGAACGGGACGGCGGTTGCCAGGCGGCCGAGGGAGCGGCGACGCGACAGCCACAGGAGGAGCGAGCGAAACGCCCGCTCCGCGGCGCCGCGGAGGTTCATTCCCGGGACGGGATCCCGGCCTCGAGCTGCTCGCCGAGCTCGACGGTCCGGCGGAACGCCGCGAGGACGGCCTCGGACAGGACCGTCCGGAGCCGACCCGACTCGAGCTCGTGGAGGGCCGCGGCGCTCGTGCCGCCGGGCGAGGTGACCATGTTCCGCAGCACGGCTGGATGGAGGCCGGATTGCTTCGCGAAGAGCGTGCTGCCCTCGAGCGTCTCGACCACCAGGTCGTGGGCGATGTGGCGGGGGAAGCCGAGGTGGACGGCGGCGTCGATGAGCGCCTCCATGACGAGGAAGACGTAGGTCGGGCCCGTCCCGGAGACGGCCGTGGCCATCGCGACCATCTTCTCGTCGTCGACCTCGATCTGGGCGCCGAGGGCACCGAGCAGGGCGGCGGCCTGGGCCCGCTGGTCCTCGCTCACGTCGGGCGTCGGGTACCAGACCGTCATGCCCTTGCCGAGCTGGGCCGGCGTGTTCGGCATCGCCCGGACGACCGCCCGGTGGCCGAGGAAGCCGATGAGCGCCTTCGTCGTCGCCCCGGCCAGGATCGAGATCACGAGCTGGCGCGGCTGCAGGACCGGCTGGAGCTCGGCCCCCACCCGGGCAAGCATCTGGGGCTTGATCCCGAGCAGCACGATGTCCGCGCCCTGGACCGCCTCGGTGTTGGAGCCGACCGTCCGGATCCCGTGCGCCGCCTCGAGGGCCGCGCGCCGATTCGGCCGGGGATGGCTGGCGACGAGCGCGCCGGGCTCGACGAGGCCGCCGCGCAGCAGGCCGGCGATGATCGACTCGGCCATGACACCGGAGCCGACGGTCGCGATCGTCCGACCGGCCAGGGCGGTCATCGGGGATCGGGCGTCAACGGGCGCCCGGGATCAGCGAGGCTTGGCCGCGTCGACTGCCGCGCGGGCGGCGGCCCGGTCCGTGTACCAGGTGGCGTCGACCTGGGTGTACGTGGCCCATTCGGCCGGCACCTGGTCCTCGGGGAAGATCGCGTTGACCGGGCACTCCGGCTCGCACGCGCCGCAGTCGATGCACTCGTTCGGGTCGATGAACAGCTTCCGATCGACGCCTTCCTCGTAGTGGATGCAGTCGACGGGACACACCGAGACGCACGAGATGTCGAGGACGTCGATGCAGGGTTCGGCGATGACGTAGGCCATTCGGCCGCGTAGCGTATCACCGGGTCCCCGGCTCCTTGACACCGCCCGGTCGGGGCCGGGATAGTCCGCGGAACCCACCTGCGAGGAGGCGCGTGGTCGCGGTCACTCCCGAGTCGTCCCCGCGAGCCGCCGATGGCGTCGGCGCGCGCCTGGCGCCCGGCTCGTCGATCCCGGCCGTGACCCTCCAGGACGTCACGAAGCGGTTCGGCGGCGAGGTCGGCAAGCGGGTCGCGAAGAGCACGGGGGCGGCCGCCGACGGCCAGGTCGTCGCGGTCGACGGGATCTCGCTCGAGATCGCCGACGGCGAGTTCTTCTCGATGCTCGGGCCGTCCGGCTCGGGCAAGACCACGACGCTGCGCATGATCGCCGGCTTCGAGCTCCCGACCTCGGGCCGGATCCTGCTCCACGGCGAGGACGTCTCGAACCGCCCGCCGTTCGAGCGCGACGTGAACACCGTCTTCCAGGACTACGCCCTGTTCCCGCACATGACCGTCGGCGAGAACGTCGGCTACGGGCTGATGATCCGGAAGGTCCCGAAGGGCGACCGCGAGGCGCGCGTGGCCGATGCCCTCGCCATGGTCCGGCTGTCGGGCTACGAGCGGCGAAAGCCGGGCCAGCTGTCGGGCGGCCAGCGCCAGCGCGTGGCGCTCGCTCGCGCGCTCGTGAACCGGCCCCGGGTGCTGCTCCTCGACGAGCCGCTCGGCGCCCTCGACCTGAAGCTCCGCGAGGAGATGCAGCTCGAGCTCAAGGCCATCCAGCAGGAGGTCGGGATCACGTTCATCTACGTGACCCACGACCAGGAGGAGGCCCTCACGATGAGCGACCGCCTCGCCGTCTTCAGCAAGGGCCGGATCGAGCAGGTCGGCAGCCCGGCCGAGGTCTACGAGCGGCCGGCGACCCGGTTCGTGGCCGGCTTCGTGGGGACGTCGAACCTGCTGACCGGGAGCGTCGCCGAGGCGATCGTCGGCCAGGCCGGCACGTTCACGGTGCGGCCCGAGAAGATCCGCCTCGCGCGGCCGGGCGACGCCGTCGGCGCCGACGAGGCCAGCGCGCTCGGCACCATCCGGAACGTCGTGTACCTCGGCTCCGACACGCGCTACACCGTGGCGCTGGAGGCTGGTGCCGAGCTCGTCGTGACCCAGCAGAACCTCGCGACCTCATCGATGGACGCCCTCGAGGCGAAGGGCCGGGCCGTTAGGCTCATCTGGAAGCGGATCCACAACTTCGCGATCTCCGACAGCTAGAGGCAGGGTTCGAAGGGCCGCCACCAGGCGGCAGGAGGAGCGCACATGCGGACTCGGAAGCTGCTGGCCGCGATGCCGGCGATCGCGCTGATCGCGGCCGCCTGCGGTGGCGGGACCTCGAGCACGGCACCGACGGCCGCGCCGACGCCGACGGAGGCCGCCTCGGCCGCCGCGCCGAGCGCGCAGCCGTCGGTCGCGGCCGCGGCCCCGACGATCGGTCCGGGCGAGGGCCAGCTGAACATCATCATCTGGGCCGGCTACGCCGAGGACGGTTCGAACGACGCGAACTACGACTGGGTCCATCCGTTCGAGCAGCAGACCGGCTGCCAGGTCAACGCCAAGGCGGCCGACACGTCCGACGAGATGGTCACCCTCATGCGCCAGGGTGGCGGGACCGTCTACGACGGCGTCTCCGCGTCGGGCGACGCCACCCTCCGCCTCATCGGCAACGGCGACGTCGCCGCGATCGACCCGACGATCTTCCCGGACTTCGCGAACGTGGCGCCGTTCCTCCAGAACGCGCCGCATTACGTCGTCGACGGCAAGCACTACGGCGTGCCCCACGGCTGGGGCGGCAACTCGCTCATGTACCGGACCGACATCGTCAACCCGGCTCCGACGAGCTGGAACGTCGTGTTCGACCCGACGGCCTCGAAGCCGTACCAGGGCAAGATCACGGACTACGACAGCCCGATCTACATCGCCGACGCGGCCCTCTACCTGAAGGCCCACCAGCCCGATCTCCAGATCACCGATCCGTACGAGCTGACGCAGCCGCAGTTCGACGCCGCGGTCAACCTTCTGAAGCAGCAGCATCCCTGGGTCGGCGACTACTGGTCGCTGTACTCGAAGGAGATCGACAACTTCACGAACAAGGCCACGGTCGTCGGCACGACGTGGCCGTACCAGGTCAACACCCTGCTCGGCGCGGGCGTCCCGGTGGGATCCGTCGTCCCGAGCGAGGGGATGACCGGCTGGGCCGACACCTGGATGATGTCGAGCCACGCCCAGCACCCGAACTGCATGCTCAAGTGGATGGGCTGGATGCTCACCCCGCACACCCAGGCCGAGGTCGCGGAGTTCTTCGGCGAGTCGCCGGCGAACCTGCAGGCGTGCCCGCTCCTCGACAAGGGCGTCGGTGACTACAAGCTCGCCAACTTCTGCACCGCGTACCACGTCAACGACCAGAGCTACTACGGCAGCATCGCGTTCTGGAAGACCCCGATCGCGAACTGCGGTGACAGCCGCGGCACGACGTGCATCGACTACTCGCAGTGGACCTCGGCCTGGACCGAGATCCGCGGCTGAGCAGACGCTGAGCGAGGAGGGCGGCCGGCCGCGTCCCGCGGCCGGCCGCCCGATTCACCGAGCCTCCTCGTGACCACCGACGCCCTGCCGGCCAAGGGCTCCATGCCGGACTCCGCGGTCCGGCGCGCGCTCGGCGCGCTCTACCGGCGGAGCCGGCTCCAGCTGGCGCTGCTCCTCGCGGCGCCGACCGGCTGGTTCGTCTTCCTGTACCTCGGATCCCTGGCGTTCCTGCTCGTCTCGGCCTTCTGGTTCCTGGACCCGACGACGTCGTCGATCGTCCACACGTTCACGCTCCAGAACTTCGTGACGCTGGTCAGCGACCCCGTCTACCGGACGATCGCGCTCCGGACCGTCTTCATCGCCGCGGTCGTGACCTTCACCGACATGGCGATCGCCTTCCCGATCGCGTGGTACCTCGCCCGGGTCGCGGCGCCGCGCACCCGCTCCGTCCTCTTCATGATGGTGCTGCTGCCGCTCTGGTCGAGCTACCTCGTGCGGGTCTACGCCTGGCGGGTGATCCTGTCGCCGGGCGGCCTGCTCGACTGGGTCTTCACCTCGATCGGCCTGCCGAACCTCAGCCCGGGGTTCTCCGACGTCTCGATGTGGATCGTGTTCAGCTACCTCTGGCTGCCGTACATGATCCTGCCGATCTACGCCGGCCTCGAGCGGATCCCCCACTCCTACTTCGAGGCCTCGGCCGACCTCGGCGCCCGAGCCTGGCCGACGTTCCGGCGGATCGTCCTGCCGCTCGTCCTGCCAGCCCTCGCTGCCGGCTCGATCTTCACGTTCTCGCTGACGCTCGGCGACTACATCACGCCCCAGCTCGTGTCGAACAGCCAGTTCATCGGGAACGTCATCTACAACAGCCAGGGCGTCGCGAACAACGTCCCGTTCGCGGCAGCGTTCGCGGTCGTCCCGATCCTGATCATGGCCGTCTACCTGCTGATCGCGCGCCGGCTCGGCGCGTTCGACGCCCTCTAGGCGACCGGCGATGGGCCGCCTGCTGCTCCGGATCGCGACGACGGCCGGGTTCCTGTTCCTCTACATCCCCCTCGCCGTCATCGCCCTGTACGCGTTCAACGCCCAGCGCGTCCAGGCGTGGCCCATCCAGCAATACAGCACCGAGTGGTTCCAGGCGGCGCTCGACAACGATTCGGTGCGCGCGGCGTTCGCGCTCTCGGTCGCGGTCGGCGTGGCGGCGACGTTCGTGGCCCTTGTCCTCGGGTCCCTCGCCGCGTTCGCCGTCCAGCGCTACCGGTTCTTCGGCCGCGAGACCGTCTCGTTCGCACTCGTCCTGCCGATCGCGCTCCCCGGCATCGTCACCGGGATGGCCCTCAACTCGACCATCAACGCGACCGGCATCGGCTTCACGATGTGGACGATCGTCATCGGCCACGCGACGTTCTGCATCGTCGTCGTCTACAACAACGTCATCGCCCGGCTGCGCCGCTCGTCGCGCTCGATCGAGGAGGCGTCGATGGACCTCGGCGCCGACACGCTCCAGACATTCCGGTTCATCACCTTTCCGGTCATCCGGACGGCCCTCGTCGCGGGTGGCCTGCTGGCGTTCGCCCTGTCGTTCGACGAGATCATCGTCACGACGTTCACGGCCGGCACGCAGGAGACCCTGCCGATCTGGATCTTCAGCCACCTGCGCCAGACGAACCAGCGGCCGATCGTGAACGTGGTGGCGGTCGTCCTGATCCTGCTGTCCGCAGCGCCGGTCTACCTCGCGGCCCGCCTCAGCGGCAGCGGCACGGTGGCCGGCAGCCGGACCTGACCTTCGCCCGATCCGGCCCGCGCGACTACATCTCGCGGGGCTGATACCCGGGGTCGAGGAACTTCGCCGGCTCGTCGCGGAAGTCGAGCAGGCACCCCTTCGAGCAGAAGTAGTAGGTCCGGCCGAGATGGTCGAGCTGGAGGTCGGGCCGTGCCGCCGGATCGACGGTCATCCCGCAGACCGGATCGATCTGCCCGCCGGCCATCGGCAGCTCGCTGGAACCGTGGTGCTCGTGCATGGTCGGGATTATCGACCGATCGGCCCGAGGCGTACGATCCCGGGATGTCCCCGGACGTCGATCTCGCGGCCGCTCGCGCCAGGCTTGAGGCCGAGCGCCAGCGCCTGCTCCAGGAGCTCGGCGAGCCGATCGAGAGCCCCGGCCAGATGACGTACGGGTCACAGGCCGCGGCCGCGACCCACGTCTTCGAGCAGCAGCGCGATCTCGCGCTGCGAGACCGAGAGCGGACGGTGCTGCGTGACGTCGAGGCGGCGCTCGCCGAGCTGGCTGCCGGCACGTACGGCACGTGCCGCGTCTGTGGCCGGCCGATCGCCGCTGCCCGCCTCGAGGCGATCCCGTGGGCCCAGCTCTGCATCGACGACGCGGCGAAGGCCCGGCGATGACGACGACCGCTCCGGTCGGTGGGCCGCCGCCGGACGCGCCCGCCTCGGGAGAGCCGGGCCTCGTCTCGCTCGATGACATCCGAGTCGCGGCGCGGGGCCTTGCCGGGGTCGTCCTTCGCAGCCCGCTGCTCGGGTTCGGCACGGCCGGACCTAGGGGCCCACGGGTCCTGCTGAAAGCCGAATCGCTCCAACCGGTCGGGGCGTTCAAGATCCGCGGCGCCTATCACACGATCGCGAGCCTGTCGGACGCGGAGCGCGCGCGAGGGGTCGTCACGCACTCGTCGGGGAACCATGCCCAGGGCGTCGCCCGGGCCGCGCGCCTCCTCGGCACGAGGGCCGTCATCGTCATGCCGTCGGATGCCCCAGCGATCAAGCGGGCCCGGGTCGAGGCCGACGGCGCGGAGATCGTGACAGTCGGTCCGGCGAGCGGCGACCGGGAGGCCATGGCTGAGCGGCTCGTCGCCGAGCGCGGGCTCGTCCTCGTCGCGCCGTACGACGACGATCGGGTGATCGCCGGCCAGGGCACGGTCGGGCTCGAGATCGCGGAAGACGTGCCGGGCCTCACCGCGGTCCTCGTCCCGATCGGCGGCGGCGGGCTCGCCAGCGGTGTCGCCGTCGCGGTCCGCGCCCTCCACCCGACGGCCCGGATCGTCGGCGTCGAGCCCGAGCTCGCGGCGGACGCCCAGGAATCGCTACGGATCGGCCGCATCGCCCGCTGGCCAGCCACGAGGACGAGCCGGACGATCGCCGACGGAACCCGCTCGCAGGCGATCGGCAAGCGGCCGTACGCCCACCTGTCCCGGCTGCTCGACGACATCGTGACCGTGACCGAGGCCGAGGTCGCGGCCGGCGTGCGCCTGATCGCCGAGGAGGCGCGGCTGGTGGTCGAACCGTCAGGCGCGCTGGCTCCGGCCGCAGCGCGCTTCCGGGCTCGCGAGGCGGGGATCGACGGGCTGACCGGGACGGTGGTCGCGATCGTCAGCGGCGGGAACGTCGACCCAGAGCGGTACCAGGAGCTCCTCCGCTCGCCGCTGCCGGCCGACGACCAGTGCGACGCTCGGTAGAACCGCGAGCTGCCACGAACCGCGAGCTGCCACGAACCGCGAGCTGCCACGAACCGCGAGCTGCCACG
>Ga0070731_10000216_pt1 | contig 97394 bp, 79 predicted proteins | sample Coa_R1_2_FD_66448 | JGI IMG/M metagenome (GOLD analysis project Ga0070731, IMG submission 66448) | Surface soil microbial communities from Centralia Pennsylvania, which are recovering from an underground coalmine fire - Coalmine... | ecosystem: Environmental > Terrestrial > Soil > Unclassified ... | reverse complement strand
CGCGTAGTGCCGGTTCTTGGTCTCGTACTCCACGTGCGCGATGGCAATCGTGATCCCGCGCGCTTTCTCTTCCGGCGCGTTGTCAATCGAATCAAACGCCCGGAACTTCACCTTGGGATTATCCTTCGCCAGCACCTTGGTGATCGCCGCCGTCAACGTCGTCTTCCCGTGATCGATGTGACCGATCGTCCCGATATTCATGTGCGGCTTCGATCGATCAAACTTTTCTTTGGCCATGCTTCGTCTGCCTCACTTTTAGGATTCGAGAATCAGTTTCATTCCTAATACCACGCTACTTCGCCACCGGACGGCCCTGCACGCGCGCCAAAACCTCTTCCGTAACCGACGCGGGCGCCTGGTCATAGCGCAGGAAGTGCATGGTGTATGACGCGCGGCCCTGGGTGCGCGAGCGCAAGTCCGTGGCGTAGCCGAACATTTCCGCAAGCGGGACCGTGGACCGGATAATCTGAGTCGACCCGCGCTTTTCCATTTCTTCAATCTGTCCGCGGCGGGATTTCAGGTCGCCGGTGACCGGACCCATGTGATCTTCGGGCACCACTACTTCCACTTTCATGACCGGCTCGAGCAAGACCGGTTTGGCGCGCCGCGCCGCTTCCTTGAAACCTATGGAACCGGCGATTTTAAAAGCCATCTCGGAAGAATCCACGTCGTGCGATTTGCCGTCATCGAGCGTCACGCGCACGCCCGTCATTTCAAAGCCGGCCAGGACACCCGTTTGCATGGCTTCGCGCACGCCTTCGTATACAGGGTTGATGAATTCACGCGGCACCACGCCGCTCACGATCTCGTCGACAAAGAGCAGATTAATTTCCGGATCAAAATGATGCGTGTTTTTCTTCTTGGTGAGCTCGGCGATTTCTTCCATGTTGGGATGGGGCATGGGTTCGAGTCGCAAATGGACAATCCCGAATTGGCCGTGTCCGCCCGACTGCTTAATGTGCCGCCCTTCGGCGTCTGCCGAGGCCCTGATGGTTTCGCGGTAGGCAACCTGGGGACGGCCCACATTGGCGCCCACATTGAATTCGCGCATCATGCGGTCGACGAGGATTTCGAGGTGCAGTTCTCCCATGCCGGCAATAATAGTCTGGCCCGTGTCCGGGTCGGTGTGAACCTTGAAAGTGGGATCTTCCTGAGTAAGCTTGGACAAGGCGATGCCCAACTTATCCTGATCGGCCTTGGTCTTGGGCTCAATAGCCACGGCAATGACGGGCGCGGGGAAATCCATGGTTTCGAGGACCACCGGTTTGTCCTCATCACAGATGGTATCGCCGGTGGAAACGCTCTTCAGGCCGACGGCAGCGGCAATATCTCCGGCAAAAACTTCGGTAATCTCTTCGCGCTTGTTGGCATGCATCTTGAGGAGGCGGGAAACGCGCTCGCGGCGGGTCAGACGCGGATTGTAAACCGTGTCGCCACTTTTGAGGGTGCCGGAGTAGACTCGCAAGAAAGCCAACTGACCCACAAAGGGGTCGGTCATGATTTTAAAAATCAGGGCGGCGAAAGGCTCATCGTCTGCGGCGCGCCGAATTTGCTTTTGGTCGGTTCCTGGAACTTCAGCTTCGAGAGGAGGAATATCAAGCGGTGAGGGCAGGTAATCCACCACGGCATCGAGCAAGGGTTGAACGCCCTTATTCTTAAAAGCCGATCCGCAAAGGATGGGAACCGTCTTCAAGGCGATGGTCTGCCGGCGCAAACTGGCGCGCAACTCTTCCGGCGTGACGTTTTGCCCGTGAATGTACTTCTCCATGATGATGTCGTCGACTTCACCCAGGGTTTCAATCATTTTCTCGCGATGATGTTTGGCGGATTCCACCAGGTCGGCGGGGATTTCTTCTACCACGTAATCCGCGCCCAGGGTTTCGTCCTTCCAGATAATCGCTTTTTGCTGGATGAGGTCAATCAAGCCCAGGAATTCGTCTTTAGAAACGATAGGCAACTGAATGGCGATGGGGTTGGCGTGCAGCTTGGAAACAAGCTGGCTGACGCAAGCGTCAAAATCCGCGCCGGCGCGGTCCATCTTGTTGACGAATACAATGCGGGGCACGCGATACTTATCCGCCTGCCGCCAAACCGCCTCGGTTTGGGGCTCGACGCCTTCGACCGCCCCTAAAAGAGCAATCGCTCCGTCAAGAACCCGGAGCGACCTTTCGACTTCAGCGGTAAAATCAACGTGACCCGGAGTATCGATAATATTGATTCGAATGTCATTCCAGAAACAAGTGGTGGCGGCGGAGGTGATGGTAATGCCGCGTTCCTGCTCCTGCACCATGTAATCCATGACCGCCGTGCCATCGTGGACCTCTCCCATCTTGTGCGTGATCCCCGTGTAATAGAGGATGCGCTCGGTGGTGGTGGTCTTACCGGCATCGATGTGCGCCATGATGCCGATATTCCGGGTTTTCTCCAGCGGCGATTGTCGTGGCATAAAAAAATCCGTGCAGACAGATACTTCGCCCCGATCTTAATTCCGCCCAGCGGAATCAAAATCCGGGTTCCCCCGCGCCAATTTGAGCAATGGACCCCGCAGGAAGCGGGGCACGAGGCGGATCGTGTTCCAGGGTGGAATCACATCCCGCCTAGCCCAAGGTGTTCGCCTAGGCGAACTACCAGCGGTAATGGGCGAAAGCCTTGTTGGCCTCCGCCATGCGGTGAATATCGTCCCTCTTCTTGACGGCACCGCCGCGATTGTTAGCAGCGTCCATGATCTCCGCGGCGAGCTTCTCAACCATGGACTTTTCGCCTCGCTCCCGCGCGTAACCAATAATCCAGCGCAAACTCAGCGAGGCCTGACGATTCCGATTCACTTCCACGGGCACCTGATAGTTGGCGCCGCCCACGCGGCGGCTTTTCACTTCCAGGGCCGGCTTTACATTCTCCAGAGCTTTCTTAAAAATCTTTAGAGGATCATCGTTGGCGCGTTGCTTTACCAGATCCAGGGCGTCATAAACGATACCCTGGGCCACGGACTGCTTGCCCTGAAACATTACGCAGTTGATGAGCTTCTGCACCAACTCATTCTGATGAACGGGGTCCGCGCCCACTTCCCGATGCTCTACGTATCCTTTTCTCGGCATTCTTTCTTCCTAACTCCTCAGGATGCTTTAGGCCGCTTGGCCCCGTATTTCGACCGGCCTTGACGGCGGTCACCCACTCCGGCGGAATCGAGCGTCCCGCGAATCACGTGGTAGCGCACGCCAGGCAAATCCTTCACGCGCCCGCCGCGAATCAGAACGATGGAGTGTTCCTGCAAATTATGTCCCACGCCCGGAATATAAGTCGTCACTTCCATGCTGTTGGTCAGCCGCACGCGCGCCACTTTGCGCAAGGCAGAGTTCGGTTTCTTGGGCGTCTGGGTGTAGACGCGAATACAGACTCCGCGCTTCTGCGGGCAACCTTCGAGCGCCGGGCTCGAAGTCTTATAACGCGGCTGTTCGCGCCGCAGGCGCACGAGTTGGCTAAATGTTGGCATTCTTTATCCTTAAGTCAAACCCCATCGGATTCCCGTTCGAGGCTGGGTTCCACTGAAGGCGACTTGCGGGTCACTGAAACCCTACGAATTTAACAGACTAGGAGGAAATCTGTCAAGCAGGATTTGCGGATTTTAATGAAATATTCGGTTTAGCCCAAAGATTCTTTGTAAACTTGCAAATCTTGACGTCCGCCCCTATCCCATTTCCATGATCTCTTTTTCCTTGGACTTGCCCTGCTCTTCCAGCTTGGCCATAAAGTCGTCGGTTAATTTCTGCACCTCATCCAGGCCGCGCTTTTCGTCGTCCTCGGAAATCTTCTTGTCTTTCAATAATTTCTTCATGCTCTCGTTGGCGTCGCGCCGGATATTGCGCACTGCCGTGCGATGATCTTCGAGGACGCGGTGCAGATGCTTCACCAATTCCTTGCGTCTCTCTTCGGTCAAGGGCGGAATGGGCACGCGCAGGATTTTCCCGTCGTTCATGGGATTGAGCCCCAGGTCCGAGGACCGAATCGCTTTTTCGATGACCGCAATCAGAGTAGCGTCCCAGGGCTGCACGGTCAGCAAGGACGGCTCCGGAACACCGAGCGTTGCCACCTGGTTCAGAGGCGTGGGCGTGCCGTAGTACTCCACTTTAATATGTTCGAGCAGCGACGCGGAGGCGCGGCCGGTGCGGACCGTCGCCAGCTCATGACGGAAATCTTCCAGCGCCTTTCCCATTCGTACTTTTGTTTGCGCCATCGTTTCTTTAATCATCATGCACCTCGCAAAGGCCCCGTGCCGGGCGTCCGGGCCCCGGCATCCAAACTTCATTTGGATACGTGGGAGCCTACACGTTCCCCCATAATCACACGTTTAAGATTACCCGGAACATTCAAATTGAATACGACGATGGGAAGGGAATTATCCATGCAAAGGGAGATGGCGGTAGTATCCATTACGCCAAGTTGACGCGACAAAACGTCCAGGTAGGTGATCTGTTCAATCATCTTGGCTCCCGGCACTTTCTTAGGGTCGGCATCGTACACGCCATCCACTTTCGTGGCTTTCAGAATCACCTCAGCCTTAATTTCCATGGCCCGCAGCGCCGCCGCGGTGTCAGTGGAAAAGTAAGGGTTTCCAGTGCCTCCAGCCAAAACCACGATTCGTCCTTTTTCAAGGTGCCGGATGACGCGCCGGCGGATAAAAGGTTCGGCGATCTCCCGAATTTCAATGGCCGTCACCACGCGCGTGAACGATCCGCTCTTCTCCAGTGCGTCCTGAAGCGCCAGGCCGTTAATCACGGTGGCGAGCATTCCCATATGGTCGGCCACCACTCGATCGATCCCGTGAGCCGAAGCCGCCACGCCGCGGATGAAGTTGCCGCCGCCCACCACAATGGCAATCTGCACCCCGAGCTTATGAACCTCGTGGACCTCGTCGGCAATGCGCTTGGCCACCACCGGGTCCACGCCAAAGCCCTGAGTGCCGAGCAGCGCTTCGCCGCTGAGTTTTAAAATAATCCGATGGAAAATAGGCCCGTTCGGATTCTGTGTTTTAGATTTCGAAGTTTGGGGTTTCTTTTCCAAAGATCATCCGTCAGGCAGATTCTGCGCAAAGCAATGTCGTTTAATTTGAACTTCCAGCGGCGCGAGCACGCGCCCTTTGGCCCATCCCTGGTCAAGTCTCCAGCCGGTTTACGCCGAAGCGGCAGCTTCCTCAGCGGGTTTCCCCACGCCCTCACCCACCTTGAAGCGAGAAAAGCGGCGCACGCCGATGTTTTCGCCGAATTTGGCGATCTTGGCAGTAATTAATTCCGCCACGGTTTGAGAACCCGTCAGGTCTTTGATGAAGTGCTGTTCGTAAAGGCAAGTCTCTTCCAGAAATTTTCCCACCCGGCCTTCGATCATCTTCTCGATCACGGCGGGCGGTTTGCCGCTCGCCGCCGCCTGAACGCGAAGCACTTCTTTCTCGCGCTCCAGAACTTCCGCCGGCACTTCTTCCTTGCGAATATAGCGCGGATCGGTGGCGCACACCTGCATGGCCAGGTCGTGAGCAAACTCCTGGAATTCCTCCGTGCGCGCGACGAAATCGCTCTCGCAGTTCACTTCAACAATCACCGCGATTTTGGATCCAGGATGAACGTAAGAGCCAATCAGTCCCTCCGCCGCCACGCGTCCCGCCTTCTTGGCGGCTGCCGCCTGGCCCCGTTTGCGCAAGATCGTATAGGCCTTTTCCTGGTCGCTGCCCGCTTCTTCCAGCGCCTTCTTGCACTCCATCATGGGCGCGCCACTTAGTTCACGTAATTTCTTTACATCTTCTGGCCGGACACTCATTCCTTATTTTCTCCTCATGACACGAAAAAGGTAGGCGCCTTGGATTGCTCCGCCTACCCTTGAATTCTCGATTCAATTTCGTTAGCGTTAGGTCAGGTCTGGCGGGTTCATTTCATCGCCGTCATCGCCCTTGCGGCCGCGCGACTTGCCCTCGCCCAGCTTGCGTTTGGGCTTGGGTACGCGGACCTTGCCGTCCGCCCGGTCTTCCGCTGCGTCCACGGCAGGAGAGAAGGTCGCCTCATCCTCAACCGGCGGGACGAATTGATCCCCGGCTCCAACCTCGTCCGGGGCACCACCTTCAGCCTGAATGGCCGCGGCCTGGCGCGCGGCTTCCAATTCTTCCGCCGCATTTTCGGCGGCAATTTTCTCTTCCTCGAGTTGCTTGTCAACAGCGAACTGGCGCCCTTCCAGAATGGCGTCCGAAATCCGCGAAGTGAACAGGCGGATGGCCCGGAGCGCGTCGTCATTGCCAGGGATAACATAGTCCACCAGGTCGGGATCGCAATTCGTGTCCACCACGGCGACCACGGGAATGCCCAGCTTGTGGGCTTCTTTCACGGCAATCTCTTCAATGTGAGAATCAACCACAAACAACGCGTCCGGCAGCCCCGGCATTTCGCGAATACCCGCCAGGTTCTGATCCAGGTGCTTTCGCTCGCGTTCAAGCTTCTGAACTTCTTTTTTGGTCAGAAGGGCGTAGCGGCCATCCTTGCTCATCTCGTCCAGCTCTTTGAGGCGCTGAATGGATTTCTGGATGGTGGTGTTGTTGGTCAGCAGCCCACCCAGCCAGCGATGATTGACGTAATACATCTGGCACCGCGTCGCTTCCTCAGCAATCGCTTCCTGCGCCTGGCGCTTGGTCCCCACAAAGAGAATGTTTTTGCCTTCCTGCGCGAGGTCGGAAACGAACTTGGCGGCTTCCTTGAAATATTTGAGGGTCTTCTGGAGATCGATGATGTAAATCCCGTTTCGCTCCCCATAGATGTATTCCTTCATCTTGGGGTTCCAGCGGCGGGTCTGGTGGCCGAAGTGAACGCCAGCCTCCAGAAAATCTTTCATTGTAATATTCGACAAAAAGCCTCCTGCTTTAGGGGTTAGGTTTTAGGATTTAGGGATTAGCCGGACCGCAGAATCCTTGAAATTTTGCGCTGACGTGAATTAGAGGTTCGGAGTAACCTGCCCCCAAACTTCCAATGCCAAGTCCGTGCTCCGCCGCGTGTTCGGTGTTGGATTGCCCTAACCCCTAATTCCCAACACCTAATCCCTGACTTACCTTTTCGAGAACTGGAATCGCTTGCGCGCGCCTTTCTGTCCATACTTCTTGCGTTCTTTGGCGCGAGGGTCGCGGGTTAGGAATCCACCTTGGCGCAACTTGACGCGCAATTCGGGATTCGAAACCAGGAGCGCGCGCGCTATTCCGAGGCGAGTCGCACCGGCCTGTCCATGAATGCCACCGCCGCTGGCATTGACGAGGACATCAAATTTTCCCTCGTTTTCCGTAGCCCCCAGCGGCTGGCGAACTTCCACCCGCATGGCTTCGGAGGGAAAGTAGGTGTCAAATGGACGCGCGTTCACCGTCATTTTGCCTTCGCCTGGCCGCAGGATAACCCGCGCCATGGAAGTCTTTCTCCGACCCGTTGCTCTGAATTGAACTTGTTCTGTCACCCGTTCTCCTTAATCAGTTTCTCGGATTATCGTGCGAAGGTGAGCGTCTCCGGCTTTTGCGCGCTGTGGGGGTGCTCCGCACCCGCGTAAATCTTCAGCCTTACGGCCTGCCGATCGCCCATGCGCGATTTGGGCAGCATGCCCACAACCGCCTCGCGAATCAAGCGCTCCGGCCGCGTGGCCATCACTTTGCGCGCCGAGATTTCCCGCAGTCCGCCGGAATAGCCGGTGTAATGCCGGTAAAATTTTTGATCGAGTTTTTTCCCGGTCAGGCGGATTTTCTCCGCGTTGATAATAATCACGCCGTCGCGATGGTCCGCGTGCGGCGTGAAATCCGCCGCCGACTTTCCCATCAACACGCGCGATGCCTGAGCCGCCAATCGGCCCAGCACCCATCCATTTGCATCAAGCAGTCGCCACCGTATCTTACCCCGGCGGCTCTTCGCCAAGTAAGTCGCCACTCCACTCTCCGTAACACCGTGAGGTATGTAAACTACTATTAGTACTGGAGAACGGCGTTTTTGTCAACTGCTTTTGAGTATTGCTTTTGAGTATTGGATCAGTTTGTTGTAGCGGCGGTCTCTGACCGCCGTGAAATATTGAACCAAAAGACGGCGGTCAGAGACCGCCGCTACAAAAGAAACAAACTTACCCACTACCTGACTCTTTCGGTTTTCAGTTGTACTGAAACGGAGTTGTCATTGGGGGACTATGCGTATTAGGGCCACACCCTTGATGAGCTGGCCGCCGAAGGTTTGGCCCTTCAAGACAACTTGCGTGTCGGTGTTGGTAAGTTGCAGGTCGCGCGCCCGGAAATGAACAATCAGGTCGAGGATTCCGTCACCGTTGACATCATCAAATGTGAACACGGGCGTGCCATTCTCCTCGGTCACCACCGATGCCCCGGCCAGCGTCACCGTTTCCGGGTTCACCGAGGTCGCGTCAAAGGTATTCCAAGAAAGAATGACAGCATCAATCTTCCCGTTCGACTTCAGGTTGATGGAGGTGGGGTTGACGCGAATCGTCACGGAGAGATACGGGCTGAATGCTTCGTTGACGAGGGGAAAGGAAAACTTGTCGCCCTCGCCCCCGGCAACGTAAAGGGCGTCATCGATCACGCCACCACCTGCGCTAAAGCGCGCGGTGGGCATGGAGGGTGCGAGGAGCCATGAATCTGAGCTGGGGTCGTACGCCAACAAGGTATTCTTGACCGCAAAGCCGCCGCTTTGACTGACATTCGACCCGCCCGCGACGTAGAGCTTCCCGTCGATAACTCCGCTCACGGCCGAGTCGAACTCAAAGGGTGCCGGCGTTTTGGTCGACCAGCTATTTGTGCGGGGGTCGTACGCCTGGACGGTTCGGAGGCTGGTTGCGCCTGGTCCCACATGCAAGCCTCCCGCCACGTAAAGGACGCCGCCGATGACCGCCGAAGCCGCGCCGCCGCCCCCCGTCGGCTCAGGCGCCTTGGTGATCCAATTGTCGGTCTTTGGATCATACACTATCAGCGTGGTCAGATCCTCAGCGTACTCGTCGAACCCTCCCGCGACGTAGATTAGCCCGTCCACCACACCGGCAGCCGCGCGCCAACGGGGCGTCGGCATCGGAGCCTTCTCGCTCCAAGTGTCGGTCCTGGGGTTGTAAGCTTCAACCGCGCCAACAGCATAACCCTGGCTGTCAAACCCGCCAATGATGTAGAGCATGCCGTCAACCACCGCTCCAACTGCCTCGTTCCGGACAGCCGGCATCGGCGTGCGCGCTTCCCATGTGTTCGTCACGGGGTCATAAGCAAGCGTCGAGGACAGCCGGTCGACGGCCCCGAATCCCCCAACTACATAAAGCTTGCAGCCTATGACTCCGGAAGCTGCCTCTACGATGCGGCTCGGCAGAGGGGCTTCTGTGGTCCAAGTTCCGCCTTGACCCAGCAGGATCTGGCAGCTCAGGAGCACGATTGAAATGCTCGTAGATGCAATCCTTATGGCCTTCATCATGGTGTGACACGCTTTAATGATGTGATCATGATCCTCCCAGACGCGTTCCCAGTCAATGGCACAACAGTGCCTATGAATGGAATCTCACAGAACCGCCCCTTACGTCCGCGATCTCACTGCCCTTTGCCGACTTACAGCTTTAGCAGCATCAATTAAAATTCCGCGCTTTCCGTCCGGCTAACTTTGAGCGAGAATAGCCCCTCATTCATCCTTGAATTAGCTTAACGGAGGCGGGCGTGAAAAATCGCAGGTTCGGACGGACTGGCTGGCAAGTAAGCGAAATGGGGTATGGCATGTGGGGCATGGCGGGATGGTCAGGCTCTGCTGACGCCGAGTCATTACAGTCTTTACAGCGGGCGGTAGAACTCGGTTGCAATTTCTTTGACACCGCGTGGGCTTACGGAGACGGCCACAGCGAAGAACTGCTGGGACGGCTTTTGCGCGCCAATCCTGGGCAGCGAATATACACCGCCACTAAGATTCCACCCAAGAATCTGCAATGGCCAAGCCGCCGGGAGTTTACTCTTGACGATTGTTTCCCTCCCGACCACATTGAAGATTACGTTCACCGCAGCCTGAAGAATCTCGGCATCAATACACTTGACCTGATTCAATTCCATACCTGGGAAGACGCCTGGGTGGCGGACGATCGCTGGGCGAAGAAAATGGAAGATTTGAAACGGCAGGGATTGATCCGCGCCGTGGGGATCAGCATCAATCGTTGGGAACCGAAGAATGGAGTGAATACCGTCCGCTCGGGACTGGTGGACGCAGTCCAGGTGATCTACAACATATTCGATCAAAATCCAGAGGATGAACTTTTCCCCGCCTGCCGCGAGCACGATGTGGCCGTAATCGCGCGCGTGCCCTTTGACGAAGGCACGCTTACCGGAACTTTGACCAAAGAGAGCAAATGGCCGGCCTCCGATTGGCGAAGCACTTACTTTGTTCCCGAAAACCTGAACGCTTCCGTGGACCGCGCCGAAGCCCTCAAACATCTGCTCCCTGCGGGCTTGACCCTCCCCGAAATGGCTTTGCGTTTCATCCTGATGAATGAAACCGTCTCGACCATCATTCCCGGCATGCGCAAAGTGAAAAACGTGGAGTCCAACATGGCTGCCAGCTCCGCCGGCCCATTACCCGCTTTGCTCCATGCGGAACTGCGCAAACACCGCTGGGACCGCACGCCCACACGGTGGTCGCAATAGACAGAGACGAACGCCATCCGGACCGGACGATCACTATCCGGCCTTAATTCATCCCTCCCGATCCCGAATCCGCAGGCATACCTTTTGGAAGAGGCAGTCTGCCGTCGGCTCCGCTGGTGAGCGTGACAAACGCAGGGTCCGCGCGCATGGAGGCAAAGACGGCGTCCAGGCGCGCTTCCATCATCTCCTTGCTGCGAACCGCCTGATAGCGTTCGTATTCAAAGAAATGACGCTTGAGCAGAGCCAGAGCTTTCTCCTTCTGGCCGGTTTGGGCCCCACCGCCACACGTGGCCCAATCCGCTTGAGGCGACATGAGAAGAGCAAGCAATAGGATTATGGCCTGCGAAAAAGACTTTCGGATCAGGAGCCGATGCGACATGACGTGATATCTCTCTTGTTTTGAGATCGTGGAAGCGAATTTGTAACCGCCATTCTAGCAGGCCAGGCTGCCTGATGGCGAGGGATGGTTGCACTGGGTACTGGGTCAGTTTCCGGATTCGCGACGACTTGACCGGCTCCCGGCGGAGCGTCTTGTCAGTTGTTGTCTCAGCGCTACTTGGGCCACGCGCGCATGGCCATATCCGCAAGGTGGACTAGGTCGTCACGACTTGCTCCGTCGATGGCTTGCACCGTCATGCCCTGAAAAACGGCAGTGATGAACCGCGCCAAATCGGCGGCATCGGCATGTTTCGGCAAATCACCTTCTGACTTTGCTCGCTCAAAGCGCCGGCGAAGGGCATCCTGTTCCCTCACGCGTAACCCGATGAGCTTGCGCCGGACGGGCCGGGATTCGTTCCCGCCAGTCAGGGCTGCCTGAATCGTCATGCACCCGTGACGTGCTCGCCGCTCGGTAAGAAACTCCGCGGTCTGGTGTAGGATCCGCTCCGCCACGCCATATGCTGTTGGCTGCTCCAGCGCCGCATGCATAGACGCGACCGGACCAGCCAAATAACGCGTGAGGGCCTGGTCAAATAGGGCTTGCTTGTTTCCGAAGGCTGCATACAGGCTTGCCGGCTTGATGCCCATCGCGCCGGTCAACTCACTTAAAGAAGCGCCTTCAAATCCTCTTTTCCAAAAGATGTGCATCGCCCGGTCGAGTGCTTTGTCCCGATCGAAGGCACGCGGCCGCCCAACGCGCTTTGTCAATTGGCCCGCCATGGCTCCCAGGATACCATATTTTGTAGTGAACGCTAAATAAATGTAACCCTGGCGTGGCGGAGAACATCCTAACCACTGTGGCCGAAGGAAGGGCCCCAAGGAGAAAACAAATGTCACAGAGACTTGCAGGGAAGGTTGCGGTGGTTACCGGAGGTAGCAGCGGAATTGGGTTGGCAACGGCAAAGCGGTTTGTCGATGAGGACGCCTACGTGTTCATCACCGGACGCCGACCAAACGAACTCGATGCGGCCGTGAAACAAATCGGCCGGAACGTGACCGCCATTCAAGGCGATGTCTCCAAATTAACCGATCTCGACAAGTTGTATGCAGCGGTTAAAGAACAGAAAGGGAAGCTTGATATTGTGTTTGCCAACGCTGGAGTTGGTGAGCTCGCCCCCATCGGCCAGATTACCGAAGAACACTTTGATAAGCAGTTCGACATCAATGTGCGGGGACTCCTGTTTACGGTGCAAAAGGCGCTTCCGCTGTTGCGGGACGGAGGGGCTATCGTGCTGAATGCGTCGATCGTCTCAATTACCGGAAACCCGGCCTTTAGCGTGTATAGCGCGACGAAGGCGGCTGTCCGTTCGTTTGCGCGCACCTGGTCCGTGGACCTCAAAGATCGCAAGATACGGGTGAACGCGATTAGTCCGGGAGTTGTGCCAACACCAGGCTACAACACCGGTCTCGGGATGACCCAGGAGCAGGTGGACCAGTTTGTGAAAGGCATGGCTGCCAACGTTCCGCTGGGCCGTCCGGGTACCACAGATGAGATTGCGAAAGCCGTCTTGTTCCTGGCGTCTGACGATAGCAGCTACGTGAACGGTATCGAACTGTTCGTGGACGGCGGTTTGGCTCAGATCTGAACGCTGTAACCCACGACCTTGCACTTCAATTGGAACCTTCCCGAGTGGAGGCCGCTCACATGCGCCCGCTAGATGGCAGACTACAAACACCGATGGAATTGCCCTCCTACCCGGTGGTCGCGATAGGCGGTCAAGTACAATCGTTATCTGCTGTCTTTACCCCGACTATTCGAGTTGGAAAGAAACGGAGGCATCCTTATTGCCCGATCATCCTCGAGCGGGCCTTTCACTGATTCAGGAAGCGCGTACGGAGCGTTTTGCAATTGGGGAGACCCAGACCTTCCTGGCAGCGGCTTCACCCAGGCTGGTGGCCTTATGGTTCAAATGCAGGCTCAAGGTACCATCATAATTGCGACTTAGGACCTTAAGTTGGGCGCCCGGGCGAATCCCAAGTCCGTCAAAATACTCCAGGAGATTGCGGTCCCGTTCGTGCATGCTATCCACTCTTACCCGCGAGCCGGGTGGGGCCTCCCACAATTGTTGCAGGCCCGCCTTACGCCGGTCGGCGGCGCTTTTGTCAATCTGGTTGCCGTGGGGACAGAGTCCGTCGCCGCCGAGCCTTTCAACGAGCTTTCGTTCCATATCCTCGGAGACGGAATGCTCCAATCGTTCCGCCTCAGCATGTACTTTGTACCATTCCATTCCCAGAATCTCGTGGAGCATGCGCTCGACCAGATGATGGCGTAATCGCACTTTGTCTGAGATCTTGCGCCCCGCCGCAGTCAGAGTAATCCGGCCTTTGGGGTTCACTTGTACGAGTTTATCCCTGCGCAGACGCCTTAGAGCCAAGGCGACGGCGGGTGGACTCACGCTAAGCCATCGGGCAACGGTGGCGGCGATGGCGGCCCCTTCCTCCGACTCTGCTTCGGCAATGGCCTTCAAGTAGTCTTCTTTCGAGACCGTCAGTTCCATAGTTATGCGGCGGAAATCCTGCCTGCCCCCCAGCAGCTCTATTGTCGGCATCACCAGACTAAAAATCAAGCCGCAATGGAAAGGAGCTCATCTTATCTTAATTAGCTCCACTTCGTCAGGTTAATTAACTATAGTTATCTCAATTTGACAAATCATGATAAACTACTGCGCTTGCCTGCCTCATCGAAAGGATTCCTATGGCGCGTCAGTATTTCTATTTGCTTTCCTTTTTTATTTCCATGACCTGGCTCATTCCCGCTCCGGCACTCTCTCAAGGTGAAACCACCAGCGCCATTATCGGCCAGGTAAGCGATGCAACCGGAGCCGCCATGCCCAAGGCGACTGTGACGATTACCAATCTGGAAAATGGCCTGAGCCGAAGTGCATTAACAGATGAAAGCGGGCGATTTAATTTTCCCCAGCTTATGCCCGGGATGTACTCCGTTCGGGCGCAGGCCAGCGGCTTCGACCCGGCGCAGAACGACCATGTGTCTGCCGGCCTCGGCCAGAAGCAGACGGTGGATTTCACTCTCATGGTGGCTCAGTCCAAGCAGACAGTTGAGGTTAACGGCGAAGCCGCTTTGATCAATCCTGGCAACGCAAACACGGCTACCAGCCTGACCGCGCCCGCGCTTCGGAGCCTTCCCAATCCCGGGGGTGATATGACCTACCCGATTCAGTTCGCCTCTGGCGCCCTCATGAATACGGCCGGGAGCGGCAACGATTTCGTGGGAGGCACGAACGGGTACGGCAACGTGGAATTCAATGGATTGCCCGCGCTGTCGAACGGATACATCGTGGATGGACTCGAGACCAACGACCCGTTGACCAATCTGAATAGCGGCCTCTCCACAAACCTGGTGTTGGGGCTGAACTCGATTTCGGAAATGACCGTCAACACGCTTTCTTATTCCGTCGATCAGGGGCGCTACGGGGCGTCCCAGGTTAACTACGTGACGAAGTCCGGCACCAATCATTTTCATGGGAATCTCTACGAGCTTTGGAATGGTTCGATGCTGAATGCGGCGGACTTTTTCACCAATGCGGCGCCGGAGGTCCATAAGCCGCGATCGACGGTGAATCACTTTGGAGGCAGTGTGGGAGGCCCGATCTTACGGGATAAGATTTTTTTCTTCTTCGACAGCGAATGGGTTCGGATAGCCCTGCCCATCGTCACCCCCGCCACCGTTCCAACCCCTGCATTCCAGGATTATGTTTTGCAGCAACTTCCGATCGGCGGAAAAGACTCCTTGACTGGGTCAAGTTATGCCGCGGCGCCGCAGATGGAGCCGTTTTACAGGAATATGTTCTCGCTCTATCGAAACACCAGAGGAGTACCTCTCGCCGTCCTCGGGTGTCCTTTTAATGTAGGCGGGATGGCGGCGGCAGGCAATCCTCCCCACGGAAATGGTTGCGCGAATCGGCAAAGCGTTTCTCACTCGAGCGATGACCACGAACAAGTGCAGACCGTGCGGTTCGACGACACCATCAATGCAAATAACACTGCCTGGTTTCGCTTTCAGGCCGACACAGGCCTCCAGGCTGCGTACACGGATCCCATCAACCCGCTTTTCAACGCAATTTCTCCCCAACCGCTTTATTCGCTTGCGGCCGGGTATACCCGAATTTTTTCGCAAACTTTGTCGAACTATTTCAATCCGGGATTTTCCTGGTACAAGAGCTTGTTCGGGCCCAGTGATTATCAGAAGACTCTTTCCGCATTCCCGATCGTGCTGCAAGGCACGGGCGCGAACGCGCCTTTCACTACCATCGGAGGACTCGACAACACGTGGGTACAGGGGCGGCGAGCTTCCCGGTTTTTCATCAACGACAGTCTGGCATGGAGCCGCGAGCCCCACGAACTGCGGTTTGGAGCCAACACGCGAATCCTCCGGCTGAATGATTATGACTTCGGAGAGGGTACCGTGCCTCTTGTGACCTACACGACCTTGCCCCAATTTATTTATGGAGTGGCCGCAACGGCAACCCAATCTTTTCCACTGGCCGCGAATCAACCCTTCAACTTCCTAAATCTCGACCTCTATGCACAGGATGCGTGGAAAATAACTTCGAAGCTTACGTGGACGTTCGGGATACGGGATACTCTCAATTCCAATCCAATCAATCCACACCAGGGGATTGCACGGCTTCGCGGCTCTTTCAATTCGATTATCCACGATGTGAATCAGCCGCTGAGCAGTTCAATTCAGTCTCACCTCAGCTATGTATTTGCCGCGACCCCGCCGGCTATTCTCCAGCCACGAACGGCGATCGCATGGGAAGCTCGACCCAAGACCGTGCTTAGGACCGGCGTTGGACTCTTTAGCGATATGTTGCCTGGCAGCGTTGCCGATATGATCGGGTTCAACCCTCCTTATGTTAAGTCGTTCCAGGGAGGGCTGCTGGGGACGGTTGGCGGCACGGCCATCGCGCCGGGAGTACCGAACAGCGCGGTGGACGCGACCGTGGCCGCCAATCAAGCCTTTAGTTCGGGATTTTCGCAAGGGCAGCTCTCCTGCCAATCTCCCCAGGCAAACCCAGCCGCGTGCCTTCCCCCCGTCGCAATGGCAGCCGTACCGGACGGCAGATTGCGCGCCCCGTATTTCATGGAATGGAGTCTCGGAATAGAACACCAGTTCGGGACATCCGGAAGCGCACTCGCGCAATACGTCGGCACACGCGCCGTGAACCAGCCTTACCTAACGGAGGTAAACGGCTATCAGACTGTGTGCCAGGGATGTTTTTCACCTTTGCCGTACATGCAGCCACCAGACCCGAGGTTTGGAACCGTAACGCAGTTTTCCACTGGCGCCAACAGTCACTACAGCGGCCTCCAATTGACAGGAACAAAGCGGCTGGGGTCCGGGTTGCAAGGACAAGTGAACTACACTTTGAGCCGTTGCATGGACACCGTATCCAACGGCGGGTTCCTGCAATTCTCCGCCGGAGGCTTACTCTCTCCACTCCCCGGCGAACTTGGCCGAAATTATGGTCCGTGCGACTATGACATCCGCCATAATTTCAACGCTCAATACTTGTATGAATTACCGATTAAAATAGCAAACCGCCGCCTGGGGTACGCCATCAACCACTGGCAGCTTTCCGGAACAGTGTTTTGGCACAGCGGAATTCCGTTCTCCGTTCTAAGCACTCCCTACTCGGCAAATGGCAACGGCATCGTGCAAGGAAGCGGGCCGCAATTCGCGAGTCTCGTCCCAGGCGTTCCCTTTTACGAACACGCTCCCATTCCGGGAGTGACGCAACCGGGCACGATCCAGTGGCTGAACCCTTCAGCCTTTGCCTCCGACGTCGACCCCAGCACAGGCGCTTGTTATGGCGGGGATAGCCCGAAGAATTGTCAATTTGGAACCCTCGGCCGCAACGCTCTGCATGGGCCTGCTTTCTTCTGGAGTGACTTCTACCTGACAAAGTTGTTTCCATTAAACGAAGGAGTGAAGTTGCGGCTGGAAGCTCAGTTTTTCAATCTATTCAACCATCCGAATTTTGGGCTTCCAAGCCTGGTGCTGGCCGGCATTCCGGGCAAGCCATCCACCCAGACTGGATTTGGAGCGCTAACTTACACAACATCCCCACCCACCGGTTTACTCGGAGTGGGATTGGGCGGTGATAGCACGCCACGCATGATTGCGTTTAACTTGCGCTTGGAGTTTTAGGATTCTGAGAACGAGCAGCACTTTAGGCCGTAAGGATGAGAATGCCTGTACTCGCTCTACCGGCCATCGCTGGGCGAATAAGGCAACCAGGCCCTGCGCCGAATAAGGTCGGCCCAATGGTTGATCCAGTTCCCGGTTTCCATTTTCTAATTTCCAGTTTCCGCCCCTAAGCGCCGTCAATCCCGAGGCGCTCGGCGAGCCAGCGCCCGCGTAGTGCCCGCACCCTTGCTGGAAACGTGGACCATGGCAGTTTCCGCGGCGATATCGTCCAGGCTCTTCACCAGCGCGCCCTGATCGTCCTTCAGAAACACAAGTTTGGTGCCATCCTCTTCAACGTCAATCGTAATCAGGTCGCCCAACTGAATCTGCCGCGTGGCGAGCAGATTAGAAAGCGGAAACACCAGATGACGCTCAATAGAGCGCTTCAAGTGCCGGGCGCCAAATTTCGCGTCCGTGCCTTCGCGCAGGAGGAAATCCCGGGCGCGTTCTTGGCATTTGAAAACAAATTGATTGCCGCCGATAGAGGAAGAGATGATGCGCTCCTGCACGCGTCCCAGCTCGATATCCAGAATTTTTTCAAGGTGCGGCCGCTGCAGGGCGCGAAACACAATCACCTTGTCAATGCGGTTCATGAATTCGGGCGAAAACTTGCGCCGCGCGGCGTCCGATGCCACGCGATAGATTTTGCGGTCCAACTCCTCATCGTTTTCGTGGGGCCCGCTGGAGAATCCGATTCCTCCCGACATCAATTGCTGCATGTTCTGCGAGCCAAGGTTGGAAGTGAGGAAAACCATGGTGTGGGAAAAATCTACACGCCGGTTGTCGCCCAGCGTCAGAGTGGCTTTATCCAGGATGCCGAGCAGGAGCTGCCACAGAGCGTCCGATGCCTTCTCGATTTCATCAAAGAGCACCAGGCTCAGCTTGAGCGTTTCCGTGTGGTGCGCGTCCAGAACTTCCTGGGTGATCAGGGGCTGGGTTTCGCGGTGTCCCAGATATCCCGGAGGCGAACCAATCAATTTGGCGATTTCGTGGCTGTGCTGGAACTCGGCGCAATCAATCTTAATGACGGCGCGCGCGTCGCCAAACAAAACCTCCGACGCCGCTTCCACCAACCGGGTTTTGCCTGAACCCGTCGGTCCCAGAAAGAGGAGATTTACCAGAGGCCGGCCGGGCGTGGAAAGACCCGCCATGAAGACCTGATAGACGCGCGAGAGACGCCGCACGGCGCGGTCCTGTCCCACCACGCGTTCGAGGAGCGCGTTTTCAAAGTCCCGGACTTCCGGGCTGTGCATTGTAGGATCGAGTTTCGTCTGATGCAGCGTCATCGGAGCCACCTCCGTCACCTAATTCCGCAAGGCCATGGACCGCCCTTTTCGGATCAAGTTCAACTTCACATCCAGCGTTGAGCGAAGAAGCTTGAGACCGGAAATCATCTGCGAAGTCAACTCACGGTCGTTGGACAATTCCAGCGCCGGCAACGGCAGGTCCGCAATATCTACGTGGAGATCGTGGATGGCGCCCAGCAAATTCCGCAAATACTCGGAATCGTTGGCAAAGGGTTGCACGAGGTCGCGCGAGGTTTTTTCCTTCAAACCCTTCCAATTAACCCTTACAAAGGGATGCTTGGATTTCACTCCCTCAATCACTTCATCGGAAATTCGAGGGCGCTGGCCTAAACGCGCCAAATGCAGTTGGCGCACCTGGCCTTTCTCCCGTTTATTGTGGACCAAGTAGTAGAACTGCCCGCGTTTGCGTATAAAAGCCATATTCATCACTCTCGGACGCCTTATGCGTCCGTGGTGGAATATCTTCCACTACTGCAAACAAGCAATCCGGTTGCCAAAAGTCACTTTTTTGGAAGATGCATTATTTCCAATAGTTTACGGTGTTGGCTTGAAATCTGGACCTGCGTAAAACTGTAATACTACGTAATTGGTGTACCTAATTAACCCTTGTGGTGGCCGTATTCAACCGCGGTCGAAAGCTTGCCAATTTTGCACCATGAGAACGCATCAACCGCCATGGCCTTCATCCTGCACTCGCGCAAGTTAAAGATCCAGTCACTCGATGCAAACGATGCTTCATTCCAATTTCAATTTGCTTTTGGCTCACGCCTATCGACTTGCACGCGGCCTTTCGGCCTTGTAGTGGAAACATATCCACTACGAAGACACATTGCAAGAAGAAAATTTAATTCATTGTGATAAATTTTTTGGATAGGTAGCCGTGCTTTTCCGAGGCTTGCTCCAGGAAAGGTTCATGCGGCAAAGGCTCTTTGGAGTGCGGCGAAAGGTGGAATCAAATCCAGAAACGCCATGGAGCGGGCGAACGCCAAATTCAGAGGAAACTCCCCCGTTCCAAAAGGAAAATTTCAAGAGAGGCTGATAAACATCCGTACAGCGCTTGCCAGCGGTGCTTTCTTCGTTCAAACTGATATCACGCATGCGCGACAAGCTTTATCTTTCCGGATTTCTCCTGGGTGCCGGATTACTCCTCTATCTCGGGAGAGACCTGATTCTTCAATCCGCAATCCTGACCACAGTCCTGGCATTCGCCGGAACCACCGCGGTGGGCGTTTTGGGAATGGAGCTCTACCGTGTGCAACTGGCCTTGCGATCCAGCCAGCGTGAATTGGCGCTGCGCCAAGCCGAACTTAACTTCGCCCTTGAAGTTCAGCAGTCTCTCTTCCCTCATCAATTTCCCGCCGATGGTGGACTGGAGTTCTCCGCCATCTGCGTTCCGGCGCGCGGGATCAGCGGGGACTATTACGACGTAGTCCAACTACCGGACGGCCGCCTGCTTTTTGCCATCGCCGACATCAGCGGCAAGGGCATTTCCGCCGCCATCTTAATGTCCAACTTGCAGGCCGTCCTGCGCACGGTGGCGGAAGCGGGCCACTCACCCTCCGAGGTCTGCGCCCAGCTCAACCGCCACCTGTATCAGGTTTCCGACGCTACCCGCTTCGCAACTTTTTTCTTTGGGGAGTGGGACCGGAAGCAGCATGTTCTAAGCTACGTCAACGCCGGCCATCCAATTCCCATCCTGAGGGGTTCGGCGCGCGGCCAGCGGCTCCAGGACGGCGGGCCGCCGCTCGGGTTGTTCCTTGCCACGGATTTTCAAGTAGGAAAGATCACCCTTCAATCAGGGGACGTGATTGTGCTGTACTCCGACGGCATTACCGAGGCTGGAATTCAGGAAGGCGAGGAATTCGGAGAGGCTCGTCTGGAGGAAATCATCGCGGCCCACGGGGACAAGCCTCTGGCGCAAATACAGGAATTGATTTTGACCGCCGTCCGCAAGTGGTCGGGCGATGAGCCGGAAGACGACATGACGCTTTTGATCGCAAGAGCGATTTAGGAACCGGGGGAGTGACTATGAACATCAATGGACACGGATTGCGGGACCACATTCGGTTTGCCGGGCCGCTCTTTGGCGTGATTGCGGCGGTTTGGGCTCTGCGCCTGATTCTGGCCGCCGCCGGCGCCCCGCGCCCACTCGTGATGATGGCTAGCGTTACCGTCGCCCACGCTTTCTGCATCCTTTTGGTAGCCGTTTTGATTCATGTTCGACGCTTTGGAAGTTACTCCAACGTTGTCGTTTTCGCCTTCCTATTCACTGCCTGGTCAAACCTTCTGGTCTCAGCTGCCATTGCTTTATCCGCCCTCACGGGCAATGAAAACATTTACTCCTCACCCGAATTCTCGGCCCACCTTCTCTCACCCACAAAACATATCATCGGCCACCTTACGTTTGGCATTGGATTCGGAACCATCATCGGGTCTGCCATGGGCTGCCTGTTGCTCTTACTGCTGCGCCGATTGCCCGCCGATCACGTCCAGGCGAAACGGCTCTGAAAGTTGACCCGATGGTTGGTTATCGTTCTCATCCTTGTCATTCCGATCCGTCAGCCGGCGGGAGGAAACTCGCTCTGCTTACCGCCGGGCCAATTCGGGTCAAAACTCAAGAGCCATGGATGCGATTTCGAACGATTTCGGGGACGCGAAAAAATTCATCGTGTTATAATTCTTTTGCTCGCAGAACAAGTAAATTTAAGTTCGGATTCATGCGGCAATCCAAAGCTGCGGAAAAGCGGAGATAACTTCATGGCGCTGGAAAATTACGAAAAGGTTTGGCATAACGGCGAATTCATCCCCTGGAGCGGCGCGACCATTCACGTAGCCTCGCATGTGGTCAGTTACGCCTCCTGCCTCTTCGAGGGCATCCGGTGTTACGAGACTCCGCAGGGCCCGATGATTTTCCGCCTGCCGGAACACACCGACCGGCTGGTGAATTCCTGCAAGATTTTCCGCATGGAGCTTGATTATTCGCGGGAACAACTCGAGCGAGCGATGGTCGAATTGATTCGCGTCAATGGCATCAAGTCCTGCTACATCCGCCCTGTGATCTTCCGCGGCTTGGGCGAAGTGGGTGTGAATCCGTTGAAGAATCCCATCGAGATCTACCTCCTGGCCTGGAAGTGGGGGAGATACCTTGGCGAGGACGCCCTCAAGACGGGCGTGGACGTTTGCGTCTCTTCCTGGCATCGCATGGCGCCCAATACCCTGCCCGCGCAGGCCAAGTCGGCGGCCAATTACATGAACTCGCAATTAATTAAAATGGAAGCTCTCACCAACGGCTACACGGAGGGCATTGCGCTCGACGCCTCCGGCCACGTCAGCGAAGGCAGCGGCGAAAATATCTTCCTGATTCGAGGAGAGACTATTTATACGCCCACGCTCGCTTCGTCCGTTCTTCCCGGAATCACACGGGATTCCGTGATCACCCTGGCCCGCGAGATGGGCTATAACGTCGTGGAACAAGTGCTGGCGCGAGAGATGCTCTATATCGCCGATGAGGTTTTCTTTACCGGCACGGCGGCTGAAATCACGCCCATCCGCTCCATTGACCGCATTGCAGTGGGCAAGGGCGAGCCCGGCCCCGTAACTCGAAAGCTGCAAGAGCGTTTTATGAGTATTGTCCAGGGCCGCGCGGAAGATAAATACGGCTGGCTCACGCCCTGCGCACAGCCGGTTGCTGCGACGCGGTGAGGAGTTGGTTTGCGGCGAGTCTGCACACTCCAACTATTCCTTAGATTCTAATGCGGCGAGGTCAGCCAAATCCTGCGGCCGACCCGTGGATTTCTTGTTCTGGATCAGAGCTTCGCGGCCAATGAACTTCGCTGGCGTGCCCCCAAGCTCTCCTTCGATTCTCCCCAGCCAAGCCCGGTCAAAGGAAACACCAGTGATAGAAGTCAGCAGATCGATTCGGTTGGGCGGCACCCCTAACTGGATCGCTCGATAGGATTCAACAAAATCAGAAGCCTTCAAGTCAATCGAGCCCAGCCCAAACTCTCGCAAGGCGGACTCAAGCCGTGTTCTTTTTTCCGGAGAATTGCGGATCAGGATGTCAAGGTTGCCAGTGTAGCGCGGCCAGCCATGGCGCGCCAATGCAACCGCGCCTACCACTAAATAATCAACTTTGTTTGAGTTTAATGATTCGATAAACTCGCGCCATTCCTTGGGAAGGGACATTGCGCTCCTTGTGCTCGCGATCTCGAATCTCGAAGAGAATCTTCAGCCGCTCTTCCGGAGTGAGCCGCCGGTAATATTCCCGATCGGCCTTTTCGGCCTCTTCGTGGGTACGAAACTTGGCAACCACAAGCTTCATGGATGCTATTCTACCTGCTCGCGCCCGCGAATGCCACCGGCGCGCCGAACCTCTAACTTCGGAGGCACTATGAAACGCCGTTCCTTCCTTCAAACCGCCGGCCTGGCCGGAGCGGCAGCCGTCGCGGCGCCGCTCGGCGCCGCATCACCCGCTGAACCTCCGCCGATGGCGATCAAGCGCATCAGGTTTTACCTCAACCCCGACTCTCCCGCCCATTTCAATCAGAGCTATCACATTGTGACCGTCGAAACTGACCAGGGGATCACCGGCATCGGCGAGGGAGGTTCCAAAGATACGATTACTCAATGCGCCGGATTGATCATGGGCGAGAACCCGATGCGCATCGACCATCTCTGGCAGATGATGTTTCGCGGAATGTTTTATCCTGCCGGGCGCGAAAAGCTGGACGCGTTGGGTGCCATTGATTTGGCGCTGTGGGACATCAAGGGCAAAGCTTTGGGCGTGCCGGTGTACGAATTACTGGGTGGAATGTCGCGCGAACACGTGGAGTGTTATTCCACTGCCTTCCCCAAGAAGGGCAGTCTGAAGGAGACCGCCCGCGCCTGCGTCGATGCCGGCTTTCGCGCCTTTCGTTGGGCCGAAGCCGACCCGGCGGACGGGCGCACGTTCAACTCGCATGAGGCAGTGCGAAAAACTTTTGAGGGATGCCAGGAGATTCGCGAGGGTGTGGGCAAAGAGGGTGATTGGGCGCTCGACTATCACACCCGATATGATTTTCCCGACGCCGTGCGCCTCAGCACCCTGATCGAGCCGCTCGAGCCTTACTTTGCCGAGGACCTGATCCGCTCCGAGAATCCTGATGCTTATCGCGAATTGCGCGCCCACGTGAAAGTTCCCATCGCGGTGGGCGAGCAGTTCGGCAGCAAGTGGGATGTGAACAAACTGATTGAGGAGCAACTGATTGACTACGCGCGCGTGACCCTTCCCAACGTGGGTGGCATCACTGAATACATGAAGATTCAAGCGCTGTGCGAAACGCATTACGTGGGCCTGATCCCGCATTTCACCGGGCCGGTCTCGGAAGCCGCCTTGGTGCACGCCTGCGGCGTTTTCTCCGGGCCCGCGCTGATGGAAATGCTGGGCGACGGTTCGCGCCGCCATTCACACTTGCCGGAATGCTACGATTTCCGCAAAGGCAAGATGTGGCCCAACCGCCGCCCTGGACTGGGCGTGACGCTCGACACCAAACCTTTGCAGTTGGCGGCGGAAATCACCGAGCGCTCCCGGCCAGTCCCCATGTTTAATCGTCCGGATGGATCGTTTACGGAATGGTGAGGGAAGAAAGTTGACAGTTCACAGTTGACAGTCAAGAGTTCGGCAACGATGAACGACTTTGAAAAGGTCTCCCTGTTTTTGGTGGTGTCCGGATTGCATTGCCGGGAGCGCGGGCGTCTCGCCCGCAATCAAACGATCAGGAAAAGGCGGGCGAGACGCCCGCGCTCCCGGGGAACTTAGGACACTACCCAATTTTTATCGCGCGTGACTGTGAACTGTGAACTGCCGACTGTAGACTGCCTTTTCTCCCCTCGACTTTCAACTGCCCTTATGCTAATTTCGTTCACAATCTGTGGGCTGTAACGAAAGAGGACACCCTATGAATATTGACGACCTTCTGCGGTCAGCTTGTGAGAATAAGGCTTCGGACTTGCATCTGAAGGTGGGCAACTACCCATACAATCGCGTCGATGGCGAGTTGGCCCCGCTCACCCAGTTCCCGCGCATCTCCAGTGAGGACATGCTGAACATGGCTTTCAGCATGATGAGCAACCGGCAGAAGCAGAAGTTCAAGGAAGAGACAGAGCTCGACATGGCTTACGGCGTGGCGGGCCTGGGCCGCTTCCGTGTGAACGTGTTCCAGCAGCGTGGAAACGTGGGCATGGTGCTGCGCGTGATTCCCACCAAAATTCGCACCCTGGAAGAGCTTTATCTGCCCAAGGTGATTGATAAGATTTGCGAAGAGCGCCGCGGCATGGTGCTGGTAACGGGAACGACAGGAAGCGGCAAGTCCACCACCCTGGCCGCCATGATTGACCGCATCAATTCGTCCCGCACCGACCACATCATTACCATCGAAGACCCCATCGAGTTCCTGCACCGCGACAAAAAGGGGTTTGTGAATCAGCGCGAGATTGGCGTGGATACCGCCCGGTTCAGCTCCGCCCTGCGCGCCTCACTCCGTGAAGACCCTGACCTGATTCTGGTGGGCGAAATGCGCGACCTTGAAACCATCGGCACCGCGCTGCTGGCCGCCGAAACCGGCCACATGGTCTTCTCCACCCTGCACACTTTGGACGCTACGGAAACCATTCAGCGCGTGATCGCCGTGTTTCCGCCTCCCGAACAAAAACAGATTCGCCTGCAAATGGCGAGCACGCTCAAGGCCATCGTTTCCCAACGCCTGGTGCGCAAATCAGACGGCATCGGCCGCGTGCCCGCGGTCGAAGTGCTTATCGCCACCGAATTCATCCGCGATTGCATCATCAATCCGGACAAGACCCGCATGATTCATGACGCTATTGCGAGCGGCGTCTCGCAGTACGGCATGCAAACTTTCGACCAGTCCCTCTACGACCTGTATACGTCGGGCCTGATCACGCTCGACGAAGCCTTGATCCGTTCCACCAATCCGGACGAGTTCAAGCTGCGCATCCAGGGGATTCGAACCACGGGCGACGCGGCGCGCGAGGAGATGGAGAAAGCCGCCCAGGTGGACCGGGTTGGGCGAAAGTAAAACCACGACTCGGACTCCATTTTCTGCCGCGTTGGCCATGCTTGCCCGCCGGCCTTACTCGGTGGCCGAATTGAAGCAGGCTCTCGAGAAAATATTCCCTGCCCACCCCGCCAACCCCGAAGCCATCGTGCGACTTCGCGAGCTAGGTTACCTGGACGATAAAAAGGTGGCAGATCAGGTCGCCTATTCCCTCGCTCATAACCGCGCCTATGGACCGCATCGCGTCCGCCGCGAATTAAAATCGAAACTCGTCGACTACAAACACATTGAGCCCGCCATCGAGGCGGCTTATGAAGAGACTGACGCACGCCAGGTGCTGGAGCAGGTCTTGGAGCGGAAACTTCGCACCTTAAAGCTTCCTGTCACCCGGCAAAAACTCGCTTCCCTCTGCCAGAGCTTGATGCGCCGCGGGTTCAATTCCGGTGATATCATCAAAGCGGTGCATGCGCGCCCGGAATTAAAGCCTGTTACTGAAAAAGTAAATTTATCGGAACTGGAGAGCTCGGATGAGACGGATTAACCACCAAGGCACAAAGGCACCAAGAAAGAATTCCGGATATTAATCTCTGAGCTGTTCTTAGTGTCTTTGTGACTTTGTGGTGAAATTGATTATTTTATGAATTCCAACGAAATCCGCAAAAAATTCCTAGGTTTTTTTGAACAGCGCGGGCACAGAATCGTGCGCTCGTCTTCGCTGGTGCCCGCCAACGATCCGACCTTGCTTTTTGCCAACGCCGGCATGAACCAGTTCAAGGACGTTTTTCTGGGCGCCGAGAAGCGCGACTACTCGCGCGCTTGCTCGTCGCAAAAGTGCGTGCGCGCGGGAGGAAAGCACAATGACCTGGAACAGGTCGGCCGTACCACCCGCCATCACACGTTTTTCGAGATGCTGGGCAATTTTTCTTTTGGCGATTACTTCAAGAAGGATGCCGTTGCCTGGGCCTGGGAATTGATCACCAAGGAATTTGCCATTCCAAAAGATAAGCTGTACGCAACGATTTTTGAAGGCGCCACCGGCATCCCTCGCGACGCGGAAGCGCACGAATACTGGAGGGCCGTGGATGTTCCCGCTGACCGCATTTTTGAATTGGGCATGAAAGATAATTTCTGGCAGATGGGCGAAACCGGGCCGTGCGGTCCGTGCTCGGAAATTCACTATGACATGGGCCCGGCCGCGAGCGACGCGGGCCACACCGATTGCAAATTCCCCTGCGACTGCGGCCGCTACGTTGAACTGTGGAACCTCGTCTTCATGCAGTTCAATCGCGACGAGAGCGGTAAAATGACGCCGCTTCCCCGCCCCAGCATTGATACCGGCGCGGGACTCGAACGCATGGCGGCGGTCCTGCAAGGCAAACTGTCGAATTTTGAGACCGATTTATTCCGGCCCATCATTGATGAAGCCGCGGAATTGGCAGGCAAAGAATATGGCACGAATCACGAAACCGACGTGTCTCTCCGCATCATTGCCGACCATGCTCGCACCGCTACTTTCCTGATTTCCGACGGTGTTCTGCCTTCCAACGAAGGTCGGGGATATGTCTTGCGCCTCATTATGCGCCGCGCACTTTACCACGGCCAGACTTTGGGTTTGAATGAGCCCTTCCTGTTCAAAATATCTGGCCATGTCGTGGACATGATGAAAGGCGCGTATCCGGAGCTTGTGGAGTCGGCGCACCACATCGCGAAAGCGATCAAGATTGAGGAAGAAAGGTACGCGCAGACGACGCGCGTTGGCGTGGGACAGATGGAGGTCGTTGCGCAAAAAGCGAAGGCCAATCCTCGGAGCCCATCTGACCAGGCTATCATTTTCATGAATTCCATCGAGAGCTCCCTGCGAAGGCAGCGGAGCTGGGACCAGAACCTGGCCCAAGCGTGGGCGAAATTTCGAGAGCAACAACGGCCTCTCGAGGAAGCCATCGCACAAGCTCTCAGAAATGCCGCGAGCCAGCACCAAGATTACCAACTGGTCCTACAACGGGTTATCGACGAGCAACGAGCCATCGACCAAAGGCTCCGAAATATCCTCAAGGATTTCACGGCGCAGCTACCCCCCCGCGAGTTCAAAGGGTGGCTCGATGGTGCCGAAGTGTTCAGGCTGCACGACACCTTCGGCCTCCGCCCAGACTTCGTCCAGGATATGCTTAAAAACCAGGGCCTCGCGGTGGACTGGGCTGGTTACGAAGCCGAGATGGAGAAGCAGCGCGAGCGCGCCCGCGCCTCGTGGAAAGGCGCGGAGAAAAAAGTTGCGCAGCCCATTTACCAACAGCTTGGTGAAAAGCAAAAGACAGAGTTTGATGGCTACATGCAAACCACCTCCCCGCACTGCAAGATCGTAGCGCTAGTCCAAAAGGGTCAGGCGGTGACCGAAGCAAAGCCCGGGGATGAAGTCGAAATCGTGCTCGATCACACGCCTTTTTACGCCGAGGCGGGCGGACAGATTGGCGACCAAGGACATTTGCTGGCATTAGGCGAAAGCATTGAAGTCGCACACGTGAATGACACTTATCGTCCGGTCAGCGGTCTGACGGTCCACAAAGCCGTGGCGCGGGAGGCGATTCACGTTGGGGATGTGGTGACAGGCGTAGTGGACCAAGAACGGCGCGACGCCATTTTACGCAACCACACCGCGACGCACTTGTTGCATGCCGCGTTGCGCACCACGCTCGGGCCGCACGTGAAGCAGGCCGGGTCGCTGGTGGCGCCGGACCGTTTGCGCTTCGACTTCTCGCATTACGCCGCGCTTGGCGAGCAAGACCTGCTGGACATCGAAGATCTGGTAAACCACCACGTGCTGGCCAACGAAGAGATGCACACTGAAGTCATGGATCTCGACACGGCCATCAACACCGGCGCCATGGCGCTGTTCGGCGAGAAGTACGGCGACAAAGTGCGAGTGGTCTCGGTGGCCGACGGCAGCTTTTCCAAAGAACTCTGCGGCGGCACGCACGTGCATCGCACCGGCGACATTGGGCTCTTCAAGGTAGTGAGCGAGGGCAGCGTGGCCGCCGGGATGCGCCGAATTGAAGCCCTGACCGGCGAAGGCGTGCTCGAATACCTACGCAAGACTAGCGGGACTCTCGCGCTTCTGGGTGAGACTCTGCGAGCCAAGCCCGACGAACTCTTGCTAGCGGCGGAAAAACTAACCGAATCTGAGAAAAAACTTCGCAAACAGCTTGAAGCTCAGCAACTGAAGCAAGCTACTTCCCAAGCGGGCGACCTTCTGGAAGCTGCAAAAGAAATCAAAGGGGTGCGCGTCATTTCCACGCGGGTTGAAGTGACCGATCGCGCCGCCATGCGCCAGATGGTGGACAATCTGCGTCCGCGCCTGAACTCCGGCGTGATCGTACTGGGCAGCGCGGCAGACGGGAAAGTCTCTCTCATCGTCGCCGTCACCAAAGACCTCACCGACCGCCTGGATGCGGGACGCATCATCAAAGAGGCCGTGGCCATGGTAGGCGGCAAAGGCGGCGGCCGCAAAGACCTTGCCGAAGCCGGCGGCACCCAACCCGAGAAGTTGGACGAAGCCCTGCAAGCAGTTCCATCCATCATCGAGAAAATGCTATAAACAAGTTCTGAGTTCTGAGTTTTGGCGGTAGACCTCGCGATCCATAATCGGGGCAACTCAGAATTCATAACTCAGAACACTTGGCAGCCACTCCAAAATAATCTCGTAAGAAAGTTTTGTCCCAAGTTGTCGATTTCTCGCCGCTCGAACGTCGTACGGATGAAGAAGGAAATTCAAGCGCTTCGGGGACGCCGTGGGAAGCAACCAAGCCGACGCTTGGGACCCGGGGCCACGATTCCAATAAGGAGGATCACGAAATGCAATACCTGCTGCTGATTTACGACAATGAAAAACGCTGGAGCCAAGGCTATGACAAGGCGGAACTTGGTGAATATGTTGCCTTTGGCAAAGAGTTCGCCTCGGCCATCAAGGGCGGTAACGCTCTCCAGGCTACCAAAACCGCTGCTACGGTGAGGGTTCGCGACGGGAAACAGCTAACAACTGATGGCCCATTCGCGGAGACCAAGGAACAATTGGGCGGCTATTACCTGGTGGACGTGGCCACTCGCGAGGAGGCTGTCGCCATCGCCGCCAAGATTCCGGGTGCGAGGTTCGGATCGATTGAAGTACGTCCCATCATGACGTTTTCGTAATACGTACTCACGGGCCGGAAAGAGTCGCGGCAACCTTTGCAGTGTTTGAACATCTGCTTGAGAGCGAGTTGCTCCAATAATCCAAGGAGGATACGCACGGATGACGCCCGAAATGTTGAATATTGCCCATCAATTCGAAACCAACACCGGACTCTTCAAGAGAACGACGGATGGAATTCCAAAGGAGCGTTGGCTTGAGAAACCGGGCCCGAACTCGAACCATCTTTTGTGGGTGGCAGGACACGTGGCTTACAGCCGCGGACAGATCGTGAAAACACTGGGGACACCCTGGACTGATCCGTGGGAAGGACTCTTCGCGGGAGGCAACAAGGCGGGCGAACAGAAACAATATCCCGATCCAGCGGAGATTGCCCGAGTCTGGGATGATATGTCGAAAAAACTCACCGCCGCCCTGGAAGCTGCAACGCCCGAAGCACTGGCAAAACCCGTCGCGGCCGGCCGCGCGCCACAATTCGACGGCATGGTCAGCGGGAAAATTGCCTTCCTATCGCTCCACGAGGCCTATCACTTGGGTCAGATGGGCTTTCTTCGAAAGTGGCTTGGATATGGCCAGACGGTGGGGTAAATCCAGTTCCGATTTGCGATTGATGATTTCCGATTGGAAGGGAGACCGGCGATGCGTTACATGCTTCTGGTTTATACCAATGAAAGCGATATGGTCAACCGAACTCCGGACGAGATGAAGCAGATTTCCGCCGGGCATGGCGCGGTCATGCAGGAGACCGGCCGCCGCGGCATCCTGCTGGGCGCGGATCCCCTCGAGCCCACGGCAACCGCCACCACTGTCCGCAAGCAGGGCGCGAAGGTCTTGATCACGGACGGCCCTTTTGCGGAAACCAAGGAGCAGCTTGCCGGGTACTATATTCTGGACTGTAAAGATCTGGACGAGGCGCTGGAATGGGCGGCAAAAATCCCCACTGCTTGCGGCGGCGGCGTGGGATGCATTGAAGTGCGCCCCATCCGGGAAATGGGACAGCGTGCCTTCACAAGTGGCGGAAATGCCGCGCAGGGCGTAAATGGATGATCCGCAGAGTACCATCGAATCCGTCTTCCGCCGGGAGTCGGGACGGATCATCGCCGGCCTGATCCGGGTTTCGGGCTCATTCGACCTTGCCGAAGAAGCGATGCAAGACGCGTTCGCGTCCGCCCTATCAAGCTGGCCCGAAAAAGGTCTACCCAATAATCCCCCGGCATGGATCACTGCGGTGGCACACCGCAAGCTAATCGACTACGCGCGCCGGGAGCACACCCGAAGTGACAAAGAAGACTCCATACTTCACGAAACCCTGGCGGCGCAATGCGGTAACCAATCGATTCCGGATACCGACGAGATGAATATTCCCGATGACCGTCTGCGCCTAATGTTCACCTGCTGCCATCCTGCCATTAATGCGGAAGCGCAAGTGGCGCTAACACTGCGAACGTTGGGCGGATTGACAACGCCCGAAATTGCCCGCGCCTTTCTGACTCCGGAATCAACTCTGGCGCAAAGATTGGTCAGGGCCAAACGCAAGATTCAGGACGCGAAAATACCCTACGAAGTTCCTCCGCAGCACTTGTTGCCGGAACGTTTGAGCTCGGTGCAGGCCGTAATCTACCTCATTTTTAATGAGGGTTATACGGCCACTGCCGGTGACAGTCTGATCCGTCGCGAACTGTGCGCGGAGGCAATTCGATTGGGGCGGACGCTTGTTGAGTTAATGCCAAAGGATGCCGAGAGTCTTGGTCTTCTCGCCTTAATACTTCTCCACGATTCACGCCGCGACGCGCGCGTAAATTCACAAGGTGAGTTGGTGCCTCTCGATGAACAAGACAAATCGCTTTGGGACGGCGAGCGGATCGCCGAAGGCCTTGTGCTGGTTGATCGTGCACTTCGGCTGGGGACCGTTGGACCTTACCAACTGCAAGCTGCCATCGCCGCAGTCCATGCCGAGTCAAAAACCACCGGACAAACGGACTGGCGCCAGATCGCTGCGCTCTACCGGGAACTGGCGCGGGTGCATCCGTCGGCTGTTGTGGCACTGAATCATGCCGTGGCAGTGGGACTCGGCGAAGGACTGGAAACAGGGCTGAAAATGATCGACGAACTAGGGGCTTCCGGTGAGCTTGAATCCTACCATCTCTACCACGCGGCACGCGCGGACATCCTGCGCCGCTTGGGCAAGTCACAGGAGGCCTCCGCGGCATATCGTCAAGCGCTTTCGCTTACCAGTAACGCCGTCGAGCGACGATTTCTCCGAAGGCGGCTCACTGAGCTGGACTCAATGGATTGCCCCTCCCCGGATTCGCCTTGAGATTATCCCATCGCAGAGTTGAACCCCAAGGTTCCTGCCGGGCGAAGGGGCCAGAATGCAAGATCCCCGCCCGCAAGTACCACCAGAAATAGACAATGTAAAATCAAATACTTACGGCCCTAGGTTCCGCAGGAATGGGACAGCTTACATGGATTGAGGATTTAAACTTAATCTTGCAATCAGAGGCAGAAATTATGTTATGATGGTTTCGCTTGTCAGGACTTTCGGCGTCCTGAGCTTTGTCTTCACGGCGCCAGCCAATGTAAGACGAGGCGCATGGCAAAAACGTAACTTGCTGTGTGAGCTTGGGTAAGGATTAGGAATTGAAAACAGAGGGGATCAGTTTAAACCTCCCAGCGAGTCGGGAGTTCAAGGGCTTTGATGCGTAGCCAACGACTTTTTGCGCGCGCTGTCCTGATGATGGGGGCGATGTTCGCCCCGCTTCCCGCCACTTTAATCCAAGCACGACCCGCCCAAATCGCATCCGTGGTTGACCAGCAGGGCCACAGGGTTTTTGTGAACGCGGCCGAACCCCCACTCCCTTCGACGGGAAAAAATCGTAAATCACACTCAAGATATGTTGCCTCGCCCACGCCAGAGATCTCCACTCTAGTTGAAAAGTCTTCGGGCGATCACCAGGTGGATCCCAAGCTGGTTCACGCCATCATTCAAGTGGAGTCCGGCTACAATTCGCGTGCCGTCTCCCGCAAAGGCGCGGAAGGATTGATGCAGCTTATTCCGGCCACGGCGGAACGTTACGGGGTTCAGAACACTTTCAATCCCAAGCAGAATATCGAGGGCGGAGTGACTTACTTGCGATACCTGCTCGATCTGTTTAAGGGAAACGTTCCACTAACGCTGGCGGCATACAACGCCGGAGAAAACGCGGTCATCAAAAAAGGTGGAATTCCACCTTACACCGAAACGGTGGATTACGTGCAGCGCGTGACGGACATTTACAATACCGACTCTCAGGACGTTTCCTCGATCAGAAAATACAGCGAGCCTCAACCCGCGGTCATCTATCGGTTGGTCGATGCACGCGGGGTCGTACATTACACAAATGGAGACGGTCTCTAGCTGGAATTAAGATGTTAGATCCGGTGGCCGCGCCAGCCGCCGTGCAAAGAACTTGTTCATTTCGGAGGGGGATCCCGCAGCAACACGGAACGGTAGAAATTGAATCCGCATCGACCTCGAAGTAGGTACGCACTCATCCTTGCCAGCCTGCTGGCCTTCCCTGTATTTTCCTTTGGCGCGACCGTTTCCCGGGAACGGGCGCGGGCGGAATTTGATCGAGCCACCCGGCTGCGGAATGCGCTCGAATCTCTACCCCAGGATTCCCGCCAGAAGGCCGATTACGACAAAGTGATTTGGTCCTGCCGCACGGTGTATCACCTTGACCCCGCCTTCACCAAGACTCCAGTGGCACTCCAATACATTGGGGAACTTTACGAAGAGATGGGGCGCAGGTTTTCAGACAAGCATGCCTTTCAGACTTCCATCGCCGCCTATGAATTCCTGATGAAAGAATATCCGCACAGCTCTTTTTCGCGCGAATCGCTGATGGCGATCGCTGAAATCTATCGAACCGATTTGGCCGACCCCGTCCAGGCCAAAACAAAGTTCCGGGAATACCTCACCCTATATCCCAAATCGGAGAAAGCCGAAGAGGCTCGGACGGCGCTAAAGGAATTGCAACAAAAACCACTGGACGTGCCAGTCAAGTCCAGCGCCGTGTTGAAATCCTCCCCGCCCGAGGAGCCGGCCGGCGAAAACATCCCACGCTCCGGGAAAACTCTTGAGGTCACAGGCGTGCGCCGCTGGGTTGGACCCAATTACACACGCATCGTCATTAGCGTGGACGGTGAAGTGGGGTTTGACGCCAGCCGCCTGGTTTCTCCCGACCGCCTGGTTTTCGATCTGTCGAACGCGCGCCCCAGCCCGGAATTGATGGGCAAGACTTTCCCGTTTGAAGACGGCTTTTTGCACCAAATTCGGGTCGCGCTCTATAAGCCCACCATCACCCGTGTAGTACTGGACGTGGCGCACATTGAAGACTATTCCGTTTTTTCTCTCCCCAATCCCTTCCGCCTGGTGATAGACATTCACGGTCCGCCCGCCCCGATGGTGGCAAAAGATCAATCGAAGAAACCAGCAAAGACAGATTCCGCCGCCCCCACTTTAGCGGACAATGCCGACGGAAAAGGTAAAGGTAGTCGCGTTGCGAGTTCAGGCGCTGCAACCGGGACATCAAGAGTCCCGTCGGGAACCACGGGCACAACACCTGAGACCACCGGACCACAGCCTGTTCAACTCGCAGAGGACGTAGCCGAGAAGGGACACCCCAAATCCTCGAAGAAGAGCCGGGATAAAGTAGTGGCGGCGGAAGACGATTCACCGCCTATTAAGACTCCTCCACCCACAGAAGCCGGATCACGAACTCTCACCCGCGCCCTTGGCCTCAAAATCGGACGTATTGTGATAGACCCCGGCCACGGCGGGCATGATACCGGGACCATCGGGCCAACGGGGGTCATGGAGAAGGACGTTGTTCTGGACGTGGGGCTCAGGCTGGCCCGGTTGCTCGAACAGGAAGGGAGCGAAGTGGTGATGACGAGGCATGACGACACTTTCATTCCTCTCGAGGAGCGCACAGCGATTGCCAATGAAAAAGCTGCGGACCTTTTCATTTCCATTCATGCCAACGCCAGCCACGACCAAAGCGCCCGCGGCATTGAAACCTACTACCTGAATTTCAACTCCAATCCGGAAGCGCTTGAAGTGGCGGCAAGAGAGAACGCCACCTCGCAGCAATCGGTGCACGAACTTAGCGACCTCATCAAGAAAATTGCCCTCACTGAAAAAGTGGAGGAATCACGCGACTTCGCCACTGAAGTGCAGCGCGAAGTCCACACGCGATTGGTGAAGGCCAGCGGAAAGCAAAAGGATCGGGGAGTAAAGAAAGCTCCATTTGTGGTGCTCATCGGCGCCAATATGCCTTCCATTCTGGCCGAAATTTCATTCCTGACCAATCCCAAGGACGAACGACTGTTACAGCAGCCGGAATACCTACAGAAGATCGCCCAGGCACTGCATGAGGGCGTCATCCATTACGTCAATAATTTGGGTGGAGTCAGGGTGGCGCAAGCCGACCACGCGCCCCGCCGGGCCTCCAGCGAGACTCCCACAGTTGCCCCGGGCCGCGAACTCAATTCGCCCAACGCACCCAATTTTTGATATTCTGATTGCATATGTTTCGCTCACCTGCGAAACGGGTCTGGACCGGTTTCGCCTTGATCTCGGTCGCAACTTTGGCCAGGGCCCAAAAGCCCACCGCCATCCCCTTGGTACCTGCCGCGGATTGGAGCGTGCTCAGCACTAGCAAAGCGGATTTGAATACCATCCGCCAATTTGGCGGTGAGCCTGCGGTCGAGCGCGAGTACGGAGTGGTATCCGTTCAAATTCGTAATTGCCGCCTGGGTGGCAGGACTTTGAGCGTGCTGGTTGAGCCCTCGCCCGACCCTTCTTCTGCATACGGTCTCCTTACATTCTACCGGACTGAAACAATGGCTCCAGTGGCGGGATTGCCGTTTGCCTTTCTTGGCTCGGACGGTGCTCTACTGGCCCATGGACGTAATTTCTTCCGCGTGCCGCGAGTCACGGGCGCAGGTTTTTCCGACAATGACTTGAGCGCGCTTCTTTTCATTCTTGGCAATTCGCGCCTGCAAGGCGAGAAACCTCTAGTTCTTCCGGCCGCTTTGCCGCAACCAGGATTGGTCCCCGGCTCGGAAAAATATCTTCTGGGAGAGGAAGCGGCCCGGCGCGCCTTGCCGGGATTTCGCACTGACCTTCTTGGATTTTCTTTGGGCGCTGAAGTTCAATCGGGAATGTACTCGACTGGAACAGGCCGCGCGACAGTTTTAGCCATCAATTACCCCACCCCGCAAATATCGCGCGCCAAGTTTGGTGAGTTGGAAAAGACTCTGGGTTTGAATCAGGATCGTGGGGGGGAATCGACTTACGGGAAGCGACTCGGGTCATTTGTAATTGTAGTTCTCAATGCCGGCACGCCCGCCATCGGGAAGGGCCTGGTGGATATGTTTGCCTTCTCCGGCCAGATTACCCAAAACGAACCATATCTTGGCGACAAACCAGTGGTTGTCCAAATGGCAGAATTGATCGTAGCCAATATCATTTTTGTCCTGATTCTTGCCGGGATCGCGATAGGAAGCGGATTCATTTTCTATCTCTCGAGGGAATTTGCCAAAAAGTGGCTTCCCAAGACCCAATGGGGCGCTCAAGACGAGGCTACAATCATCACTTTGAAACTGAGTTGAACCATAAGATCTTAAAATCGAAGAGTTTGGCGGAAAAATTTTGGGGATAAAGTGGGTAAGGCGACTGCCGGGACTGCGTTTTTAGCCTACCACGGCATCCTAAACAAAACAAAAGACTTATAAAAAAGAAAATATTTCCAGAATTTCCTTGACATCAACTTTCCCATTTTCTAAACTCGCTGCGAGTTTAGTTGGGTGGAGCGCGTCCGCCTTTCTATTCTCCTCTCAAAATGCTCACCTGGGCGGCCTGTTGGCGAAAAGGCCGGCTGCGCTGGGTGAGCATTTTTGTCTTCATCGGCCGGCGTAGCTCAGTTGGTAGAGCAACGGTTTCGTAAACCGTAGGTCGGGGGTTCGATTCCCTTCGCCGGCTCCATCAGTTCCTTTAAATCAATAATTTCGAGCACTATCCGCCGCGCACATGGATATATTCTTCAGCGCATCGCATGAAGAACTTGATCGGTGTGGTGATGACCACTGGTTCGCCAAAATATCATCTGTGACGAACCGTGTCGGGATTCATCCTCGCCTAATCTGAAAGAGAGACTTACCTGGGTCTTCAGTCGCTCTGAGGAATGCGAAGCTCCTGGTGAGTGCAAACCATTGTTCGCACATATGCAGCGGGTATACAACAAGTCGGGTACAAGGTTGGCCGAGGTCAGGCAGCCCGATCGTAACGCTCATGCAGCCCGCCGAGTCGCTCATGACGCAGGACGCCAGCAGAGGCTCTGGAAAGCATTCTACCGTTCGTCGTCCCCTTTCCGAGTCCAAGGTGCGCGCCGCCTTCGTCGCAGTAGTGACGTATTTAGCCGGCAGCAGTTTCAGATATCGTTCATTCATTGCGGCAATAGGGTCAACCAAGTCTTGCCGTCAGTGCTCCACCCATTGCTCACCACACCGGACTGCCAGGTACCCTGAGATGATCCAGCTGGTCGACGAGTGATTCGTAACGTCGAACTGCAGGATCCGCCGACGATTCTGGTCGATTGCGAGAAATCCATCGCCGCGATGGCTTCCGGGTGATCAAAAATAAAACCGGCCCTTTTGCAAGGGATCGGGACGTTCTTGGCGGGAACGATCTCACCAGAGACTCCTGCTTGAGAAGCCGGCATTCTCTCGTTTGCGGCGTGGGAGGTTCGCGACCAACGGCATTGGCAGGATAGATCCATGCTGGCAAAATCAAAGCACCGAGAAGTGAAGGCTGCGTGCCGAGGCTTGCTACGGGGGTGGCAGGGGTATATATTTGAAGTGTCAGAGAGACGAAGATGAAAACCCTGGTCAACGCGTTTTTGTCGCTCGTCCTGGCACTGTCTCTTACCGATCTTTCGGCCCGCGCATTGGACGAACGCAAACCGTCCTCCCAGCAATCCGGACCGCTTTCCCGGGCAGCGGAAGAATTCAAAGTTCTGACGCGCGAGGGAGGCATGCGCCCGGATAGCCCGCCCATCACGCAAGTGCATCATGGCCCGAAATTACTATGGCACGGCCGTGTCTATGAGAACTTTCGTAACGACTTTCTCGATGCCGTCCCGCACGAAGTAAATCAAAACGGCGAGAGTAAGTCCCCGTTGCGGCGCAATCAGTTCGGATTCAATGTCGCCGGACCCGTGCTCATCCCTCACGTGATCAAGGATTCCAACACTTTCTTCATGCTGTCCTATGAGGGCGTACGCGAGCGCATTTCGCGCGCTTCGTTGCACACCATTCCCACAATGGCCGAACGGAGCGGCGACTTCTCCCAAACTGTGGACCAGGCCGGCAACCTGCTGCCCATCTACGATCCGGCTACCACCGCTCCAAATCCCGCTTATAACCCGAGCCTGCCAGTTTCCACCAGCAATCTTCAGTACCTCCGCTCTCCTTTTCCGGGCAACCGCATACCCGCGGTCCGCCTGGCCCCGGCAGTTCAACAGGCCCTGTCCCTTTATCCGTTACCGAACACGGATATTGGCCCTTTTTTCCAGAACAACTACTTTGTGAACGCACCGGAGACCGATACGGCCGACGGAATTATTGTCAAAATTGACCACCAATTCGGGGATCGGCATCGGCTTACCTCGCTGACCACTATTTCCAGCGGATTCCTCGGCACGGCGAAGTATTTCCCCAACATCGGAAGTCCGAACGCGCCGGATCATAACTTCTCCACGCGGCGCACGGAGCTCGATTATATTTTTACCGCCAGCTCCAAAACCGTGAACTCGGCCAGTGTGAGCATGGCCTCCAACGTGGTACGGGCTGTGAATAGCGCTCAATCTCCCTTTCCCAACTATCAGCTCATCGGCAACTATCTCTCGATGGGCACGGCTTATCCCAACTCGAGCAACGCTCGCAACACGTTTGAGATTCGCGATGCGGTGTCAAGTCGAGCAGGCAAACATTCTCCCCGGCTGACATTTCAACTGGATCGCTATCAAGTGAATTCGTTCAATCCGGCGTATCCCTCCGGCGAGTTCCAATTTTCCCCGGATATCACCAGCCTGCCTGGAATTACCGACACGGGAGATCCATTCGCCAGCTTTCTTCTCGGCCTGTCGCAGTTCGCCGAACGCAACATCACCACGGCGCCGTCCTATTTCCGCGACTCTTACCAATCCATTGCCCCGGGTGACAAGTACGCGATCTCGAAAGACTTGACCCTCAGCGTCACCCTCAATCTCAGTCGCCGTACGCCGCGGGTGGAGAAGTACGATCGCCAGAGCACGGTTGATCCGTCGGTAGTCGACCCCTCGAACGGATTCCCCGGGGGGCTCGTGTTTGCCGGCATCCAAGGCATCCCTGCCGGACTGCGCCCCGCCAACATTGATCTCGACCCGAGCATAGGTATCGCCTGGAACCCGCTCGGCGATGCCAAGACCGTACTCCGCGCCTCGTTCAGCCGCTCCCACGGCCAGATTCCGATTTACGACGGCCAGTGGGGCACGCAGGGGTTCAATGCCCAACAGACGTTTATTTCGCCCAACACCCAACTGACCCCGGCGCTCGATCTAACCGCGGGATTGCCGGCGTTCACCACACCGTTGCCGGACTTGACCTCATCGGCGGCGGACAATACGGTGGCGGATTTCGTCGATCTGAGTGGGCGTGAGCCCGTCTATCTATCGGCTTCCCTTTCCGTGGAGCGCGAGATGCCCTTTTCCATGCTGATTTCCGTGGGTACAAATTACGCTTCCGGTCAGGACATACTGGTGGGCGACGGCGCCGCCAATCCCAACGCGGTCAGCCCCGGTCTCCTGAGCTATGGCGATGCGCTCTACAATCAAGCGTTCCGGGACACGCTGCAACCGTTCCCGCAATACCCTGGCTTGGAGCTTTACGGTCTCTACCCGGCCGGCAGCTACCAGCGAAACTCGGGCTTCGTGCGAGTAGAGAAGCAGGCATCGTTCGGCCTTTCCTTCATTGCCTACTACGAGTTATCCAAGCAGCTCGACGATTACTCGGGCCCCTACGGGAACCAGGACCTCTTTAACCTGCGCAATAACTGGGCGCTTACTTCCTATAATACGCCACAGTATTTGCAACTTAGTTACATCTATGAGCTGCCATTCGGACCCGACCACCCTCTGCTCCAGTTTCAAGGCTGGAGGGAGCGGCTGGTCAGCGGGTGGACGATCAGCGGCACGGCGTACTGGAATGACGGGACGCCGCTTGCGCTCCATCCCGAATACAACAATACTGGAGGAGTGCTTTCCACACTCTACGTCAACGTGGTGCCCGGCGTAGACCCGCATGTGGCGAATCCGGGGCCGTCCAGCTGGTTCAACCCGGCTGCTTTCAGTCAGCCGGCGGACTTCACCCTGGGGAACGGCCCCCGAACGGAGCCGGACCTGTTAGGTCCGGGATTCAATACGATGGACCTCAGCGTGAACAAGCGCTTTCCGGTGGGCGGCGGTCGCGCCATCGAGTTCAACGCGACCGGGTTTGACATACTCAATCATGCGAACTGGAACTCCCCCGATACGAATATCGGTCCGGAAAGTGCGCCCAATGTCGACGCCGGGAAGATCATCGGTTCACATGGCGGGCGCGTAATCCAGCTTGGGTTGAAATTCAACTTCTGATGCTCCGACCTCACTTGGCAATTCCAGTCGTTCTCTTCGCGCTTGCCTCCTCCAACATATACGCGCAAACGAGCAACGTCTCGGTTCCCGCGTGGATTGAAACAAACAACTGCGCGCCCGCTCCGCAGTTCGATGCATCGGTTAACGGCAAACCGGTGCCCGTCACCGCTCAGTTGGGCCCGGCAAGCGACCAGGTCATCCTCATCGTGCTGGATCTCACCAGCGATCCGATGCTGGTCGAGGCCGCCAAGCAGGCCCTCATCGCCGAAATCTCCAAGCTTCCTGCGAATGCGTGGGTTGGGCTTCTCCGCGCCCAGGACGGTCTGCATGTCCTGGCCGATCCGAGCGCGGACCGCCGCCCGCTGATCGAGGCAATCAAGTCCCTGTCCAACAGCGGCGAACCGGGATTGCTCGAAACCGTTCAAGGTTCTCTTTCGCTTGCGGATGGCATTACCCGCAAGTCCCCAGTGCGCGTCTCCGTGTTGTATATCACCGACGGCAGCATTTACAGTTATCGCGAGGACTATACTAACCCTGTGATTAACCAGAGTGATCCTCACGATCTCAGTCGGACCTTTCCCGAAATGCTCATCAAGGACAAGATTTCGAAACTAGTGGAGGATATCAGCTCGTTGCAGGCTCCCCTGTTTGTGGTTCATCTCAATTACGGAAGGGACCGCCTCAACGAAGCCTATCAGAACGGCCTGGAAACTCTCGCCGATGCCACGGGCGGCAGGAGTGAAATTTGCCACTCGATCGCTGAGATCCCGGAAGGGATCGCCGCTATGTTCGCCAGGATTTCAAGTGCCTGGCGGCTCACCTTGGCGGTCCCGACGAAGATTCACAGCAATATCCAAATTCATTTGAGTGCCCAGTGCAGCGATGAAGAACTACGCATTTCGTGGCGCACGCACTTCCACCCGAAAGAGGGATGAGATGGCACGCCTGTCACACCTGCCCATCGTTCTCTTGTCAACTCTTGGCGTTGCCTTGGTGGTTTCGATGGGTGTGATTCTCCGCCAGTCCAAGCGCCTCGCCGCCAACCAGCGGCAGATGGACGCAGACGCGCAATCTCTACGCGAGCTTCGGGCTCTCCACCCACCCATCCTACAGCAGCCCCCCGCCGAAACCGGAGAACAGGCTCCGGCGAGCAATCATCAAGCCGCGCTCGTCAAGGCAGGGACCGTCGAGCGGCTCAACCGGGAATTGAGCGAAACGCATGCCGCTGTCGCCGAGCTCCAGGCGCAACTTTTGAAGTCCAACGAGGAACATGAGAGGGCGCTCGCCGCCGCCAACGAACGCCGCATGAAAGGGGAGGAGGATTTACAGAGCCAGCTTGGCGCCTTGAAACAAGAACTCGACTCCGCCCAGGCCGAGTCACAAACTTCCCGCCAACGCGCCTCCGCTCTGGAAGCGGACAACGCTAAGTTGAGGAGCGCCGGCAGCGGAGGATCTGCGGGCGTCCCCGAGTTCGGGAGCGTGGTGGCTGAACTGCAAGACCTCGATCGGCGCCGCGACGCTTACCTAACTTCGATCATGCGCCGATACCGCGATATCACCAGCCAATTCCGGGCCATGAGCGGCATGCTGGATTCGAGCCGTGCCCCCAATTCCGCCGCTCTCAGCGCCGCGGCTCTGACCCGAATCCAAGACGCCGTTGCCCTCGCCGACGATGACCTCCGCCAGTTGAACGAATTGAATGCCCAGGCACGCCAATTGGAAAAGAAGCTGGTGAAAAAGTAAACGCCCGGCAGGCCTGTCCTGGTGGGTGACGACCTGCGTATTTCGGGTCCGGAAGCCGCCATGGCAACATCGCCCATCAAAATTCGTCCAACCTGAACTTGCGCCCGACGCGGTCGGCGACCATCGTCTCCAGCCGCTTTGCGACTTCCGCCAGCCGAAGGTGTAATGGGATCGGAGGATGTCTAGCGAAGGATAGCGGAGAAAAGCAAAGGAGCCTGATTCGAGTGAATTAACTCTGGTCCCCGTTACTTGCTCTCCGAGTATTCCCCATAAGCCCTGGCTAAGTTGGCGTCTTTGGCGTCGCCGTGATGGATGATCACGCGATAGCGGAAAGTCAAACTTCCGCCGGGCTGGATGGTGACGCTGCCGTCGCGCTTGGGGTCGTTGTAAAAATCGTGCTCGCCGAAGGGATTCACGGCAAACAGGCCGTAATCGCGCGCGTGCCAATAAGTCGGGTGCTTGGGATTGGAAGGATGGTCAAAGATGGCAATGCCCAATTCCTCGCCCTCCACTTTGCCCGAATAATCAACCCAGTCGGCGCGCTTGCCCCAAATCTCCTCGCCCACCCCACCGTTTGAATTCAGCATGTGGACGTTGGGCTTCGCGAGCGCCTTCACAACGCGAATGGCGAACGTTCCTTCCTTCGTGTCTCCCATTTTGACCGGCGTCTTGTTAGCGCGAATGGTGAACTCGCAGTCGATGATCCGGCTTTGCGAGTCGCCGCGAAAAGTGTAGCCCTGCGTTTCTTCCGCGATCACTTTCCCATCCGGGCCGACCAGGTTGAACTCGGCGCGCATCGTTCCGGAAGCCGGCCCGCTTTGCATCACGTCGAGCTTGCGGAACACAGTGCGGCCTTTCGTCAAGCCCTCGCTTGAATAAGAGCGGCCATTAACCGTCTGGGCCTCTTTGCTGAGTTCGCTTTCGCCCCAAAAATCGATGCCGTTGATGTCGCCGTGAGCAAAAAACATGGCACGGTGGTGTATGTGATCGTGATCCTCGCCTGGAATATCTTTGACCATCGGCCAGCCGCGCGTCACGATGGTGCCTTGCGCGCTGCGCAGTGGATGAAGGTACGGCTTGGGCGATTCAGCGCCAAAAAAATAGGTGGTAAAGGGTTGGCCGCCGACCTGCACTTCAATCTGGTCACCGTGGCGTGTGAGCTTGACCGGCTCTTCGCCGGCGCGAGCTGAAGGCATGATCAGCCAGAAAACAAGCGCCAACAAAGCAATTTTTCTTTCTCTCATTGGTTTGCCTCCATGATGTTCAGGTTCGACATTCCGTGCCTCCCCCGCGTTACACCTTCTCCGGAACCACGTACGGCGCGCGGTAACCGCGGTCGCCGTCGCGTAGCAGTCGGTTGGCCTGATCGTCGTTCACTGCTTTTTCGGTTTTCGGATCGAACTGTATGGTGCGGCCCAGGCGATAGGAAGCGTTGGCCAGGTGAATCAGCGTGGCGGACTTGTGGCCCTCCTCGATGGGCGCATGCAAGTCTTCTTTCTTGCGGCTTTGTACCACCTGGATGAAGTTGGCCCAGTTGTTGCCGCCGCCGTTTCCTTCCGGGCCGGGCTCCTGGTTATCCCCCAGCCAGCTTTTATAGGCGCTGTAGCCTTCGATGCCGACGTAGCCCTTCGATCCGTAAAAAATATTTCCTATTGTGTTACCCGCGCTCCTGGCAATTTTGGATGGCGGAGCGTTCAAGCCCGCCGGAGGCACGCCCTCGCTCTTGTAGCCGCTGCCGATTTCGGCTTCATGATGCGTGATCCAGTGCCGCACCTCAAACTCCAGCATTTTGCGCTTGCCGTCCGGGGTCTCAAATTCGTAGGCGCAATTCAATGTGTTGGGGGTTTGCTGGTCATCGTCAAACATAAAGTGCCCGCCGATAGCCGATGCTTTGACGGGGAAATCCACGCCCAATCCCCATCGCGCCACATCGAGTTCGTGAATGCCCTGATTGCCCAAATCGCCGTTTCCCGTGTCCCAAATCCAGTGCCAATTGTAGTGAAAGCGATTCTTGGTGAATGGCTTCAAGGGCGCCGGTCCGGTCCAAAGGTCATAATGGACGCCGACGGGCACGGGCGCGTGCGGTGTTTTGCCGATCGTGTCGCGCACCTTGAAGCACAAGCCGCGGGAAAGGTAGATTTCGCCGATCAAGCCTTCGCGCATTTTTTGGACAGCCTCGATGACGGCGACGCCGGAGCGGCTCTGGGTTCCGTGCTGGACGATCCGGTTGTATTTGTTGGCGGCCCGCACCAGTTGCCGCCCCTCCCACCAATTGTGCGAGCAGGGTTTCTCCACGTAAACGTCCTTTCCCGCCTGGCAGGCCCAGATGCCAATGAGCGAGTGCCAATGATTGGGGGTGGCGATGGACACAGCGTCGATGGACTTGTCGTCCATCAACTTCCGAACGTCGATGAACGTCTTGGGCTTGGGCAGCCCCATTTTATCCATTTCCGCAAGCCGTTGGTTCAGCACATTTTCATCCACTTCGCAGACCGCGGCTACGGCGGCGTCCTTCATCGCTCCGTATGCCTGGACATGGCCCCAGCCCATGCCGCGCAGCCCGCACACCCCCACCTGCACGCGGTCGTTGGCGCCGAAGACGCGCTCCGGGTGAGTGATAAAAGTGATGCCGCTCAGCGCCGCCAGTCCCGCGCCGGTCTTGGCGCTATTCTTAAGAAAATTACGCCTGCTGATTTCTGATTCTGTGGACACAAGTCCTCCTCTTGGATGATCGAGCCGCGGGAATCCAACCCTTTTTTCTCGTCCGACGCTTGGCGACGGCCCCCCCTCACGCGCCGAAAAGCTTCAGCATTTTGTCACGCGAAAGATCGATGTGGCGCGCCATCACCAGCTTCGCTGCCTCGGCCTGATGCGCCCTTAACCCGCTCAGGATCTCTTGGTGCCCAATCCAGCCTGGAACGTTTTGCGTGCAGATCGTGTCCAGCCGCCGAACATAGCAGAGCACCAGGGTGAGTTGGTTCACCACACGCTGATTTGCTGAAAGTTCGGCCAGACGAAGGTGAAACGTGCTATTCGCCGTCAGAATATCCGGCAATTTTGTGTCGGGATCCTCTTCGAGGCTCACAATCGCGGCCAACTCCTCCAACTGTTCGTGATTTGCGGACTGAGCCACCTTGTCCACGACAAAACACTCCAAAACTTTTCTGTACTCATACAGCTCCACGATATCCCGGATCGAGATCGGTGTTACGAGGTAGCCTTTCCGTCGAATCCGAGTCAACCATCCATCCTGGGCCAGACGGCTGAAAGCTTCCCGAATCGGCGTTCGACTGGTTTTGCAGCGGGTGGCCAGGTCGAGTTCGGAAAGGAAATCGCCCGGCGGGAGTCGCGCTTCGATGAGCCAGGATTTTAAAGTTCGGTAGACGCGCTCCACCTCACTCTCTTGCTCCGCTTTGGTTTTTGGCCGGGCAATATCAATCATCGAGTTTCTCCTCCGTCTCGCCTTCAATCAAAAACGACAGTCTTGTTGCCATAGCACAGGATGCGATGTTCCAGGTGCCATCGAACCGCGCGGGCCAGAACTACCCGCTCCAAGTCGCGCCCTTTCTCACTGAGATCCTCCACCTGATCGCGATGCGAAATACGGGCTATGTCCTGTTCAATAATCGGTCCGTCATCCAGCGTGTCCGTAACATAATGGCTGGTGGCGCCGATCAGCTTCACGCCTCGCTCGAACGCCGCGTAATGGGGTCGCGCGCCGCTAAAGGCTGGCAAGAAGGAGTGATGCACGTTAATGATCCGCCGCGGATAGCGCGCCACAAAATCCGGCGAAAGGATCTGCATGTAGCGGGCCAGGACTATCAATTCGATGGCGTGGCGATCGAGCAGTTCGCGTTGCGCCCCCTCCGCCTCCGCCTTATGGGCCGGGTCAACCGGGATTTGATGGTAAGGAATGCCGTAAAACTCCGCCAGCGTCCGGGCTTCACGATGATTACTGATGATCAGTGGGATTCTGCATTTCAGCTCACCCATTTTGTAGCGGTGCAGCAGGTCCACCAGGCAGTGAAGATAGCTGGACACAAAAAGCGCCATGGCGGGAAGATCGTGGGAATACTCCGCCCGCCAGTCCATTTGGAATTCCCGCGCAATCGCCTCAAAGTGTTTGCGAAGATCCTCCTGACCTAAGTCGAACTCTTTCAGATCCCACTCGACACGCATGAAAAACCGGCCCACTTTGTTGTCCTGGTGCTGGTCTGCGTGCAGAATGTTCCCACCGTGGTTGAAGAGGAAGTTCGCAATAGCGGCCACGATTCCTTTGCGGTCGGGACAATCTATTAGAAGGATGGCAGTGTTCGGACGCTGTTGCGTTCCAGTCAAATTGGTCTCCAAGATTTCTCTTGCAATACGCCAAGTATACTAATAGAATACCCGCCTTAGAAACAAGAGTTAAATTATGTGCGGAATCGCCGGGTTTCTGGACAAGACAAAAGAACACTCCGGGTTGGGCCGGGTCCTCCTGGATATGCTCACGGCCCTCGCCTGCCGAGGGCCCGATTCCGCCGGAGTCGCTTTGTTCGGGCCGTCCACCAACGGCCATTTCGTTGTCAAGGTCAAGCTCGGAAATCACGGGGAATCTGCTCTGCGCGCCGAGCGGCTTTCAGGTCTCCTTAAATCAATCGGAGCCGGCGCGCGCGAGTTCTCCACGGTGGCCGCGTACGCCCGATTTGTCGTTGATGGTGGAATCGACTTGACGAATTTGATCGCCTCCATCGAACGCTCGGATGGAGAAATGGAAGTGGTGAGCGTGGGCCGTAACTTGGAGATCGTGAAGCAAGTGGGCTCTCCCGCCAATCTGGAACAGACTTACGCTATCGCGCAATTTTGCGGCACCCACGGCCTGGGGCATACCCGGCTTTCCACCGAGTCTCGCGTGGACCTCAGCCACTCACAACCATTTTGGAGCCACGGTCGCCCGGATTTGGCGATCGTTCACAACGGCCACATCACGAATTATCACAAACTCCGGCGGGTTTATCAGCAGCGCGGCATCCGTTTCTACACGGAGAACGATTCCGAGGTCGTGGCGATTTATCTCAGCGACCAGCTTGGCAAGGGCCGCACCCTGGAAGATTCGCTGCACGCCATGTTGCGCGACCTCGATGGCTCCTTCAGTTGCCTGGTAGCCACTGCAACCCAATTCGGCTTCGTAAAAGATCCCTTCGCGCTCAAGCCCCTTCTTTGGGCCGAGACGGATGGTTTCGTTGCAGTTGCGAATGAAGAAATCGCGATACGCTCCGCCCTGCCCGGCGCCTATCAAGTCCGCGAGGCCGAAGTGAAAGAGGTGCGAGTATGGGAGAGGTAAATTGCGATGGCCGTTCCACGCAGGAAATCAACGCCGAGATCAAGCAACAGATCAAACAAGGAGCAACCGAGATTCTGGTACGCAATCCGGGCGCCCGGCACAACCTGGGCGTGGCCATTCTCGAACCGGTTGCCATCCGCTTGGACGGAAGCGTCGGATATTACTGTGGCGGCTTGATTGACGGCCCCAACTTTGAGATTGCCGGCAGTGCCGGGTGGGGGCTGGCGGAATCGATGATGAACGGCCAAGTTGTGGTGCGCGGCAACGTTGGCAACGGGGCGGCCGCCGCCATCCGGGGAGGAACCGTAGTGGTCCACCAAGATGCAGCCGCGCGTCTCGGTGTATCGATGAAGGGTGGAACCGTGCTGGTTGCCGGTAATTGCGGCTATATGGCTGGTTTCATGGGACAGAAGGGGACCATCATCGTCTGCGGCGATGCGGGCGAAGCTTTTGCCGATTCGATGTACGAAACAGTTTGTTTTGTGGGCGGGCGAATTACTGAATTGGGCACTGACGCCGTGATAGAAGAGCCCAGCACGGCGGATGCCGAGCTTCTCGACTCGACGCTGGCAAAACACCTTCCCCCCGAACTTCGCAAGAGCAAGCCGGCGGGCCGCAACTTCAAAAAGGTTGTCTCGGGACGAAAGCTATGGAACTTCGACAAGCGAGAATGGAAAACCTGGCAGGAGGCCCTCTGATCGATGTCTGACGATTCTGAAACCCCGGGGCAGACGCTGCAAGCGAGCGGTATCTTCCAGCCCGCCGTGATCGAGGATATCCAGACCAAGGCGGAAACGGGTCTGTACCGCATCCGTGGCTATGGCACGCTGCGCCAGCGGCGATGGGCGACCTTTGACGATCTCACTTTTCTTCCTTGCTCGCTCACTCGGATTCCTCTCGAGGGTTACCGGGAAAAATGTTCCACCAAGACAGTGCTCGGAAAGCGTTTTGCCCGCAAGCCGATTGCACTTGATATTCCGGTGATGATTACCGGGATGAGCTGGGGAGCGCTCTCTTACAATGCCAAAGTGGGCCTGGCGCGCGGCGCCTCCGCGGTGGGGTCATCCAACACGACAGGGGACGGCGGAATGTTGCCGGCGGAGCGCGAGAACAGCAAAACGCTGGTCTACGAAGTACTGCCCTCGCGCTACGGGATCAACGTTCACGACATGCGGCGGGCCGATGCCATCGAGTTGACCATCGGTCAGGGCGCCAAGCCCGGAACCGGTGGTTTGTTGCTCGGCTCGAAAGTGTCAGACACTATCGCCAGGCAACGCGATCTGCCGGTCGGCGTGGACCAGCGTAGTCCGGCGCGGCATCCGGACATGCTGGGGCCGGACGACATGATTATCAAAATCGACGAGCTGCGGGAAGCGACTGACTATCAGGTGCCCATCTTCGTAAAGATGGGCGCCAGCCGCGTCTTTGATGACGTGAAGCTCGCGGCCAAGGCTGGTGCGGATGTCGTCGTCGTGGACGGCATGGAAGGTGGTACCGGAGCATCTCCCGCGATTCTCCAGGAGCACACCGGCATCCCGACTCTGGCGGCGGTGTGCGAGGCGCGCGCGGCCCTGGAGGATTGCGGACTCTATGGCGAAGTGCAACTGATTATTGCGGGCGGCATTCGCGATGGAGTGGACGCGGCCAAGGCGATGGCTCTGGGAGCAGACGCCGTCTACATTGGCACCGCGGCCCTGATTGCCCTGAACTGCAACAAGGCGCTGCACGTTGACGATTACCACAAGCTGGGCACCGCACCAGGCTACTGCCACCATTGCCATACCGGACGCTGCCCAGTGGGCATTACCACTCAGGATCCGGAGTTGATGCAGCGGCTCGACATCGAACAGGCGGCCGAACGTGTAGCCAGTTTTTTGCGCGTGATGACCTTGGAGATCCAGATGCTGGCTCGTGCCTGCGGCAAGTCGGATGTCCACGATCTCGAGCCGGAAGACATGGCGGCTCTCTCGATGGAAGCCTCTGCTATCTGTGGAATTCCACTAGCGGGGACAAAAAAGATTTTTGGAATCTAAGAGGAGCGTTCCGCGTGTCATTCCTATTACACTGCCCTCATTGCGGCGATCGCAGCGTCTATGAATTCCGTTTTGGCGGCGAGGTGAAACAGCGCCCCGCCCCGGACGCGCCGGAAGCGGACTGGATCCATTACAGCTACACCAAGACCAATACGGCGGGCGTGCAGAAGGAATGGTGGAATCACCGCTCCGGCTGCGGCCAGTGGTTGCAGGCACAGAGGAACACGATCACCAACGAAGTTTTCGAAACATTCTTCCCTGAAAGGTAAGCGTGGACGAACACTCCCATACGATCAAGTTCGAATTTTGCGGTAAGCCCGTGGAAGCGCGTGCCGGCGACACCGTAGCTTCCGCCCTGTATCGATCGGGGCAGCGCATTTTTACGCGCAGCTTCAAATACCATCGGCCACGAGGCTTGCTTTGCTTGTCCGGTAAGTGCCCCAACTGCCTGATGAATGTAGACGGAGTGCCCAACGTGCGCACCTGCATGACACCCGTACGCCCCGGAATGCAAGTGGCGCACCAGAATGCCTATCCCTCGCTCGATCACGACTGGCTCTCCATCGCGCAACAGTTCGATTGGCTGATGCCGGTGGGGTGGTATTACAAAACGATGACCCACCCCAGTATGTGGCACGCCGCCGAACCCTACATTCGCAAGATCGCCGGGCTGGGTGTGCCTCCGCTGGTCGGAACTGAAGCGGGCGAATACGAACATGGTTACAGGCATGCGGAGGTGGCGATTATCGGAGGCGGCCCGGCGGGCTTGCAGAAAGCGATAGAGCTTGGGACCCGCGGCGAACAGGTGTTGCTGATCGATGACCAGCCCGCGCTTGGAGGGCACCTGCGCTATTCAAAAAGCTCGCGCGTTGCAGCTGGTGAACTTATTGCTCAGGTTCACAAGCTTGCGAACGTCGAGGTGCTTCAAGGCAGTTATTGTTTTGGTCTGTACGAGGGAAATCTGCTGGGGATCGTGCAATCCAAACCACATCCCGAGGCAGCCGAGCGGCTGATCCACCTTCGGGCGCGGCAAGTGGTGATTGCTACCGGCGCTTACGAGGCGCCCCTGCTATTTCGGAACAACGATCTGGTAGGAATCATGCTATCGAGCGCGGTGCAACGCCTGATTCGCCTGCACGGCGTGGCGCCGGGCAAAGTGGCTGTAGTGATTGGAAGCGGCGGACGAAGTGAAGAATTGGTATCTGATCTGGGTGAAGCGGGGATTCGAGTCGCAGCTACCGTGCCGCCGGAATCCGTGATCGCCGCCACCGGGAAGGGGCGAGTGACCGGCGTCCAGACGAAGAACGAAAATTTGCGCTGCGACCTGGTGGTGGTGTGCGGTCATCGCGTACCCGACGCAGGCCTCCTATCCCAGGCGGGCGCGCGCCTGGAATGGGATGGCGGCAAGGGAGCATTTATTCCTGTCGACTTACCTCCGCATGTTTTTGCGGTCGGCGACGTGACTGGGGCGTCTTTCATTGCCGCTTCGCCGCTGCCTCCCGAGCGAGTGGCGGCCAGTAAGCGGGTGTTTGTTTGCGTTTGCAACGATGTGACTTCGCAGGACCTTCAGGATGCGATTGCCGAAGGCTTCGATCATATCGAAACTCTGAAGCGCTACACCACCGCGACGATGGGCCCCTGCCAGGGACGGATGTGCCAGTTGTCCAGCATCGGCATTTGCGCTCACGAGACTCAGCGGAGCATGGGTGGAACGGGCACCACCACGTCCCGTCCCCCCAACCCATCGGTGACGCTGGGCGCACTGGCCGGAGCGCGCCATCATCCCACTCGGCGCACTCCTATGCATTATGAGCACGATGCACTTCAAGCGGTCTGGATGGACATGGGGGAGTGGAAACGTCCCCGCTTCTACAAGACTTCATCAAGCTCCGAAGAAAAGGTGTGTGTCAAGGAGGAATATCGCGCCGTTCGTGAGCGTGTGGGGCTGATCGACGTCAGCACGCTGGGTAAGCTCGATGTCAAAGGCCGGGACTGCGGTAAGCTTCTCGATAAGGTCTACGCCGGGAGATTGTCTGATCTTCGCCCGGGGCGCGTGCGCTACGCCGTCCTTTGCGACGAAGCAGGGATTATGCTCGATGATGGCACCGTCTCCCGGCTGAGCGACGACCACTTCTTTATTACTACGACAACGGGAAATCTCGAATTTGTTCATCAATGGCTGGAGTGGTGGCTCATCGGCACGGGTTGGGATGTTCACATCACCAACCTCACCGGGGGTTTGGCGGCACTGAATCTGGCAGGGCCGAAAGCCCGCGAGGTTCTTGCTAAGCTGACAATTTGCGATCTGAACACCAAGGCGTTCTCCTACATGGCCTGCCGGCGCGCCGAAGTGTCGGGCGTCCAGGCGCTGCTGATGCGCATCGGGTTTGTGGGCGAAACGGGCTGGGAGATTCACTTTCCGGCGGAGTCCGGCGCCTACTTGTGGAGAGCTTTGCTCGATGCGGGCAGTGAATTCGAGATCAGGCCGTTCGCGGTGGAAGCCCAGCGCCTGCTTCGCCTCGAAAAGCAACATGTGATCGTTGGCGTCGATACCGACGCCTTGACCAACCCTTTCGAAGCGGGCATGGGCTGGGTGGCGAAGCTAGACAAAGAAGACTTTATTGGCCGCGCCGCACTGCGCCGACTCTCGGGCGAGGAATTAAAACAGAGTCTCGCGGGCTTCATCATGAATGAAGGAGAACTGCCGGAGGATGGAGCAGCAATCCTGGTAGACGGCAAATTGGCGGGTAGAGTTACCAGCGCCCGCTACTCCCCGGCGAATTGGAAAGCGGTGGGTTTGGCTTGGATACCGGCAGCACTGGCCCGCCCGGGGGCAGAGATTCAGGTGCGCGTAGGCGGCCGTCTGGCTCGCGCGCGCATCACCCAACAAGCATTCTATGATCCGGAGGGCGCGCGCCTGCGCATGTGAAGGAGAAACCACCCATTAAGCAAACCGCGTTATTCAACACACACCAGCAAAGCGGCGCCACCTGGATTGAACACCACGGCTGGCAGGTCCCCGCGTACTTCTCTAAGCCGGAAGATGATGCTGCGCGCGTGCGCGAGTCGGTTGGCCTGGCCGACGTGAGTTGGATGTTGAAGTTCGATTTGAAGGGTTACGGACTGAAAAACCCTCTGGCGCTCGGCGAAGCCGCATTTTCGTTGAACCTCGGCCCGCTCCATGCTTTGGTTACCTGTAATCCTTCAGCACGGCGCGAGGTGATGGATCGCATGCAGAGGCTCGAAACGGGTGACGCGGCTCTTGCCCTGCCTCCGTCGGTCTATGTGACCGAGGTCACTTCCGTCTATGCGCAGTTTTTGCTTGCCGGCCCTCGATGCCGCCAGGTTTTGGGCAAGCTGACGTCTCTCAATTTGTCCGAGACCGCGCTCCGAAATCTCGACTCCGGCCAGTCGAGGGTGGCCCACGTACACGCGATCATCTTGAGGTGTGACGTCGACGGAATCCCGGCATATCAACTGCTCGTCAGCCGGGAATACGCCGAGAGCGTGTGGGAATCCGTGCTGCACGCCGGCCGCGAATTCCATCTCACAGCGTTTGGAGTGCAGACCCAGCAATTGCTGAATTTGTGAACGCCGCCATGCTGAAACTATTCAAGAAAGAACGAATGTGGCGCACCCACGATTTGAAGCCGAGCTACGACGTGGTGATAGTAGGTGCGGGTGTGCACGGACTCGCCACCGCATATTACCTGGGTTCCCGGCACGGTATTCGCAGCGTAGCGCTGCTCGAAAAGGGCTACTTGGGAAGCGGCAATAGTGGGCGTAATACCGCCATCATTCGTTCCAATTACCGCACACCCGAAGGCATTCCCTTTTACCAGGCCTCGGTAAAACTTTACGAAGAGCTGTCGCGGGAACTGGGATGGAATCTGTTGTTCAGCCAATGCGGGCACCTGACGCTTGGACATACGGACTCCGCGGTGAATGGGTTGCGGGTGCGCGCTGAAAACAACCAGGTCCTCGGAATAGATAGCCGGATGATTTTTCCTGACGAAATTCGCCGCCTGGTTCCTGCGATGGATCTCAGCGAGCGGCCGCGCTTCCCCGTGCTGGCCGCTCTGTATCATCCACCCGGAGGTATCATCCGCCACGACGCGGTAGTGTGGGGCTACGCGCGTGCTTGCGATCGCATGGGCATTGAGATCCACCCCTTCACCGAGGTAACCGGAATGCACGTTGAAAACGGCAAAGTCCGCAGCGTGCTTACCAATCGAGGAGAAGTGGCCGCCGGTGCTGTGGTGAATGCTACAGCCGGATGGGCCTCCCTTATCTCGAAGATGGCCGGCGTCCCACTTCAAATCGTGAGCCACCCGCTTCAGGCATGTGTCACCGAGCCGTTGAAGCCGTTTCTCGACAAGGTCATCGTTTCTGCAACCCTCCACGTATACGTAAACCAGACCGACAAAGGAGAATTGGTGATTGGTGCGGAAATTGATCCCTATCAGTCCTACAGCATGAAAGGTACTCTCCCCACTCTCGAGCAAATGGCAACCTATACTCTCGAACTATTCCCTCAATTGCATGGCCTTCGCGTGCTGCGTCAGTGGGCCGGCGTCTGTGACATGACGCCGGATTTCGCTCCAATCATCGGCGTGGCGCCGGAGGTGGCGAATTTTTACATGGATGTTGGTTGGGGAACCTACGGTTTCAAGACGGCTCCGATCGCTGGAAAAAGCGTAGCCGAACTCCTAGCTACTGGTAAAACACCCAAGCTGATTGCCCCTTTCTCCCCGGCGCGGTTCCAGGCCGGACAACTGGTGGGAGAGAAGGCCGCAGCGGCTGTTTCCACTTAAGAAGAATTCTGATTGAGGATTGCAAATTATATTGACAGTCATTCGTTGAAGTGGCGCTCTGTGAGCGCCGAATCACAGACCCTGCAACAGACGAGGTGTACCCATGACAGACCACGAAAACGCCCCCGTTAATTTTAACGTGGACGACATTTGCTCCCGCTTCTCGCTTATTTATACTGGCGCGATCTCAGATGTCCTGGACGAAATGGGTTATCGCAATCAGGTGCTGCCTTCGGAGATTCAGGGCTTGACGATGGAATACCGCGTTGCCGGTGTCGCTCTGCCGGTCGAAGGACAACCCACCGAGAGCCAGGATCCAGAGGAGATCTTTGTCCCAATTCTCAAGCTCCTCGGCGACCTGAAACCAGGAGATGTTATGGTTTCTCAGCCGCATGATTCGGTCTCCGCCCACATCGGCGAGCTCTCCGCCGAATCTGCCAAATTTCGCGGGGCGCGAGGTGCGGTAATTGATGGAGGCGCCCGCGATACGGACTACATCCTGAACCTGAATTTCCCGGTGTTTTGCAGGTACCGGACGCCGCGTGACGTTGTGGGCCGTTGGAAACTTGTCTCGTATGGTCAGCCGATACAGATCGGTCAAGTAGCGGTTCATCGTGGGGACTTTGTGGTCGGCGATAAAGACGGAGTTTTGATTATTCCAAGGGAAATTACTCTGGAAGTCCTCCGGCGATCCGAAGAAGTAATCGGAACCGAGAATCTCGTGCGGAAGGCAATTCTCCGGGGCGTCCAACCACTGGCAGCTTTCCGGGAATATGGCCGGTTTTGAGTTGAACACAGTTTAGCGTGTTGTCCCAGCAAGGTCCGCTTTCGCCGGGACGGGCTGAAGGTTCCACCCTGACGTGCCGTAACCCGTCGTGGAGCTCTCTGAGATCCTGATGAATTTAAGAAGCGTGCTTGGCTAATAAGAGACGATACGGCACATTTGAGCGGCGCGAATTCCTGAAGAAGGTTACGACAGAGGAGAGCAGCTCGGCCGTCATGGCCTGGCGGCTGGCCTCGCCGTCGGCGGAATCGTTGATGACGCGAAACCGCCTCTGACCGCCGAGGGCAAAAAGAAAATGCACGGTTGACGTTGTCCCGGTGTTGGCTGTAGTCAACCAGTTCTTAGAGCGCGTTTTAATCGCAAAGGAGAAGCACATGGATGAACAGTCGCAAGTCGGCCAGAAAGCTATTGAGTTTTTCCTTTGTTCCTTCGTCGAGTTAAGCGGAGCGCCAAAAGCCAAGGTGGTACCCGCAACCCATACGGAGGAAATGAAGCGAGAAGGCGCAGCCTTTGCGGGGTTTGCCGCCGGCGACCTTAACCAGGGGCCGCATGATCCGGACATTGTGAGCATACCCGATTTCAGCTCGCAGGCAATTTTGCCGTGGCGCAAGAATGTGGCCTGGGTGGCAGGCAATTTGCACGTGAACGGGCAGCCGTGGCCCTATTGTCCTCGCACCATTCTGGCCCGCCAGCTCGAACGGCTCCGCCAAAAAGGCTTTGTGTTTAATGTCGGCGTGGAAGCGGAGTTCATGCTTCTCAAGAAGAACGAGGCCGGGCAGTATAGTCCATGGGATCCCCTCGATAGCATTGGGAAGCCCTGCTATGACCTACGAGCGCTCTACCGCAACCTCGATCTCATGACCACCCTGATCCGCTACATGCAGGATCTGGGCTGGAATCCCTACGCCAGCGACCACGAAGACGCCAATTGCCAGTTTGAAATCAACTGGCTCTACTCGGACGCCATGACCACTGCCGACCGCCACACCTTCTTCAAATGGATGGTGCGCACGGTAGCCGAGCAGCAGGGTCTGTGGGCCACCTTCATGCCCAAACCGTTCACCCATCTCACCGGCAATGGGGCTCACTATAATCTAAGTCTGGCGGAGGCCGACAGTGGCCGAAACCTTTTCCTGGATGAGAGCGCGGAATACGGTCTTTCGCAATTCGGCCGCTGGTTTATGGGCGGAGTTCTACACCACGCTCGCAGCCTCTCTGCAATCACCGCACCGCTGGTGAATAGTTATAAGCGGCTGGTGCGAGGAGCTCCCCGCTCCGGCGCAACTTGGGCCCCCGTTTATATTACATATGGCCCGGCGAACCGCACGCAGATGATCCGCATTCCTGCTCCCGGACGAATTGAGAATCGCATGGTCGATGGCGCCGCGAACCCCTATTTGGCGTCTGCAGCAATTCTGGGCGCTGGATTGGACGGCGTGGAAAACAAGATGGAGCCAGGCGTGGCAAATACTACCAACTTGTATGAAACTCCCGAGGATGAACTTGCTCGCCGTGGTATCAACTTTCTGCCGACTACACTGCGGGAAGCACTGGACTGCCTGGAGAAGGATACAGTAGTCCGGGAAGCACTGGGATCTGAGTTTACCTCCTATTACATCGCTTTGAAGGCGGAAGAATGGCGGAAGTATCACCAGAGCGTCAGCGAGTGGGAAAGAGATAAGTATTTGACGACCTTCTGATTCCCGTGTCGGTGGTCCTGAACAATCGCTTCCAGGAAGCTATTTTCGAGTCAAGTTTTGCAAATTGAAGAGAACCAGAACGATGCAGGAAGGTCCTCGAAGGCGGCATAGATAAATGGCTTGAGGTATGGCGGGCCTGGGAGAAGGGCGGAGAAAAGAATCATACGAGGTTATAGATAATTTCAGCCCTCCCATATTATCGATAAGTTGTTCCTTAAACAGATGCCATTGTTTTTCTTTTTACAGTCTATAAATTGCAGCAATGTGCAGGCCGGTGCTCATTCGCACGACAGAGAAAATCGTTTGGGGACGCCCCGCTCGCTGTGTCATCTCACTATTTGCTTATCAATCCTGGTTCATGGGGTTTGCGCGACGTCACAAGCCGCAGAAATGCGGGTACTGCTCCCTGTCGCTTACCAGGTTACTCAGCGCGTCGCTTACGACCCCTTACGCGCCGACCAGCACGAACCAGGAAGCCCCGCGCTCGGCTTTGGGAGCGTGCATATCGAATTAGATTTGCCCAATGCCGCGAATGGGATGTTCCAGTTTCGGACTGACCTCTTGAGTGATGCATTTGGTAAAGCTGTCGACTGGACCAAGTTAAGAGTCACCCGGACAGGGAGCCGCTACGATGGAATTGCGGAACTGCCCGCCGGAGGGTGGTACCGAATTGATGTTCGCGTCGTTGAGGACAACAAAGTCGTTGCGGAGGCATCCGTTGAGCCGATTGGGGTGGGTGAGGTTTTTGTCATAGCAGGTCAATCTTATGCAGCCGGGTACAGCGATGCGTTGACCCAAATTGAAGATCCTCAAGGTCGCGTCGTGGCTTACGATGTAGATAAGAAGACTTGGAGGGTTGCGAACGACCCACAACCCAATGTGGGCCCCGGTGGAACGGTCTGGCCTTCAATGTGTAATGCCCTCTTGCCCGTCATACAAGTTCCAATCGGGCTAATCAATGTAGCGGTCGACGCCACCTCCTCAAGGAAGTGGCTCCCCGGAGGCAAACTCTACGAAGACTTCGCGACGGCGGGCAAGACTGTCGGTTCCTTCCGGTTCGTTTTGTGGCAGCAAGGCGAGTCGGACGTCCTGGAAAAAGTACCAACCGACACGTATTTCAACAACCTCGTCCGCATCCGTGCTGGCTTGCTGAATGAGTGGGCCTTTGAACCACCTTGGTTGCTCGCAAAATCAACATTGCATCCGATGGTTTACAACGATCCAACCCACGAGGGTTATATTCGGGCGGCCATCGACAGGCTCTGGAATACTCCCGGATTCCGCCCGGGGCCTGATACTGACGTACTGGGAGGAGAGAACCGTGGAGGGCCACATTCCAGGCGGCACTTTTCCGAGCTTGGACAGAGGCGTGCTGGTTTAATGTGGTTCGCTGCCGTCTGGAACGAGCTGCAACGAAGCGACTACCCTTCCCCGCATGAATAGCAGGATCGAAGTCCATGAGTTCGAGAGTATTCGATAATTCCGAGGAGATGTGGGGTATTTTACTACTGGGGACCTGCGTGGTGTACAACTTCTCTGGCCGAGTAAGCGCAGGGGTAAGTCATCTTTTGCACAAGATAAAAAAGAGGATAGTGAGAAAACATGAGGAGGCAGAACTGCTGCCCGCGATACGCTAGGTCCCATTTGCTCGTTTAGTCAAAAGTGAAAGGTGCGCCGCTTGGCTCTGACCTGGGAACTAAGAGAATCTGACCGAGAATTTTTTGCCAAGGAACTGGATAGTTTTGTTCCGAACCGAATATTTGATGCTCACGCTCATCTCTACAAATTCTCGCATTGGGGCTATGCCCACCCCACGATTGTAGGACCAAGCGTTGTGACGCTGGAGGAATATGGAAGTCAAATTGAATGGTTGACACCGGGCCGGCATACTACGGGCCTTTTTTTCGGCGTCGCGTTTCACGACGGATTCAGGGAAGCAAACGAGTTTGTCGCACGAGAAGTGGCCAAAGACTTCAGCTGCAGCGGCGAAATGTTAGTCTCGCCCCGCATGGACCCGGAAGAGATGCGCGCGGAAGTGAGGCGGCTGAAGTTCAGAGGAATCAAGGTGTATCACACTTTCGTCACTACCAAACCCAGTTGGACGGCGAACATATCCGAATACTTGACCGAGGAGCATGTGCGAATTGCTGACCAGGAAGGTTGGACAATTACGCTGCACATGGTGAAACACAGGGCCCTCGCTGATCCTAGTAACCAACAAGAAATTCGATACTATTGCCAGAAATATCCCAACATTAAACTGATTCTGGCCCATGCTGCCCGAGGGTTTAACCCGTTCCACACCATAGAGGGAATTCGAGCTTTGAAGGGATTAGGAAACGTTTGGTGCGACACGTCCGCAGTCACCGAGGCCGGCGGATTCGAAGCCATTATTGAAACCCTGGGCCATGAACGCCTCCTGTGGGGGTCGGACTACCCCCTCAGTCATTTGCGCGGCCGTTGCGTGGCGATTGGAGACCGGTTTCTGTGGCTCCATGAAGATACGCTGAACTGGAAAACCGCGGGGGCGAATACGCCGATCGATCTGCTTTTCGTCGGGCATGAGTCACTCCGCGCGCTGAAATTAGCCGCGATGCGACTACACCTGAGTGATTCACAAATTGAAGATATTTTCTATAACAATGCCAGAAAGATGCTTGAAATATCAGGGTCGAATTAAATGTAGCGTTTATTTCTCCGCACTTTTCATCGCGCTCGCGGCGATAGGTGAGCGAAATGATCTGCAAGGGGGTGCTTACTCATAAAAACTTGCCATGCTCCACTTTCCCGTCTTCTGTAACGCCGCCACGAAAAAGCAGTTCGATCCATGCACGAAACGCTCAGCCGCTGCTCGGCCAGAATTGCGAAGTCTGGTCCCCCAGCCCCTCACGCATCTGGAATGCCGCGTAATTACATAAGCCCAATTGCACTCGAAAAACACATTTCTGGCAGGTCATCATTTGTCTATACTTTTTGGAGAGGGGAGCAATGAAAATTGTCGTGCTTGACGGCCACGCGCTCAACCCCGGGGACCTTTCATGGGCTGACCTAGAAAGGCTGGGTCCAACTGAAATCTATGATCGAACTGATCAGGATCTTATTTTCGAACGCATTTGTGACGCTCCGGTCGTGTTGACCAACAAGACCGTATTGAATGGCGAGACAATGCGAAGGCTGCCCAAACTGCGATATGTCGGCGTCATAGCTACCGGATACAACATTGTCGATATGGAAGCTGCCCGGGATTTGCATATTACGGTAACTTATGTGCCTTCCTATGGCACTGCATCCGTAGCACAGTTCACATTTGCGTTGTTGCTCGAATTGTGCCACCGCGTCGGACAACATAATCAGGCCGTCCGGAGCGGAGGGTGGTCCGCCAGCAAGGATTGGTGCTTTTGGCAGTCGCCTTTAGTCGAGCTGGCAGGCAAGACTATGGGTCTGATTGGATTCGGACGTATCGGACGGCAAGTTGCAAAAATCGCGGATGCGATGGGCATGAGTGTAATTGCAACCAGCGTTAGAGGCTCGGAGGCTCCTTCATTTCCAGATTTCCGGTGGGCCAGTCTGGACGAGATTCTCGTCCAATCCGATGTCGTAAGTCTCCACTGTCCCCTGCTTCCCGAAACCGAAGGTTTGATCGATGCAAAGCGGCTAGCGAGGATGAAGCGGAGCGCCTTCCTGATCAACACTTCCCGCGGTCGTCTTGTGGTCGAGCAAGACCTTGCCAATGCATTGAATGCCGAGCGACTAGCCGGCGCTGCGGTAGACGTCCTGTCATCGGAGCCACCAAACCCCGACAATCCATTACTGGCCGCCAGGAATTGCATCGTCACTCCTCATATCGCCTGGGCAACCAGGGAAGCACGGGCACGCCTTATGGCTTCGGCCATTGAAAACGTCATGGCATTTCTCAATGGCAACTCTCAGAACGTAGTCTGCGACTGACCCTGCGCCCAGTGTTTGCCGCAAGACTCAGTATGTCGCTGGATCCGTCTGTTGCGCCACCTCCACACTTTGGTCTTCCAGTAGATGAAACGTTTCGGGCATGAGCCTCGCTATCCTAAAGGTCTTAATACATTGGCTCTATCCCACAAGAATAATGATTCAAATTCCCACTTTCATGTCGCAAACCCTTGACCTACAAATGACTTGACGCTGAAACCTTCTGGAATTTAGTATTCTATGTTGTCATTGTGGCGCGTCATTCCAAGGCTTTCTTGGATTAGAATCTAAATTTCAGATCCCCGGCGGATAGACCTGACTCGCGTTCCAAAGTCGATGAAACTTTATGAGCGGGCCGGAGATCTTATTGCCGGCAAGACGCACCTCTTTGGACGCCGCGCGGAACTTCACGCCTTCGGAGTCTCCCCAGTTTACAGTAATCGGCAAATGGACGGGCACTTCTGGGATGTTGATGGAAATGAGTATATTGACTTTAATATGGGAGCAGGAGCCCTGCTCCTTGGACATGCCTTCCCCAGTGTGGTTCGGGCGGTCCAGGAACAAGCTGCCCAAGGAACGGGGCTGAGTATTAACCATCCTCTTGAAATTGAAAGTGCCGAATTGTTGCGTGAGATCGTCCCCTGTGCGGAAATGGTGCGCTTCTGCAAGGGAGGGGGCGAGGCCAACATGGTGGCAATCCGTATTGCCCGGGCGGCGACCGGCCGCGATAAAGTGGTATTCTGCGGCTATCACGGCTGGCATGATTGGTATCTGGCCTCCGGTCTCGGTTGTCCTGAAAATTTGGAAGAACACCTGCGTCCGGGCATAACTCCCAACGGAGTTCCCAATGCCTTGCAAGGGACCACGCTGCCATTCAAATTCAACAACCTCGACTCACTAAGAAGCGTATTGGAAAGCCAGCGCGGTCATGTCGCTTGCGTGATTATGGAGACGGCCCGGACTTTCTTACCTGATCCAGGCTTTCTAGAAGGGGTTAGGAAGCTGACTCAGGAACATGGTGTGGTCCTTATTTTCGATGAGATAATAACAGGGTTTCGGCTCGCTCGTGGCGGAGCACAGGCCTATTTTGGCGTGACTCCAGACATGGCAACTTTTGCCAAATGTATTTCGAACGGCTTTGCTTTGGGTGCGGTCGTTGGGAAGAGTGAAGTGATGCGAGCGGCATGGGACTCATTCATAAGCAGTGTTTACTGGGCTGAAGCAACAGGTTTGGCAGCCGGCAAGGCTTCTCTGACGGAATACCTGAACCAGGATGTTTGTGGTGCTGTGTGGCAGTATGGCGAAGCATTTGTAAAGGGTAGTCGCAAGGTCATTCAGCAGTGCGGCGTTCCCATCGAGGTCGTGGGGTTGCCTCCGATTCCGCTATTCTCTTTCGAAAAGATAGACCCCGCGCAGCTGGACCAAGTGGTGACACTCTATATGCAAGAAACCGCAAAACTGGGACTTTTTGGCGGACCGCTTCATTATTTTTGTCTCAGGCACAACGAGGAGGACTTGCAGCGTAGTCTGGAGATCATAGGCAGTGCGTTAAGTGTGATCCGCAAGGCTCTGGATGATGGGGACATAAGCAGATATTTGGAATGTCCTGTTCGACAGTCCAGCTTTCGACGACTTGTGTAATCTTCGAGTTCCTGAAGCGCCTTCTAAGAATCGCCTTGAAAGCTGAGAGACGACTTTTGCGAAAGGCGATCTCACATCCAATCTTCACACTCTAAGGGAGCGAACGTGCAGCAAAAGACCTATATCGAGACTTTTGACAAGGGCCCCGGCGGCTGGTTCGGGTGGATCAGCAACCTTAAGGGACCCGCACCGCTTGAGATCCGCGACAGCGCGGCCATCTCGCGCAGCCCCTGGTGGATTGACTACAATCACGCGCCTCCGGGGGCGGGATATCTCCACATGCTCTACTGCCTGATGACGAGCGGTGTCCAGGTATTCACCGAATTGTACATGGAAGTAGCTCGTGCCAACCGTTTTGTGGAGGGGAACTTCCCCACCGATTTTACCAACGCTAAATTATCGGTTCGTCTCAAGGGTGAATTAGAGTTGCGCGGGGCAAGCTTGGTGCTGCTTGTGCAGGGCAAGATTGGAAACATCGCGTCAGGCTGGATGCTGACGGGTCATCCTCTGGTAGTTACGCCCGAATGGACCGAGCAGACGATCATCGCAGCTCCGGATCCCAAGCTCTGGACCTGCCTTGGCTCCCGGCATGACCGGCAGATGAACTACGGAGAAATCGATTTTTTGACGATACTGCGGGACGTCAATGCCAATATCATGCTTGTTCTTTTTCCACTTATCGTGGCTCCCATGGGACACCTTGATGGCGACCCGCATATCCTTCGACCCGAGAAAGATTACCCGGTTTGGCGATCGCGGTTGCCGGAGGGTTATGTATTGATGGATGAGATACGGATCGAGTTTGATGGAGGCTACCGTGATCGCTAGCAGGGTTTTAGCCAAGCTGCGTGCGGGGGATTTCGTGCGAGTGGCCGCAATTTCAAGGGTCATCGATCCTTGGCTTACCGAACTGGTTGGGAAGTTTGGTTTTGATTTGGTTTGGCTGGATATGGAACATCGTCCTTTCGGCTACGACGCAATTGGCGGGATATCTCTAGCCTGCCGCGCTACGAAGATGGATTTGATGGTGCGAATTCTGAAGACGGGATATACCAGTCCAATGCGGGCTCTGGAATTTGGAGCCAACGGCATTATGGTGCCTCATTGCCGCAGCGTTGAGGAAGCTCGTCAGTGGGTGGAGTGGACACGTTTTCCTCCCCTGGGTAAACGGGGATTCGACGGCGCAGGAGTTGATGCCGATTATATGCTTGCCGATCCTTTAGAGTATTTGGAGCATAGCAATAAAGAGACTTTTCTGGCGCTTCAGATCGAAGATCGGGAGGCGGTAGAGTGTGTAGAGGAGATTGCGGGCCTAGAAGGGGTTGATCTGCTGTTTGTAGGCCCCGCCGATCTTACTATCAGCTATGGGGTCCCTATGCAATTTGGCCATCCGACCGTTCAAGGGGCGATAGATAGAGTCGCCGCGGCGGCAGCCAAGTCAGGTAAATGGTGGGGAATTCCCGCGGGAACACCGGAAGCTGCTCAGTCAGCGCTAGAGCGGGGTGCTCGTATGGTCGTTTGTGGTGTCGATCATGTCTTTCTAGTGCGCGGTTTCGAAAACGCGTTCAAGGAATTTGGGCGTCTTACTCTAAGCCAGACCAACGGGACGTCGCGACTTTTGGGAAGCGAACTGTGACAAGATGGTCATACAAAGAACTGAGCGAGATACGGAATCTAATGTAATCAAGCGATGGCAATTGATCCCCGTGGACCACGATGCGGTTAACATCCTCGCTGGCGCTTGTCGGTAGCCTCCAATTCGGGATTTCAGGGCCACTCGACTGTCATGTGTATGCCTTGCAAGGGCCCGCAGGGGTGGTTTTGATCGACGGCGGCGCAGGCACGCACACCGATCAGATGCTCGCCAACCTGTCCGCGGACTTCGGGACCGAAGCGGTAGAAACCATCGCAATCACCCATTGCCATCTCGACCACTGTGGAGGGGCAGCCTCCTTTCGGGCGAACACGCACTGCAGGGTAATCACGCCCGAGCATAGCAGTGTGGCCCTGGAGCGCGCTGACGACGTATCTACCGGCCTGCGCGCGGCGCGCGAGAGGGGTATCTACCCTGCTGACTACAGGTTTTCGCCCTGTCCAGTTGATCGACGCGTCCGGGATGGGGAGGAGTTCGAGGCTGCGGGACTCCGTTTTACTGCGATTCACGTTCGCGGGCATAGCCGCGACTCGTTTTGCTTCCTGACCGAGGTGGATGGGCAGAGGTGGCTCTTCACGGGTGATGTTGTCTTCTATGGAGGCGTCCTGGGCGTAATTAATTTTGAAGACTCAGGGATGAGCGGATACCGTGCCGACCTGCACAAACTTAAAGGGCTGGCTGTAGAGGGCCTGTTCCCGGGCCACGGCCTCTTTACGTTGCGTGGCGGCCAACGGCACATCGACTCTGCCATCGAGCAGGTTGGGAAGGGTTTTATGCCTAGACAAATTGGACAAGGAGACTTGATTTTCTGATGGTCCGGGTCACATTAGGCGAGGGAGGTACGCCGCTTGTCGCAAGTGCAAGGCTCGGGGCCTCCCTGGGCTTGTCCAGACTCTTTTTTAAGCTGGAGATTTGCAATCCCTCCGGTTCGTACAAAGACCGCTTCATCAGCGCCGAGGTGGCTAGAATGCTGCGTTTGGGGACGCGCGCCTGCGTGGCAACATCCTCCGGCAATACAGGTTCCTCTCTGGCCGCTTACTGCGCCCGATATGGCCTCACTTGCGCGATTCTCGTCAGTCAGCATGTTCCCGCCGGCAAGTTGGAACAGATGCAGGCGCATGGGGCGCGCGTCTTCCGTGTAAGGGACTTCATCACGTCACCTGCGGTTACACAGAACGTATACCGCAGGCTCTCCAAGCTTGCTGTAGAACGCGCGTTGCCGCTGGTGGTTTCAGCTTATCGGTATTGCCCCGAGGGTATGGCCGGCGTGGAACCAATCGCCAAGGAACTCTTGGAGCAGTGTGCATCGGGCATCGATCACGTGTTCGTCCCGGTCGGCGGCGGAGGACTATTCACAGCAGTTTGCCGCGGCTTTCGAAAGGAATCCGCTTCCAAGCTGCGTGTGCATGCCGTGCAACCACAGGGCTGCTCCACGGTTGTGGCTGCGTTCGACCGAGGAGACAACGAGATCCGGATGGTCGAGAGCACAACGCGCGTCAGCGGCCTGGCTGTGCCTTTTGACATCGACGCAAGCCTTGCGCTCGAGCATCTCCGCAATGCCGGCGGAAGGGGATTCGCTGTCAGTGATGAGGAGGTATTTGAGGCCCAGCGCATGATGCTCGATCAGGAGGGCATCTACAGCGAACCAGCGGGAGCAGCGGCGCTTGCCGGTTTGCGCCGTGCGCTCGGCGACGGAACGGTCCGCCGGGATGACACCGTGATCTGCCTCGTTACGGGGCACGGATTCAAGGATCCGGACTCGGTGCGTCGGCTCGCGATTCAGCACGCTACCGTATTAATCGAGGAAGCTGAGCTCGAGCACTCCCTTTCAGAGATCATTCCATCATGCGTGTAGCCGTCGGCGGAATCTATCACGAGTCGAACACCTTCTTCTCACAACCGATGACCGTGGAGAGGTTCGCCGAAAAGGACTTGCACTACGGTGCGGAAATTCTCACTCATTGGCGCGGAACTTGTTCGGAAATGGGCGGCTTTTTGGAAGGAGCGGAGCGATTCGGATTCGAACCGGTCCCCACAATAATGGCTTGGGGCATGCCCTCAGGGGCACTTACCGTTGAAGCATTTGAGACGCTTGCCAACGAATTGACCTGCCGGCTTGAGGCTGCCGCTCCTTTGGACGGGGTATTGCTTTCCCTCCATGGCGCCATGGTCGCTCGATCCTTTGCTGATGCTGATGGAGAGATCCTAAAACGGACAAGGGAAAGTGTCGGTCGGAATATACCCCTGGTGGTCACGACGGATTACCACGCCAATTTCACCGAGGAAATGCTTCGCTGGCCTGATGCGATTGTCGGTTACGACACCTACCCTCATATAGACCAAACCGAACGCGGATTTGAGGCTGCGAATATCTTGTTCGGCATGCTGCGAGGCGGCATGCGCCCGCGCATGTGGTTGGCGCGTCGTCCGTTACTGCCCCACATTCTACGGCAACTGACGGAGAGCCCGCCGATGGCCGACGCAATCGCCATGGCGCACGAGTTCGAGAAAAAACCCGGGATCGTGAGTATTACGGTGGCGGCAGGGTTCTCTTATGCGGACGTCCCAGATGCCGGGTTCTCAGTGCTTGCAGTGGCACGAGAGGAAGTTGACGCAGCGCGCAATGCCGCAGAGGCGGTAGCCGACTTCGTCTGGCAGCGGCGCGCGGAATTCCAGGTCTCCCTTCCTGGTCCGGAAGAGGCTGTGCGCCAGGCGTTGGCAGAGCCCTGCGGGCTGACCGTTCTCGTGGACGTTGGTGACAACTTGGGAGCGGGAACGCCGGGAGACGGCACCGTGCTCCTGGCCGAATTGCTGAAACGGAGGGCTCAGGGCGCCCTGCTTCTGCTTCCAGATCCCGAGGCGGTAGCCTGTTCGACCGCGGCGGGAGTTCGCGAGCGCGTGCGGCTGAAAGTCGGCGGCAAAACAGACCAGCTCCATGGGGAACCCGTGGAGATCGAAGGCGTAGTGCGCACGCTCAGTGACGGCATTTTCCGCAACATTGGACCGATGCGCGACGGAGTCGTGGACGACCAGGGGCGTACCGCCGTCATAGATACGGAAGGAGTTCTGGTGGTGGTTACGGAGCGTCGGATGCCTATGTGGAACCTACAGCAACTGCGTGCTCTCGGCATCGAACCCACTCACTTGCGGATCATAGTGGTCAAGGCCGCCATCGCCTTTCGTGCCGCGTACGCCCCCATTGCGCGCAGGATCATTGAAGTGGACACTCCTGGTCTCGCTGCCGCTGACGTGCGCCGGTTTTCCTACAAGCGGCTGAAGAGGCCCATGTACCCCCTGGACTCCCTATGAGCCTGGCAGGAAAAGTCGCCATCATTACTGGCGGCGGAACGGGAATCGGTTTCGGCATCGCGCGCGTGCTGGCCAGCAAAGGCATCAGACTGGTGTTGGCCCAACGCCGGCTTGAGATGGTCGAGCGCGCTGTGACCCAACTTGCCGACGCGGAGACTCTGGCCTTGAGCGTCGACATCAGCGATTACGCCGAGGTCCAGCGGCTGGTTGACGCCACACTTGAACGTTTCGGCCAGGTCGATATCTTGGTCAATAATTCCAGCCTTACAGGGATGCCCGTTGTTTCTCCGATGCTGGATTGCCCGCCGGCCAAGGTCGATCAGATCGTCGACGTGAACTTGAAAGGCACTTTCTACTGTTCACAGGCGGTGGCCAAGCGCATGACAGAAGCCGGGCGAGGCGGTAACATTGTTCACATCTCTTCCGTCGGAGCTTACGCTGCGCAGGAATTCGCGAGCCTCTATTGCGCGACCAAGGCAGCCCAGGTGTCGCTTGCGAAGTCGATGGCGCTCGAACTGGCCCCTTACAACATCAGGGTGAATTGCGTTGCGCCCGGTGACATCTACACCGAGGCGAGCGCGACGATCACGGAAGACAAGCAGCATGGCGGCGCGTCCGGACGCTACCCTCGCGTCACACCTCTTGGCCGCCGGGGGCATCCCGAGGACATTGGGCACGCGGTCGCATATCTTGTATCCGATGAAGCCCGATTCGTTACGGGGACGACTCTCCTGGTGGATGGCGGTTTCCTGACGTATTGAAAAGGCAAGGTTCGAGACTCACCTGAAAATAACTCCCGGGGGGAGATCATCACCATCATCGGTGACTCGGCGAGCCGCTGGCCTTTGCGCGAGCCATCCCTGCGGGAAGAGGCAGCCTTGGGGGCAAGCCCGGCACGAATGGGTTCTGGGTAGAGAATAATGAGGCCTGAGGATTTCCATCCCAACCAGTTCAACCGAGGCCAGAAGCATGCACTGGACCTGGAACTCGGCCCCGCAGCGCAGGATCTGACTCTGCCTGTGTTGTTAGTTCGCGGTTCCCAGCCGGGCAAGACGCTCGTAGTTACGGCAGGGGTGCACGGCGATGAGTTCGAGGGCGTCCGCGCCATCTTGGATGTCTACGCAGTGTTGAACCCTGAGCAGATGCACGGCGACTTGATTGCGGTCCCAGTGGCCAATCCACCAGCATTCTGGAGCGGCGCACGCACCAGTCCCTTGGACGACGGAAATCTGGCCCGGTCCTTTCCCGGCAGCCTAAACTCAGGTCCGACTTCTGCCATCGCGCATCATGTCGCAGAATCGATCATCCGGCCTACCGATTTCTTCCTTGATTTGCACAGTGCCGGAATCAAGCTGCTGATGCCGACAATGGTGGGCTACGATGCACATGATCCGCGTTCCCGGGATGCTGCGCTGGCTTTCGGAGCGAAAGTCATCTGGGCCCATCCTAATGTCGCGCCGGGGCGAACCATTTCCTTTGCCAAAGCGCGGGGCATTCCGTGGCTCTATACAGAGGCGCGGGGAGGCGGCGGTGTAGACCCTGACGATTTGCATGTGTTCACGGTGGGTATCCAAAACCTGTTGCGCCACCTCTCGATCTTGCCGGGAACCGCCCCCCCGACGCCTTTGCGGTCCCATTTGTACGGCGATGGAGATATCGATGCGTCGCTTTTGGCTACCAAGCGGGGTTTTTTCATTCCGAACGTTGGGTTACTGCAAGAGGTGACCCCGGGCGAGGAACTCGGACGGATTGTGGATCTACACGGAGAAACAATTGAGACTTTCCGCGCTCCCTCGAAAGGCGTTGTGGTGCTAATCCGCGGACTCCCGGTGGTTGAGCCTGGTACGGCCATGTTCCTCCTGACCGGGAGTCTTTCGTTGTTGTAAAAGCAACGCGAGGGAGGCTCTGGGAGACGCATTCTTGTCTCCAATTTTTGTCTTGGACCTTTTGGTATGGGGGATTAAAGAAAAAAATGCCGGGTACATCCTTCAACGCTTTTGACAGAGAGCAGAGCATTCGGAATAAAACAAAGGGGTCCCTCGAACGTTTTGTTCGCGCCCAGAAATCATTGGCTGGCGGCGTGTCCAGCGGGTTGCGCCGTACCGCGAGGCCGTACCCGCTCTATTTCACTGCCGGGCTTGGCTCTCGTGTAGCGGACGTTGACGGTAACTCCTATCTGGATTATGGATTAGCGTGGGGCCCCTTAATTCTTGGGCATGCGCCGCAAGAGGTCATCAAAGCCGTTGCGGCACAGCTCGGTCGCGGTTTCACATTCGGAGCCCAGCACGATCTGGAATTTGAGACTGCGGAGATAATCACCAGTGTGGTCCCCTGTGCCGATCTCGTTTGCTTCGCCAACAGCGGAACTGAGATCGTGCAGTTGGCGCTTCGTCTGGCCCGGGCGGCCACCCAAAGGAGCAAATTCCTTAAATTCGAGGGCCACTACCATGGTTGGGCTGACAACGTCCTGGTGAGCTACCATCCGGCGCCTGCGGAAATCGAAGCCGCCAAGGGAGCCCCCATACCCGTGGGCGTTGGGCAGCGCTCGCATGATGACGTGTTAATCGCAAGCTGGAATGATCGGCCTAGTGTGGAACAACTGTTCGCGACCCACAGCGCCGAAATTTCAGCCGTAATCTGTGAGCCGATGCTCTGCAACGGCGGCTGCATCCCGCCGGAGCCGGGTTTTCTCGAGTTTCTGCGCGACATCACGCGACAGCATGGAGCACTGTTGATTTTTGACGAAGTCATCACGGGGTTTCGTCTGCACCTGTCCGGGGCGCAAGGTTGCTACGGCGTGACTCCCGATCTTGCAACGTACGCCAAAGCAATCGGTGCGGGAATCGCCGTCAGCGTGCTCGCAGGAAAGTCTGAATGGATGGACTTGGTCGCATGTGGAAAGGTTGTGCACGCCGGGACCTTGAACGGCAATCCCCTCGCGTTGGCCGCAGCGAAGGCCACACTGGAAGTGCTCTCCCGTGATCATGGCGCAATTTATGAGGGGTTGAGCAAGCGCGGTGAGCGGCTGCGCACGGGTCTTGAAACGTTGCTCCGGGCTCGAGGCCACGGGATTGTGACAGCCGGCTTCGGAGCGGTTTTTCAACTCTCGTTTATGGAAAAGCCAGCGCGAAATTATCGGGAGACGCTGGCAGCGAATAAGTCGCTTTACAGCGACTTCGCGCTGGCATTGCTTGATGAAGGGATCTTAGTCCTCCCCGACGGACGATGGTACCTCTCTGCCGCCCACTCGGATGAAGATATTGAGTCCACACTGGCCGCTGCGGAACGAGCCGCATGCTGAACGCCCCTTGAGCAGGCCCTTCCAACACTTTTTGCGGCGCTCTCGTCCACTAGAAGAGCAAATCGGCTATACAAAGGGTTGTGCTTTGTATAAATTACAGCCGGCATGGTGGCTTGGCATGCCAACCGCCATCGATTAAAACATTTGCAGGCCCGCCGCGACTCCATGCGATAATATATGATCGAGCGGTTGATCGGCTCCTGCTGCAACTATCGCCGGGTGCAGATCGACGCTGTGATGCCGGCGCGTCGGGGTAATCACCATGCAATTCAGCATTACGGACTGGTTCATTGTTTGTGGGTATGTCTTACTCGTAACCATCATCGGCAGCTTGTTTTATCGACGGGGCGCTTCTGCCAGCCAGTATTTCCTCGGCGGCCGCACCATGCGTTCCTTACCGGTAGCAATTTCCCTGGTGGCTGCCGACATCAGCGCTGTCAGCTATGTGGGATGCCCCGCTTGGTCCTATGCGCACAACCTTGAGCTGTTCTGGGCCGTGCCGACTGCTCTCTTAGTGGCTCCTATTGTCATGTACGTGTTTATGCCCTTTTATTCGCGTTTTAAATTCTTTACTGCCTACGAGTATTTGGAGCGGCGGTTCGACCTCAAGACCCGGGTCGTGGGCAGCGCCATATTCCTCTTGATCCGCGGGTCTCATGCTGCCGTCGTTATCTACGCGCCTTCCCTCGTGCTCTCGCTAATCACGGGCATGCATCTCTCCACGTGCGTTTTGATCATGGGAGTCTTCACCACCGTGTACACGACATTGGGCGGAATGAAGGCGGTGATCTGGACCGACGTCATGCAATTTTCAATATTGATGCTGGGCATCGTCATGATTTTCTGGATGTCACTGGCTCGGATCCCCGGTGGAGTTTTCACGGTGTACCAGGTCGCCTCAGAGGCCGGGCGGCTGAAGTTCTTCAACTTCTCTTTTGATCCCCATGAACTTACTTCATTTTGGGCGATGACCATAGGCGGCGGGGTGCTGGTGCTGTCGGTTCTGGCCACGGACCAGGCCTACTTGCAACGTTATTTCACCACTCGATCTCTCACCGAGAGCCGGCAAGCACTACTGCTGGACGCGTTGATCCTAATCCCCATCGGTTTGCTTCAGTACCTCATGGGTACTGTGCTGTTTGTCTATTACCGCCTCCATTCCGACCGTCTGAGCAGTTTGCCGATGATGGATGCGCTCGTTCCGTTTTTCGTGCTACACGAACTAAATGGCGTGTTTTCAGGGCTTGTAATTGCTTCGATTTTTGGCGCCTCGATGGCGGTGATGAGTGCGAGCATCAATGCGCTGACGACTGCTACCACTGTGGACTTCTACCAAAGGTTGTTCCGACCCGGGCGCCCGGAGTCACACTACGTCCTCGTCGGCCGCCTGGGCACCCTCTGCTGGGGAGCAGCGGCCACGTTTGCTGCCCTCTTTGTCAACCGACTCGGGCCGATTGTAAATGCTTTCAATATTATCAACAGCTTCCTCGCAGGCCCAATCCTGGGCATCTTTCTTCTGGGAATGCTGACGCAGAAGGGGAAAGGAACGGGAGCGGTTTTCGGGGGAGCATTAGGGTTCGCGGCCGTTTCTCTGGTGGCGTGGAGGTCCCCAATCTCATTCTTCTATTACGCCCTCATCGGAACTGTGGTTACTTATATTACCGGTTATCTGCTGAGCTTGGCAGGCCCGCGTCGAGACCGGGCCGAATTGTATGGGTTGGTATGGAGCCTGGAAGCTCCCGCGGGCACGATTGCACCTTCCAACCCGGCATCAAATGCTTCCTAACCAGAGGCTGGGCGCGGGTCAATTGGAACGGGCGAGACCGTGGAGCTAGAGGGATCGAAAGACTGAATTGAGCTTCCGTCACGCCAACAGATCATCGAGTTTCGGAGAATAGATTAAGTGTGAATTCCGGGGCTGGGCGGTCACTTTCCACTGGTGGTCGGAATGCTCACCGGGATCATCTTAGAAAGATTCCCACAGGATGGATGACGCTGGACAACATCACGGCAATCTGGAAACATCAGCATTATGGACGTTCGAAAACTATTTGATCTGACCGATCGCGTGGCAGTCGTGACCGGGGGCGCTGGAATTTACGGAACGCCCATTTCTGAAGCTCTGGCAGAGGCCGGCGCGGAGGTCATCATCGCCTCCCGAAATAAGACGCGCTGTGACGCGCAGGCGGCTGAACTAGTTCGACGAGGACTGAAAGTCACGGGTGATAGTTATGACCAGGGAAACGAAAAGTCGATAATAGAATTTCGCGACCGTGTGCTGAACAAGTGGGAACGGATTGACGTATTTGTAAATAACTCCGTGGCTCGACCGATGCGCACTTACAATGACGGTCTGGAAGCCTGGCGTGAATCGATGGAGGTCAACGCGACCGGCCTATTTGGTATTTTGCGAGCGTTTCTCGACCCGATGATGAAGAGGGGAAGCGGCAGCATTGTCAACATCAGCTCCATTCAGGGAGTGGTCGCCCCGGACTTTAAGAACTACGCCGGAACCGATAAGACGACACCTCCAGACTACCATTTTCATAAGCATGGGCTGATTGGTCTGACCAAGTACCTGGCGGCCTGGGCGGGCCCGCAGGGTGTCAGAGTAAATGCCATATCACCAGGCGGATTTTACTCCGGTAGTGAAGAAGAGCCTTTCCTCTCAGAGTACTGCCGTCGAGTGTTCCTGGGACGGATGGCCGAACATGACGACATCAAGGGTGCTGTGGTATTTCTGGCCTCTGAGGCATCCCGATACATCACCGGCCAAAACATAATAGTCGATGGAGGCTACACTTGTTAAGTGAGCGGGAAATCCAGAGTTTGCCCCGCCCTCGGGCGAAAGCGTTGAGGCGATTTGACGGAAGCTAGCGACCCAACCCACCGTCTTCATTCTCGGCGAGGCTTCGAGTTTTAGGCGTCTTACGATGTTGGAGGGTTTGCTCTATTTTAATTAATCGGTAATTGAGTGGACGCGCGAAACGTCTTCGTGGTCTTCCGTCTCTTCCATCCGGCGCAGCCTTTGCGGCGCGCGTCGAAAGCGCCCTTCTTGTGTTTCCGTCATGTTTCCATAACATGATGCGCGATGCAATTAGCGCCCGGCAGTTATTAGAGCGCGTCGGGGAGCGCGGCTTGGATGCTTTCTCAAAATTTGGTATCTTCAGGTAGGCGGATTGACAAGGTGCATTTTGCTTTCCATCGCGAGAATGGGGTCGGAGTGGCCTTGCGATTCTTGAAGAATGTGTTGCTGTTCGTTTTGCTTGCCACCGCGGTTTGTATTTCTTACGGGCAGGACACCGCCTCGTCCAAAAACAAGCAATCGCAACAACCGGGGGCAACTGACGCGCTGCAGTTTCTTGGGTCATACTCAGCTCCTTCTGCGATCATGGCCACGGAGACTGGACACACCAGCGCGCGCCCGCCGTCGCCGCCCGCGAACGTCAGGCTTCGCCGGATTGAAGGGGGTGTGACGCTTCTACCTCCCTGGCCTGAGGACTTTGCGTGGCCGGTGGAATCGTTGCAGGCCGCTTGCGCCAGCACCAAGGCGCCCGCCGCAGGCGGGGATACCTCGCGAGCCGATCCACCCGCTGAACGTAGCGGCAGTTTTGAAATTGAAGTCCCGCAAGCGGACAAGGCGCTTAAGTCCGGGCGGTTTCAAGAAGCCTGGGCAATCTACCAGCGCATTTCGCGAATGCAACCTGACTGCGCCCCAGTAAAATGGAACATGACTCTCTCGCAAGTTTACGCGGGATTTCCTTCCGCCCTCGCCGATTTGATTGCAGCTTTGCCCAGTGCCCCCTCACCGCATGCGGCACGACTGCTCGTGGGCCTTGGGCGGGTGGTTGCCGGCGACGCCGAAGGCGCGAGGAAAGAATGGCCGCCACTTAATGCCGGATTTGGAGGTGAAAGTAATGGTCAGGGTGCGAAAAAGCGGGACATCGACCCGCCAGCTCGTGATGCCGCCTGGGCGAGCGCCATCCTTGCATGGGCCTCAGGCGATCCGGTTGCGGCGCGGCAAACCTTGTCAACCCTCTTGAGCCCGAATGCCACATCTCCCGCAATATGGTTTATTATGGGCGGTGTTTTGCTGGAAGAAGCGCGGGAAAATTCCCGTCGCCTCGAGGAACTGGCCCCTGCCAGCGATTGGAACAAAAAGCTTGAAGGCGAGGCGCTGAGGACCCGCCATCCTCCGTTGGCCGAGTCGCCCCAGAGCTCGGAGCGAACCGCCCAAAGCCCCATCAGTGATTCCCCCCTTCCTGAGCAGGATTTGGAAAAGACAAAAGCTGGGCATGCAGATGGAGTTTTGCTTTGGGAAAATTCTGCACTCGCCCTCCAAAAACTCGAGTCAGATCCAGACTCTCCTGAAGTCTTCTATTGGCGTGCCCGCGCCGCCTTGCGCTTGAGCGAACAGGCGTATGCCCAGGCGGCTCAGTCACCGCGGTTCAGCGCCCAGCTTTATGCCTTGCGCGCGCTGGCGGCGGAAGAGCGTGATGACGAAGCTGGCGCAATTCGCGAGTATCGCGCCGGGCTCATCGGGAATCCCCAAAGCGCTCTGCTCCACGCCGGACTCGGCCACCTTTATCGAGCGGGGACCCAACTTGAAGCGGCTCGGGCCGAACTCTCTGAGGCATCATCTCTCGACCCCGCAGACCCAGTTGTGACGTTTGAGCTAGGCGACGTTTACCTGCGAATGGCCCAGCCGAATCGCGCTCTCCCGCTGCTCACCCGGGCGTTGGAACTTGATCCGGGACTTCTGATAGCCCGCTGGAGCCGCGGGAAGACTTATCGCGCCTTGGGCGACGACGCGCGCGCAATCGCGGACCTTGAAGCAGCGGCGCCTTGTGACAATTCCGGAGATCTGCAATGGCAACTCGCCCGCCTTTATCAAAAACTCGGCCGGCCTGACCTCGCCGGCCGGGCTCAGAAACTTTCAGACGAGCAGCGCCGCGCGATTGAAGAAACAAAAGAAAAGGCGATTGATGCCACGAAATAGAACGCGATCGATAGTTTGATGTCACATGGCCGAAGGCGGGAATCCGAAATCCGAAATTCACATCCCAGAAACCAGAAACTCACGCGCCGGCGTTTTTTTCAATCAAGCGCCGCCATGTTCGCCGCCTCATTTCCTGCTCTTGTGCGCCAAGGCCCCCGGCACGCGCTCCGTTCTTCGCCCATAAGTCTTGAATCCAATCTCTTCGCCAACCCCTCCGGCGCAACAAATCCAGATGCCCAATCGCAGGCATTTCATACCCACCAGTGGACTCCTCTCGGGCAGGCGCTCAGCCGGTTCCATGATGGCGTTCATCGATTCGAATGCGAGCGGCGGATGGAGCTCCTCTCGACATCAATTGAGCGGCTTCGTTCCTTCCTTCTGGCTGGCGCCCCGCGGACAGGGACGGAGTCCCTATTCTCAACCAGCTTTCGCGGCGTGTCCGTTGTGCCCGCCGACGTGAAAACAGTGAGACAGGATTCCAGCTTCAAAGTCCAAAAAATGGATTGGAAAACGGGCATGGCCCCGGCGCAGAAATTGGGTCCGGAGGAGTTCAGCGCTTGCCTGAGCCGGTTTTTGGCCGATTATTCTCCGGTGGCGTTGGCGCAGTTGGACTGCCTTGAGATTTCTGAAGTGGCTGCTGTGCCGCCGTCCTCCCTTCAATCCAAAACTCTCCGGTCACGCATCCGGTTTGAATTGGCGAACACTACAAGTGCGGGTGCGGTCTCGCGCAGCGGGATTACTTCTCCGTCGCTTTCCCTGCGGCGGCAGGCTGTTGGGGAATGGGAAATCGATTGGGAGGAGGAAGGGTCAGGGAGAGCGAACCAGGGACCAGAGGTTGGCGAAGAATCAAAGAATGTGCGTGCGGCTTCTCCAGCAAGGATTTCCAATTGGCGCATCGCGGGCTGGCGACCTTTGGAAATCACAACCGTGGAGGGGCCGGCTGTTGTTTTTACAGACGTCACGACGGCAGCGTTCGGTGAGGATCCAAGCTATAAAAGTCACCTGATGCGTGACACAAATTATTGGCGCGCCGTGCTTGACGAGGCCAGCGGCATCGACATTTTTGGAAACTGCGGCGTCAGCGTGGGCGATGCGGACGGCGACGGCCTGGATGAAATTTATTTATGCCAGCCGCAAGGCCTGCCCAATCGTTTGTACCGCCAACGCGAGCCGGGAATTTTTGAAGATGTCGCCGGTTCCGCGGGTGTGGACCTGCTGGACGCCACGTCGATGGCGCTTTTTGCGGACATCCTCAATCGGGGGCGCCAGGACCTGATTCTGATAACCGAGTCTCGTCCATTGCTTTTCCTGAACGACGGGCACGGACGATTCACGCTGACTCGCAACGCGTTCCCCGGCAACTCGCAACAGGCTTCGCTGACTGGCGCCGCGCTGGCCGATTACAACAACGACGGGTTCCTCGATCTTTACGTTTGTTCGTATGGTTACTTCCAGGGCCAGGGCTCAACGCCCATCCCCACGCCTTATTATGACGCTCAAAACGGCCCGCCTAATTTCCTCTATCGTAACCGCGGTGACGGAATGTTCGAAGACGCAACGCAGGCAAGCGGCCTGAACCATGGTAACGATCGATATAGTTTTGCGTGTGCGTGGGCCGACTTCGACGACGACGGGTGGATGGACTTGGTGGTGGTGAATGATTTTGGGCGCAACAACCTCTATCATAACCGGCGCGACGGAACGTTTGAAGAAATCGAGGACGGGATTCCGGGGCACGGCTCGGGAATGAGCGCCTGCACAGCGGATTTGACGGGCGAGCGCCACTCCGGCCTTTATGTGGCGAACATGTGGATGCCCGCGTCCGAAAGACTGACGGCCGATCAGGAATTCCTTGCAAAATTCGCTGACGTGGGGACGGAGCAGGTGGTCGATTTCGCCCAGGGCAACGCGTTATATCGCAATCCAAATGTTTCCCAAGTCGCAAGCGGAAAGCCCGCGCTCCGGGCGCTGGCCAAAATTTCCGGAGCGGCGGGCGCAACGCGCGGACGCTGGGCTTGGTGCTCGGATACGTTTGATCTTGAAAACGACGGGCAGCACGACCTTTACGTTGTGAATGGATTTCTTTCTTCGCCCACGCCGGAAAAGGCGCCCCTGGACGCCTATCTGTGGGAGGAAATACTGGCTCTCTCGCCCCACACCAACACGACTTCCGGCGCCTATCGCGCCGCATGGACGGCGGGTTTGGAACTGGCCCACCTGGGGCACCCATGGAACGGCAACGAACGCAATGTCTTTTTTCTAAACATCGGGCATGGCGAATTTGTTGACGCCTCCGCCGCCACTGGACTCGACTTTAACGACGACGGCCGGTCGTTTGCCGTGTTTGATTACGATGGCGATGGCGATGCCGACCTCGCAATCCACAGCCGCACCGGACCGCAATTACGATTGCTGCGGAACGATCTTGCACACGGCCACGCATCGCTTGCCATTCGCCTGACCGGTAAAAGCGGAAACAGAGACGCCATCGGGGCGCGCGTGGAGGTGGAAACGATGGCAGGCCGCCAGGTGCGCTGGCTCAATTGCGGCTCCGGATTTCTTGCGCAACACAGCAAGGAATTAGTGTTCGGCCTTGGCGAGGCGACCGAGGCTAAGACCGTGCGCGTGCAGTGGCCGGGCGGCAGGGTTAGCGAGTTCACGGACCTTTCCGCCGGCTACCGATATTACGTGACCGAAGGCCAGCAGAATCCGCGGCGCGAATCCCTGGCGACGTTGAGATCCCTTGGCGCAAGCAGCCGGACCATTGACCCACCGCGTGTCGAGCCGATCCCTTCGCGCTTCTCTGTTGAATTATTGGACCCATTGCCCATGCCCTCTATGGGGGCGATGCGCATGCTTGACCTGGTCGCGGCAGATGAAGGCTACGCCAAACCTCAGCCGGCAATTCTCGAAGGCCCTCATCGCTATGCCCTGCTCTGGCTTTGGGATCAGGCGGAGAACGAAATTCGAGAGTCTTCCGGGAAAAGTGCGCCTACTTCGGGCCTGGAAGAGTTGCTGAAGGTCCAGCGCAAGCTGCCCAGCCGGCTGGTGTCGTGGGGAGGGAGTTCCCTTCCCTCGGCAGCCGCCCGGCAGCTCGATTACCCGGCTTGGCGCGCCAACGACCTCTTTCGTTTTTCTGTTTCAACGATTCTCGCCCACCTCTTCGATTACCGCCGCGATCCCCCGATGCCAACAGGGTTGTTATTTGAGGTGGGCGCCGAGGCCGCCCAAGATCCCGCCGGCCCGGCGTCGTTTCGCAAATTAGTAAAGATTTACTGGGGCGGCGCGGACGCGGGAGAAATTCTAAGGGACGCGCGCGACGGAGTAAAGTCCGGGGCGGACGCGCTACCTTTTCCCGGACGTAGCGTGCTGTGCTCGTTTCGCCGCAGGTTGCAATCGCTCGGCACCGCGCTTTGGACCTCGGGAATTCCTGGCCCAGCGGAAATTTATCTGGCGAGCGCAGTGAAGGACTCCCCCAACGACCCCGACTCCGAATTTAACCTCGCTTTAGTGCGACGGGAACTGGGCAAGATCGACGCCGCCCTCGCCGGAGTTCGCGCCGCCCTCGCCGCACGCCCCAATTTCCCCGAAGCCGAAAATCTGCTGGGTGTTTTGTTGAGCCAATCCGGTGACGAAGTAGGGGCGCAAAAGGCGTTGGAGCAGGCCACCCGCAAGGCCCCTGATTTTGTCCAGGCCTGGAACAATCTCGGATATGTGCTGCTTCAACGCGGCGACCTCGATGGCGCGCGTGACGCGTTCAATCGCGCGTTGGCGCTTGTTCCCAATTTCCCTGATGCACTTAACAATCTTGGAATTATTTCGGCGCGCCAGGGCGACCAACAAAAGGCCGGTGAATTGTTCCACAAAGTTCTTGAACTCCAACCCGACAATGAACTGGCAGCGAACAACCTTGGCGTCCTATACGCGCACCAGGGCAAAACGCAACTCGCCTTAGAGACCTTCAAAACGCTTCTCAAGAATAATCCGGAAGCCGCATCGGTGCTCTACAACCTCGTTCGCCTGGACCTCTCGCATGGCCAAACCAGCGAGGCCAGCGCCTTGCTCGATTCGTGGTTGTCGCGCCACCCTGCCGACGCTGTTGCGTTGAAATTGATGGAGCAAGTGAAGGCGACGCAATAAGACCAAAAGAAGTTTGGCCAATTAGAGTTGTTCCATTTTTATGCAGCGAACCGGGCGCTAATTCCGTCTTTTGCAAGCTACATTATTTATGGAAATGCTCTAGTGAGTCGTCGCCAGAGGTGGTCTCCTCAGCGTGTCAATCTGAAATCTGAGAAAGAGGCGGGAAAATCGATAGTTTGCGTGTCGTCTCCCCTTTTGAGGCGACCCGGGCCTGGTTTGGCCGATTGCGATTGCATCAATTCTTCAGGGTTTGATCAGCTTTGGCCGGGAGAGACAAGTGAAACGACCCATCTGATCAAAGCACTTCAGCCCCCCCTTCAGCTTTGGACTCCTTATCCTTCTCCGACTCAGACATTTCCCGAACAAAACGTTCTGCCATTATTCGAACCATGAATACAGTCTCTGAGTATAAAAAGAAGTGACAACCGCGCTTTCTCCAGAAACGTGCCATCTCAACACTGCCCACCGGCATTCCGCAAGATTTACCAGTCTGGTTTGCTTGATCGAGGATTCGAGTAATGGCTTCTACAACCTCCGGATGATCCAACTCGCCACAATGGCCCAAATGGAGGGACAAATCATAAGGGCCGATCATCAGTGCATCAACCCAGTCGTGAGAGGCGAGACTTTTCATCGACTCGATTCCCTTGGGCGTTTCGATCTGGAGCATGACGAATAGGTTCTTCTCCACTTCGTCCCAGCCAGCTCGGTCCCAGCTGGCGGCGCCAAAAACCGACGGGCCGCCGGGCCCCCGCCGGCCACGGGGAGGACAGAAAACCGCATCTCGGACCGTATTCACCTGCTCCTCCTGCTCGGTCCACGGGATTAGGAACCCGGCCGGACCCATGTCCAGGTACCTCCGAAGGAGATGGTACTTGGAGGCTTCCGAGCGCAGGATGAGGGGCAGATCCAGCAATCGCGCAGTCCGGCACATCTCTTCCAAAACGCTGAGCCCGCCCGAACCGTGCTCGAAATCCACCATAACGAAGTCCATACCGGCTCGCTTGTATATCTCCAGGTACCCAGCCCAGAAGTCGAACGTCATCGTCGGGCCCAGAGTGAGCTCTTTCCTTTTTAGTTTGTCTTTGAGGTTGCGTGCAAGCATGACTCCTTCCTTTTCTCGTGGCCGGTGTGGAAAGTGACTTTGGCCATTTTTTCTGATCAAAACAGCGGGACTGCAACTTTGCAGTTTGGATTTCCCTGCTATTTCACTTCCGATTTATCTTCACCGTCACTGTGATCTGACCAGATCGGAGACGACCACTTGCGAATTCGCGATTGGTTCTCCTCTAATACCCTCCGATCTCTACACTCCGCTAAATGCGGAAAAACCACCGTCTACAGGAACCACAACACCTGTGACAAAGCCAGAGGCCGGCGAGAGAAGCCACAGCACAGCCCCGAGCAAGTCCTCAGGCTGGCCGAAACGCGCCATCGGAGTATGCTTAAGGATGCTCTGACCCCGAGCCGTAGGTTTCCCGGTTTCCTTCTCGGTCAGCAAAAAGCGATTCTGCTCGGTCAGGAAAAATCCCGGAGCAATTGCGTTCACTCGAATACGGGCGGAATATTCCTGTGCCAGATGCACGGCCAACCACTGGGTGAAATTGTTTACGGCCGCCTTAGCCGCAGAGTAGCCCAATACCCGCGTCAATGGGCGAAAGGCGCTCATCGAGGAGACATTCAAAATCACGCCCTCACCCTGTTTTGTCATCTGTTTGCCAAAAACCTGGCAGGGAAGAATGGTACCCAAAACATTTAGATTAAATGCAAAGCTCAGCGCCTCTTCCGGCAAATCAAAGAGTGAAAGCTCAGGCCCAGTGGTCGCATGCGGTTGATTGCCACCCGCCCCGTTGATCAGACAATCGACTCGGCCAAACTCGGCCATCACAATTTCGGCTGCCTTCTGAAGGGTGTCGCGTTTTAAAACATCACCCGGCACAACAATGCCCCGCCCCGGCCCGGAATTTGCGGCGAGCAGTGAGTCAGCTTTTATTTTGTTTCGGGCCAGCACCCCCACATTCGCCCCGCAGGCGATCAGGGTTTGGACTATTTCGCGACCTAATATTCCGGTTCCGCCAGTAATAACGACCGAGCGTCCGGTAAAATCGTACGCTCTTGTTAGTCCCTTCAGATCCATAAACATCTCCAGATTGAGAGTTTGCCACCTTTGCCCGCGATACGCCTTCCTGTTCGAAGCCGAAAACAGGTAAGGCGCCAGCTTTTTGAGCCAGATAAACTATCTGCACTCACAGTAAGTTGACCTATCCAGGTCCGTGCTTCACGCCCCAATGAAAACCGGCTTGATGTGCCGGTCGAAAAGGTTTTCAGTCACGTTTTTTGCGATAGTGGTCTCCATCGCGGAAAGGAGATCCAGGTAACGCGTACCCATCTTCGCGGCCACTTTAAACCCAACGTGAAGGAGTTGCCGAATGCTGCGGTTGTAAGCCGGGGACTTTGGGTCGTGACGCAGGGCAGACACAAACTGCCCCGAGGTCCATTGCCTCACCGACTCCGGTTCGGCCAACTTTGATGGATCAATGTCGATCACTGCGGCATACGGCGCGCACAACTCCTCACGGTGCGCGTATGCCTCGGCATAAATCTCCTTGGCCAACTCAAGTCCCTTGCCGCCCCCTTCGGCCAGGCCGATCAACTCTTCCAGCCAGGTGGTGCCCGCCGTCTTTAAATGCACACCCGCATCAAATCTCTTGATCGTCCGATGAATGGGGCTGTAAATCGAGAATTTGTCGCTGCCGGAGTGTACGCTTAGTTTGAGGTTAGTGGGCAACCCATATTGCCGGATGGCAAATGCGATCGTGGCGACATCATTGGAAAACTCTTCTGTAAATTTTGCCAGATCGCCCACGTAATCGACGCCCTTGTTGAAGCGGCCGGTAAATTTCGGCGCGATGGTCTGAACCGGGATACCTTCGTCGGCTAAGGCGGCTAATATAATGAGGATCTCTACCGGTGTTTGGGGCAAGTCGGTCTCATCCATCGACACCTCGGTTATGAATCGACCTTGGCCCTTCTTCTCCTCAACCCGGCGGTAAATCCGGCCTGCCTCTTGCACCGCCGCGAGGTATTTGTTCCCGGCACGAGTTACAAACTCTTGATCGACATGAAAGGGGTGGCCGACTCCGGGAATATCCAAGTCTCCCTGAAATTCCAAATGACGTTTAACAAACGCCTGCACTATTTTGGCGTCGCAAGGCTGGCCGATTAAATCGGCCACGTCGATGGTAAAGAAATCGCAAGGATCGATGTAGCGATCCACTGTTTTGAGGTTGATGTGATCTGCGTCCACAAAATACGGCTTGCTCCAGCCTCGTGCTTTCACGGCCTCGTCCACCGCAGTTCGGCTATTGGCCGGACCGGAACCGATGATGAGATGCTCTCGGTTCGACTTGTTCCATACAGGGGTCACCTCAACACCAAGATCAGCAGCTTTGATGCACGCATCCAGCTGAGCCTTGGCTTGGTGTGCAAATCTGTCACCAACTCCGACCGAATACTTCGGAAGAGCAATCGCGGTGCTCATAAAATATCCCTCATCTTCCGTTTTACTCCTTGTCCGTCCGGAGAAATACCAGATTGCAGACTCTTAGCTCCGGACCGCTGAACGAGTTCGCGCCTTAACTGAAACAGTAAAGAATTCTCGAGTCAAGCTCTGCCATACAGTTCTCACGCATTTCGAGAAATGAACGCAATAATGTTCGCCTAAAATATTTGAGTAGTTAATCTGCTTACTTCAAATCTTCCCCATCTGGCAAAACCGCTATTGGCAATAATCCTCTTACGGATGGTTTTGAAACAGCTTCCCGACAATTTGAGCACCTCACGCGCCAAGTCAGTGGGGAGGTTATTCGTACTCCACCAGGGCCATGGCTAGCGATTCAAAACGATCGAACCGAAACTGCGCGTACACTCCAACCTTTTCAAATGCGATTGAATTACCCTCCGGCACCGCAATCACCTTAGTCACACGTCGACCCGCAGGTATCAGGACCCGGACTGTGGCTGTTTGTGGGGACTGCGGCCACTGAGGCTCCAAGTTCAGCAGCCCTGCCAGCAGCCGACTCTTTTCCGCCTGATCGAAGAGAGTCATCTCGACGGCTGGGTTCGTTTCCGCTTCGAAAGACAAGGGACCGGGTATTACTCGTCTGAGCAGAGAGAGAACCAGTTCGCGGTTGACAGTCTCAGGCGTCGTTTCAATAGGGGCCGCTACCCACACCCCCTTTCCGGAGACGAACGAGTTAACCACTACCGACGGATTTGGTTCGGGTTTGAGGGCTGGCGGGTCGCTCCAGAAGGCGGCAAAGTGGCTGCCAATTACACGGCCGATCTCGGGAGCAACAAACGGCAGCGTTACGCGTGCCAGCACGAGGGCTTGGGGTAAAGCTTCGGTCTTAATCATCGCGCCCGTATAGCTGAGGTGGTCCTGCGGCCATATTGCTTTGGAAATCCCTGCATCTTCAGGCGTAACATAGGTCATCTTGTTACCCATCTTTCCTATGTAGCGCACCCCCAACACATCCTCCAATAAGAACCGAGGAGCGGGCTTATTGAAGCGGTCGAGCGACGACGGGCCGCTAGCGTAAAGAACCCCTCCTCCCTTCACAAAATCACGAAACCGTTCAGCCTGCTCGGCATTAAGCTCCAGAACTGATGGCAGCAGAATGGCACGATAGCGGCTGAGCCGCTCCAGATTCTCGTTCGTTACGATTTCGAAAGGAATGTGACCTTCCCGGAGGATTTTGGCAGCCCCCACCACAGCATCGCGATGCGGGCACTGGTCGACCGCCTGTAGCTTGGCTACGTGTATCCCATTTTCGTCAGGGTTGTACATCGATTCCTTGTCGTAATAGATCGCCACGTCCGCAACCAGTTCCCCCCCCAGGAACGGCTCATAGCGCGCTCTCTCTTCGGCCAGCTTGCCCAGTAGTTTGTAAACCTCTGGGTTCAGTGTTCCGTCGATATTGATGTAATCGATCAGGAGCAAAGCCGACGAATGCAGACTGGCTACAAAGGACTCCGTGCGAAGTTCATCGATCGGCTTTTCGGTGACATGTTCCTTGCCACTTCGGGTGCGCGAGGTCATAAGCTCAAAAGGCCGAGTTTGGCTCAGGCCGTTATAAGCCTTGCACACCACGGATTTTTGGGCAGGCCCTCCGTAGAAGTCGCCACTGACAAAGTCACAGGCTTTACTGATGGCCAATGGCTGGCCCAAGCTCCAATTATGGAAGATTGTCGCAAATTGGTGGCAGATAGTGATCCCGGGTCGGCTCTCCCTGGTCACGTTGGTAACGGCTTGGGCAAACTCCAGCAGCCAGTTTTGCCGCGCCTTCTGAAAGGTCCTCCAGAGAGGGTCATCCCAATCTACGATACGAGGCGGTTCGGCTCCGTGCTCCTGCCAAAAACGCTTGGTGCAGTGGGGGCAGTAACACACGGTGGGCCAAAAGGTCATGTCGTAGAAAATCCCTTCGATATCGTAGTTCGTGGCAAGTTCCCGCGCGCAAGCCAGAGCGTAATCTCGATAGGGTGAATTGGGACATACCGATCCGGACCGGCTCCCCAGGTTTTTGTCATATCCGTCTTCGGGGAGCATGCGCCAGTCTGGATGATTCTGGTAATTCCAATTGTCGTAAATCAGGCTGAAGTAACCAATCGGGTGAATGTCCCGACGGCGGCACTCCGTCACAGCCTCGCCGAAGAAATCTCTGCCCCTCATGTTGGCATGCAGGTGACCGACCTTACTGCGATAGAGGCACAGCCCAACGTGCGAGTTCGCATAGAGCATCAATGCATGAGCATCGCCCTGCACCATTGCGTCTACAAATTTAGAAGCATCGAAATGAGAAAGGAGGACGGGATCCCAGTCGGGGATATGCGTGTCGACAAGATACCGGCGATAAGCCGTACGAGGCCATTCCCCGCTGGCTGCCGGTTCTCTCCCGGTTAACCAATCGGGTTCGTTGCCTGTCACCGCGCGAGCTGAAGCATTACCGAGCTTTTGTTCCAAGACCGAGAGAGCCAATCCGCCTCCGGACTGCAACAGCGCTCTCCTTGAAATCTGAAGCAGAGAGGGGAATTTATTGTTGGCCGACATCGCGTCTTTTCCCTGCACGCAAACACATCATTTCCCAAAAGGGGACATGTAACTCAGCTGCCGTACGAAGGCCCTTGACAACAATTCAGGTTCCTTGCCGGTGTCCGCCTTATAGGCCGAACCTTCACACATCAACAATTTTCACTCCCCGAGATTTTGAATTCTACTTCCATCACTTCGGAGGGGGAGCTACTTCACCAGCGGTGAATACTTTATTGGAGACGGCGCCTCCCGTGCCTGTCCTGGCGCGACGCCGGGACGCAGGCCGTATATTCTGGCAGCCTCCTGGTCAGGCTTCCGAAGCGGGCAGAAATCCTCCATACCCTGGCGAATATAGAGGACCTGCCACGCGAGATCGGCCAATCGCCTGTCCTTTTTCTGCTCGATCATCGCCTGCAAACGCCTTCCACCTTCGGCGCCAAAGGCCAGGATCGAGTTGCCCACAGGCCGGAAACCCCACTCGATATCAGAACGGGTAGAACCGTCGCCAAATCGCCGGAACTGCTCTGTTAAGGCATCCAGCACATGCCGTTGAGTGCTATTAAGCTGGATTTCCTCCAGCGGCCCAGTGGGCGTTGCCAAAATTCGAATGGCGGCCTCCAGGCCGAGCCGCGGCTCAACCGTGCTGCCCTTTATCAACCCTATTGCCAATGACTCGGCCGCACGATTCTGCACCACGACATCCGGGTCCTTCAGGGCCCCAATCAGTGCCTCGACCACATGGGGTTGACTCCCGAAGACCTGAAGCGCATGAGCTGCACGAAAACGGACATAAGCATCCTCGTCCTTGAGCCCGGTGAGTAGAACTCCTACCCCCTGCGGGGCTCCCCGCCTCCCCAGGACCGCCATCACCATGCGGCGGACCACAACATTCCGGTCGCTCCCCGCTCTAGCGATCTCTGGCAAGAATCGAGGATCAATTGAAGAAAGCGTCGCGCCCACTGCCTCAGCAAGCTGGAACTGATTATATTTCTTGACCGCTTCGATCAGTTTGGTTACGCTCTGAGAGCCGTTGACTTCCAGCAGAGCGTGGGCAGCGGCAGCGCGCACGCTTGTTTCCCGGTCCTCCAGGGCGCTCTCGATCACCGGCACGGCTTTCGGATCTTTAAGTGCACCCAATGCCTTCAACGCCATCCGACGTATAAGAATATTGTCATGATTAGTCAACGGAATGACCAGCTCAGTACTCACCTTGGTTTTTCCGTCGATCACCTGTGCCAGCACCCGCATTGTGGCGTAAATATCCTGGCCGGTCAGGGCGTCCACGGACTGCTCCGGATAGCCGGCCTTAATATAACTGGCCTCATCAGTAGCGAACAGGTCCATCCGCACACCCTGCGCAACATACGGCCTCAAGCTCTCCGCAAAGGGCCCAGAGGTCAGATGTTCCACGCGCACCTTGGTACCCTGCACTGCTCGTAGCACGTTGTCGAAAGTACGGCGCTGCAGCTCTGCCGGTGCGCCGCCATAGATGTGTAATTCGTCCACAGTCCCGTCGCGCACCCATCGTTCCCAATCCATATATATGCGCCCTGCTGTAAGGACGCGGCTGGGCACATTCCAAGGCTGAGGATAGTTCGGTTCCCGGGGATTAAGGCAGACACCCAACTGCTTACTGTAGGGCGCCAGGGCGGACTTGAATTCGCGCAAGAACTGGGTCACATACTCCCCTCGCAAATACCGCCAGAGGTTGGCGTCGAAGTCTTGGGTCCTTATATCAACGCCATATCGACGCTTATACTCGTCCACAATGGGCTGGTTGAACCCGAACTCGTCCTCGAAGCGCATCCCGTAATTCTCCGCATAAGTGAAGAATGTAATCCCGTCGTAGTTGCCCACCTTCAGGTATTCCAGATACATGTCAATGAGGGCCTTGCGAGCCTCGGGATAGCTCAGTTCGATAGGACCATTCTGCCGACGAAAGCCGTAACGGTCGACCGGCATCCACTCTGGATGCTCCAAAGTCAACTTAATCTGGCTAAAGTACGGCCACTCCTTAGTGCCGCCATAGTCCGGCAGGCCACCATAGTCGAACAGCGGCGCCCAAATGTAGACCTCCATATCGTGCTTATGGGCCTCGTCGACTAGTGCGTGATTGACGCCAACCTCTTTGATTAGGTATCGCTCCCAACGGTCCATGAATTCGTAGTAATCCAGATTCTCCTTGCGCACCAGCGCATGGTCTATCATCATCTCTTCCTGCTGACCCCGCCAGTAGACTCGTTTGACGTGGAGGACGTCCGACCACATTTGAACGGAGTCCCGAATGCTGGCTGGAGAATCCAAAGCCAACCAAGTGCCGAACCACCAGTTGTCCCCGGCACTCACCCATACATCGACACTCCTTCCTTCGCTGCGGGCGGCTTCCTCTGCCGAGGAGGCCGAATGGGAAGGCAATTTAAGGGACATGGCTGCGCCGCTTGTTGCGACCTTCAGGAAGTCCCGGCGATGTAGGCTCCTCATCATTTGCAAACCTCCCTGTTCTGAAGCTGAATACCGCGGCGCTGCTCATGACGGAACAGAACATTCGTGAAGATTGTGGGCTAGCTCAAATGCGGTTTCAGGATCACTTTGATGGCACTTCCGTCAATACTGGCGCGAAATGCTTCGTCAAACTGGTCAAGGGGGAACTCATGCGAGATTAGCGCCTCGATGTTTACCCGCCCCTCGGCTAGCAGTTGGATGGTGCGCTGCCAGGATGTCCACACGTAACCGAACGAACCGATTACCCTCAATTCTTTCATTGTCACTTTATTGAAGTCTGTATTAATTTTCCCGGGATAAATTCCCAACGGCGCGAGCGTTCCTCCTCTCCTGACCGCCTCCCAACACATATCCAATGAAGGTGCAACTCCTGCGCATTCGTAGACGGTATCTGCTCCCTCACCTCTACTAAGGTGGCGCACGATCTCCAGCGGGTCTTGTTTCGAGATGTCCACCACAACATCCGCGCCCATACTTTTGGCGCAGGCCAGCCGCAAGTTATCTCTTGGAGTTCCGGTCACAATGACCCTTGCTCCTTCCATCTTGGCGACTAACATGGTGAGAATTCCTACACAGCCTGGGCCGGAAACAAGTACAAGGTCACCCGCGTGAATTGTCGTCCGTTCCATGACAGCATGGACTGCCACCGAAAGGGGTTCACCCAGGGAAGCTTGCCGAAGAGATACGTTTTCGGGCAAATGGTGACATCGCTCGGAACGGATACAGACATATTCAGCAAACGCACCATCAATCATGTACCCGGCAGAAACTCGGTTGGCACACATAAACGGATTGCCGGCCCGGCAATTGCTGCAATCACCACACGTTTGTGCCGGATTGGAGGCAACAATTCGGTCCCCCGGTTTAAAGTTTCTGACAAGTGATCCTGTTTCCACCGCCGTGCCACAGAACTCATGTCCCAGTACCACCGGAGGCCGACAAGGCCATTCGCCTCTAATGATGTGAACATCGGTGCCACAGATGCCAGCGTGGCTGACTTTCAGCTTAATTTCGTCCGGCGCCGGGCGGGGCTCCGGCCATTCCTTGAATTCGAGATGACCTTCGCCCTCTTTTGTCTTGACTATCGCTTTCATCCTCTGAGCCTCTCGGGGAGTTCCCCCCAGGTCCACGACGTTACCTCATGCGGCGATTACTTCAAGGCAGGCATTTGAAATGTCTCCTTCCGAAACCATGACTGCCCTTTCCAAAGTTGCAGCCACAGGCATCGGCGTGTCTTTGTTGCAGACTCGCTTGATGGGTGCGTCTAAGTCCCAAAAACACTCTTCCATCACCATAGCCATAATTTCCGAAGCAAATCCACAGGTACACCAACCGTCGTTAACTACCACAAGGCGATGCGTTTTTCCGACAGATTGGCAAATCAAAGGTTTGTCTAAGGGCTTCAAAGTGCGAGGGTCGATGACTTCGATCTCAATTCCTCTTTCTGAAAGCTTGTCGGCGACGTTGAGTGCCATCGAAACAGTCCGTCCCGTGGCGATCAAGGTGAGATGAGTACCGGTCCTCTTAATGTCGGCGGATCCAAACGGTACCAGGTACTCTTCATCCGGAACGAGTCCTGTTTGCGCGTACAACAGCCGATGTTCCAAAAAGAGAATAGGGTTACCGTCTCGCACCGCAGTTTTTAGCAACCCTTTGGCATCAGCCGCATTAGAAGGCATTACCACCTTTAGGCCTGGGACATGCACGAACCAGGCTTCCAGCGACTTTGAATGCTGGGCGCCTAGGCCGATCCCACCGCAAACGGGAGCGCGCATAACCATCGGCACCGACACCATTCCGCCCGTCATATAACGATATTGGGCAGCATGGTTCACAATCTGATCCATGGCAATCATGATGAAGTCAAGGAACTGAAATTCAATGACTGGCCGAGTCCCCACAAGCGCTGCTCCGATGCCCGCACCCGCAATTGCAGCCTCGGAGATTGGTGTATCAATCACCCGACTCGACCCAAATTCGTCAGAAAGGCCAGCGGTTACTCCGAAAAGCCCACCCATCCTGCCTATATCCTCCCCAAGGACAAACACAAGAGGATCACGGCGCATCTCCTCTTTTAGGGCTTGATTAAGTGCTTCAGCGAAAGAAATCTTTCTCATGTTAGACGTAGATGTGTTCCAATGCCGTGGCAGGATGCGGAGCGGGGCTACTTTTGGCGAATTCGACCGCCTCAGCAACTTTGGTTGCAACTTCCGATTCGATTTGGTCTAGCGTCTTATCCGGCACACTATCACTCTCAGTTAACTGCGTGCGCAAGCGGACAATCGGATCCTGTCGCTTCCATTGCTTGATTTCCTCATCGGGCCGTATTTCCAGCTTGGTGAAAATGGAGTGACCCTCCCATCGATACGACTCACATTCCAACAAGGATGGTCCCAATCCCTGGCGGGCATGTGCAGAGGCGTTGCTCACCACTTCAAAGACGGCCCGGACGTCGTTTCCATCGACCCTCACCCCGGGGATACCATAGGCGCTGGCGCGATTAGCAACACTACTCCCACCCGTCGTCTCTGCAAAGGGTGCGCTCAAGGCCCAGAGATTGTTTTCACAGATGAACACCACCGGCAGTCGCTGAACCGAAGCGAGGTTCAGTGCCTCATGAAAAGAGCCCTGATTGCTGGCTCCTTCACCGAAAAAGCAGAATACCACCGAAGGGCTTTTTTTCAATCGGACACCAAGCGCCGCGCCCACAGCAATAGGAATTCCTCCTCCAACAATTCCATCCGCGCCCAGCATGCCACGGGATATGTCCGCAATATGCATGCTGCCACCTTTTCCACCACAAGTACCGTCCGCTCGACCCAGGATTTCGGCCATCATGCGTCCCAAGTGGAGCCTGCGTGCAATGCAGTGGCCATGACCGCGATGGGTGCTGGTGAGAAGGTCTTCATCTTTCATGACCGAACAAGCACCCACGGCAATCGCTTCCATCCCGATGTAGAGATGGGCCGTGCCGCGGACCAGCCCCAGTTTATTCAATTGGTAAACTTCTCGTTCAAAAGCCCGGATCAAGCACATTTGGCGAAACCAGCCAAGTCTGGTCTCGACGGAAATTTCTTCCAAGGCCACCTTCCTTGTGTCTTGCAGGACAATTGAATACTAAAATGTGCTGGTTAAGCCGCCGTCTACTACGAGAAGGTTTCCCGTCATGTAACGGCAATAATCGGAAGCCAAGAAGACCACCGTCCCTGAGACGTCTTCGGGATAGCCCGTGCGAGCCATGGGGATGTGACGCTTCTCGGCGTACCATTTCTGGAAATCAGGGGTGTCTGACTCTTGTACACCATTGACGAGTGACATCGGCGTTCGCATGTAGCCCGGTGCCACAGCATTCACAGCGATGTTGTAAGGCGCCAGTTCAACTGCCAGGGATTTGGTCATGGCAATCATGCCTCCCTTCGCTGCATTGTACGGCCCGCATTGGCCGGTGGCCGCGAAGCCTTGAATCGAGGCAATATTAATTATCCTGCCGAACTTTTGCTGAACCATATGCGGAGCAACCAACTTCGTTCCCATGTAGACAGCTTCGAGATTCACCGAGATCTGTTTGCGCCATTGTTCGAGAGAATCTTCGAGAATCGTGCCATACATGGCGATGGCTGCGTTATTGATGAGAATGTCAATATGCCCAAACTTTTTGGCGATATCCTCGATGGCCTCACCGTAGGCCTGGTAGTCCGTGATATCGAGGGCATGACCCACTGCCCTCTGGCCTTTTTTTCTTAATTCAGCTTCGGCCTCACCGAGTGTCTGAGAATTGATGTCGATGAGTGCCACCGCGCAACCTTCGTCGGCAAACTCCCGTGCCACGGCTCTACCCAGCCCCTGTCCAGCTCCTGTAATGATTGCAACCCGGTCTCTCAGTATTTCGCGGCCCATTAGTCCACCCTGTATTTTTTCAAAGCGTCCGGGTTCAACCGAACCCCTAAACCGGCTTCCTTGGGCAACGGGATCTTGCCATCCTCCAGCCGCAGTTCGTCCAATGTCAATTCCCGTCTTAGGACCGACTCCGAAAGGTGAGCCGGGAGGAATTCGATATAGGGACAATGGGCTGTGGCCACCGCCAAATGAGCAGAAGCGGCAATTCCGATGCCCGTCTTCCAACAGTGAGGAACGATCAATTTCCCCCGATCGCCTGCCATATCGCAGACCCTTTTAGCCTCCGTAAATCCCCCGACACGCCCCACGTCCGGCTGGGCGACATCCAGTTTGCCGCGATCCATCAACTCTAGAAATTCGAAACGGGTGTTAAGCATTTCTCCCGAAGCAATAGGAATAGGCGAGTGCTCCGCCAGAAAACGATAACCGTCCAGATCGTCAATCCGTATGGGAGTTTCGATGAAAAACAAATCGTAAGGCTCCAGTTGCGTCATCACCCCCAAGGCTTCTTTGGCAGTGGCCCAACTGTAACAAACGTCGACCATGATCACGAAATCTTTGCCAACCGCCTCACGGCAGGCCGCGACCATCTCAACGATGGAGGAATTGCTTTCTTGCAAACCGTTGTGCGCATATGGCCCGTTGATCAGGACTTCCAATTTAGCGGCTCCGAATCCGGTCGATTTAGCGGTCTTGACCTTACTCACCAATGATTCGCGCTGATCTTTGAGGGTCCGGCCGGCCGGTAGCAGTGAAGCGTAAGGAGTGATAAACTCCTTTTTGGCCCCGCCGAGCAATTGCCAACAGGGTTGGCCGAGCGCCTTGCCCCGGATGTCCCATAACGCCATATCCAACGCTCCCATGGCACAGATCCCGAGGCCACGGCGTCCGGTCATCATCGACCCCATATACATTTTTTCCCAGAGCCTTTCGGGCTGAAGAGGGTCCTGCCCAAGGAGCATTTCTGTCAGGCCCTGTCCGACAATGTGGGTCCCTTTGGCCTCGATCATCGCTTTGACCACCCAGGGGTTGGTATCAACCTCACCGATGCCGGTTATGCCTTCGTCGGTGTGGACGAAGACGATGATATCATCCTGGGCCGATGAGCAAGCTTCTGTGTCGTAGTCCGGTACAAGTAAGACCATGCATTCGATCTTGGTGATTTTCATTTCACTCTCCCTTCGGCAAGACGGTTTGAGTTGCGTGTGGCAAGATAAAGGCGATCTAAGGCCTCCAGCACAGAGGCGGGACTGCCGCCGTTCTTCAGGAATTCATGTACGATGAGACCGGCCTGAGTTTGGAAATGGATGTAGCCAGCGTAACGGGGACGCAAGTAGGCATTCGTCAAAGTGTCCAACGTACCCAGGAAAAAGTTATCTGCGGCTTGGTTGACAGCCGCATCGCGCCATGCCTCGATGTTGCCAGGCTGGCCACCACTCTCGAAATAGGTGCTACGCTGGCACTCCGAGCCTGCCATATACAAGCCGTATGCCGCCGCAATCTCAGGGTGGGCACACTTTGAGGAAACGGCCAGTCCAGTTCCCCCAAGAATAGCGCCTTTGGGCAATCCGCCCTTGAGAGTAGGAATATTTGCGAATTTACATCGAAATGCGGCGTATCCCGGCCTGGAATAATTTGAGTACCCGAAAAGCCATGGACAGTAGGCTACTTCGGACGTGCTGCTCATGCGGTCCAACGCATTGATCGGATTCCAGGTAAGGGATTGGGGATGGGAGATGGCCAAAACCTGTTTGAGCATATCGAGTGCACGGAGCCCAGTCTCCCGACTCACAACGGTTTGCTCACTATACGAAAAAGGGTCCTCTCCCGAGCCGGCACAGAGCGTGTAGAAACACATCATCGAATCCACGGGGATTAGTGGGACAGCCATGGCCGCTTGGCCAGATTGGTGCAGTTGCTTACCTAAGGCCAACACCTCCTCCCAAGTTTGAGGCGCCGGAACACCCAGATCTTGTAGGAGATCATCCCGATAAGCACTCACGTGGGAAGCAGCGTCAATTGCCAGAGCCCACTGATGTCCACTGTAGTTGTAACTGGTGTGGGATTGTCCGACGGATTGCTTGGCTAAGGTTGAGAGGGCTTCCCCCGGCAGGAGTTCATCGAGGGGTAGCATACATCGGCTGGATGCGCATGCTCCCACCGATGGATGGTCAATGATGACCATGTCATGGGTCTGGGCCAGCTTTTCAATGGGGAAATCAGCCAAATCCTGCAGGGGGCGTTTTTCCCACTGAATCTCCACCTCAGGATGAGCTATTTGAAAACGCTCTGCCGTCTCCACCAGCGGCGCGTACCCCCGAGTGTGATTCCAAGTTGTTCCCCGAAGTAGAACCATGGAGGAAATCTCCCTTTCATTCAGCTAGGATCACAAGCTTTCACATCCTAATCAGGAAATCCAATCGATTTCCTATCCTATCGCCAGGTCGCGTGCCGGAATGCGCACGGGGTTGCCAATTTTGGACCGGAGCACGCGATTACCGACTTTTACTTCGAACTTGAGCCCCGCCGCGGAAATATCAATACTTGACCCTCGCAACCTCAACCCTGTCAACGAGGCGTCCGGAGACCAACTCGGTAGTTTTGGATCAATCGTGATGCTGCCGTCCATATCCAAATTAACTCCGAAAATCCCGAAGATGATGCATTCAGCGCCCGACGCAGCATCGAAGGCGTTCTGTAGCGGAGTGTCCTTACGATACTCAATCTGGTTAGCTACCATTGAGTCTCCCCAGTATGGCAACCGTTCCCCCCACCACAACGTGCGCTTCAAGAGTTCTTCCGCCCGGGCCGTGTACCCGGCTTGATACAACAACTCGGCTATCTGCGGGGTAAAAGCAACGTAGTTGCCGCCGCCGCCGTTATCGATATCGACCTGATCGTAAGCTGGATCCTGTTTTGCTATGCTGTGCAGTCCATACGTGGAAAGGAATTCATCGTCATTCAGATGACTCACCAGCCCTTCCTCTTCCTGCTTGTCGAGCACCTTGCTTCCAACCATCATGTACACTTGAACCGTGTATCTCAATTCCTTCACCCCATTGGGATACATAAAGAAGAACCACCGGTCTTCAGGGCTCCACAGGGTCTCCTTGAGCAATACCTTCAGTGCCTGGGCTCGCTCCAAAAGATAGTCCCAGTTCTTCCCTGCCAGCTTTCCTAGTTGCCAGGCCAATTCATAGCTCTTGTACCGCCGTCCGTTGAGATCCGGCATGAAGTTGTCATAACGATACTTACCCCTCAGCTCCAGATGGTTATTGCCATTGCCGTAATCAACCAGAACCGCGGGTTTGCTGAGATCATCCCCGTACATGGCATTGAAGAGCACCCAGTCCAAGACAGACTTTCCACCTACAGTTTCGCTGAGGAATCCGACGTCACCTGTCAATTGAACATAATGATAGATCAACAAAATGATCTTCTCTTGATTGACGGGGTACCACGGCCCTCCCGCCTTGCCGTCCATCGGGTTAAAGAGGAAGTGTTTGGTGATGTCGATCTCGAGAAATTGCTTTATGTGTTTCCGGGATGCGGCCGGGTCCCAAAGCGGGAGAAGCCGAGGCACGTCGCCAAAGTCCCATAGATAATTACCTACGCAGCCGCCTTTGATGCCCCCCGTGGAATAGTAGGGGTTTAGGACGAACTCGGGGACCTTAAACTTGTTTATGATAAGCGCTACGATCGATCGATTGTAATATTCGACCAGACTGCGGTTGGAGGCCTCGAATTTCGGCAACTTAGAGAACAGATCTTTTGTCTGGTCTCGAGAGGCCTGCCGCGAATCTTCAATCGCCTTGGCGGGACTCTGCAAGAGCTGATCGCAGACTCTTCTGCTCTCAGTCTTGTCGCTCATCGCCACCGCCACGTAATGGGTTGTATGCTGCCCCGGTAACAGGACAACTTCCCCTTCCCAGTGCGAAGACCAGGGCTCCCACCGCATGCCTTCGATATCTGTGCCCAGCGTAATGGCGCCCGCCTCATTCTCTCGCACGACTCGCTGCGCTGTAGAAACGGACGTAGTGGTCTTCTTTGTGGTGTCCGGATAGCTGAACCCCCAGGCCTCTTCGTAGCCCAGGCTCCCCACGATATTTAATTGCAGGGGTACTTTCTTCGTCGCGGAGGTGGTGTTGTGGACATTCAGTTCCAGCAAGCCGCCGCGCACGTCATGCGCCAGACAGGACACGGCTGATACAGAGATACCGTGCACCTCTCCCTTCTGGCGGACCTCGGCAGGGCGCCAATCATACTGGGTTGTTGGAACCTTTTCTCCAAACAGCCGCACCTCCAACAGGAAATCAGAGCTAGCATACGGGGGAGCGTAGAGGCTGCTGAGGCTTCCTACATCCCGGTAATTCGTCCCCGTGGTGATTAGCCCATTGATAATGCCGAAATGCTTTTCGTCCCTGATATTTCGGTCGCCCGAGAACATGAACGGATCAACAGGCTCATGCGGTCCACGAGCCTCGCCATGACTTCCTTGGGCTCCTGCGTTGGCGGTCCGAGGGCCGCTTTGATTGGCGCTGAGTCCCGAGAGACTGGGGGCAAAGGCAGCCGCCCCCATGGCCTTTAGTGCGCTTCTGCGTGTGTGTTTCCTCATGTGAGGCTCTTCGTTGCAGCGCCTAAGCGCCGGGGGAGATCAGAACGATTGGCTCAAACGGGCTTAGGCAATTAATGCAGCTTCCCACATTAGTGCCTTCTAAGAAACTGAACCATGGAGGAGGCCGCCGCTTGGTTCCAAGCCTCCATCACCAAAAAGCGCTCTGGTCTCTCAGACAGGCAAATGGTAATTATCCCCTGCCGGTCCCACCAGGGCTCGCGGCCGGAATAACCACAGGGGTGCCGACCGTGGAGCTGATTCGGCGACCATCCACTCGCACTTCGTACCGCTCTCGGTCGGCCACCAGGTCAATGTTATGTCCCCTGATCTTCAA
>Ga0070731_10000210_pt1 | contig 99250 bp, 58 predicted proteins | sample Coa_R1_2_FD_66448 | JGI IMG/M metagenome (GOLD analysis project Ga0070731, IMG submission 66448) | Surface soil microbial communities from Centralia Pennsylvania, which are recovering from an underground coalmine fire - Coalmine... | ecosystem: Environmental > Terrestrial > Soil > Unclassified ... | reverse complement strand
AGTCAACGGAACCAGCGCCGCGCTCTCAATCACGCATAATGGCGCCGGTCTAACAATCGGCGGCCCGATCTCCACGGATCTCACGACGGGCGCTGGAATCACGATCACTGCCAGCGGCACGGGCGGGGTTATACTCAATGCCTCGCTTACGACCAGCAACAGCAACATTGCGATTACGAGCATGAACGATCTTTCGATCAACGGCAACATCACGGCCGGGAGCGGTACCATTGCGTTGACCGCAAACGCCGACGGAACCGGAACGGAATCGTTTACTCAAGCGGCATTTGGAAGCACGATCTCCACGACAAGCACCAGCGGCTCGGCTGTGTTAATTACAGTCAATACCGGCGCCGGCGGCACCGGCAACGCCAGCATTCGTGCCATCGCCGCAACGGGGGGCACGCTCAAGATTTCAGCCTTTGCCGGGAGCATTCTGTATTCCGGCACTGACGCGCTGGACGTGCAACAAGCCGCGCAGACGACGCTGGCTGCCGGCATCCTCGGACCGGCAGGCAGCGCGTCCGGCTTGGGTGGCAGCGGCAGTGCGCCATCGGGCACTGCCAATGCGAAGACGTATAATTTCTCCTGCAACGGCTCAGCCTCCATCGGCACGGCAGACCGTCCGATTCAAACCAGTTCTCCCGCCAGCAACACCGAAACGCTGGTGGCCGGCAGCGGCGGCGTTTATTTCGTCGATTGGGGCAACCCGCTGAGCCTCACGACTGCGACCGCCACCGGTGCAGGCAACGTGGTCGTCGTCTCGGCCAATGCCGGCGGACATAATCTCACCGTTGCCGGGACGGTCACCACCGGGTCGGGCAACATTGTTCTTTGCGCCGACGACGACTTTGTCGTGAACGCCGGCGTAACGGTTGGCGGCGCGACTTTCTCCGGAAACGTGTACATGTGCGGAAACCGCGACACCGGCAACACCGGCAAGTTGGCAATGTCGGGCAGCGTCATCACGTCGAGCACGGCGAATCCCGCGATCGTACTCGAAGATTTTCACGCCAAGGGCAACGGAACCGCTGCTGGCAACTTGACGGTAAACAACCTCGCCTGCGGCGACGGCGGGACAATTGTCGTCTCCACCGTGCCCACCACTTTGGCATCCGGTCAAGGCCAGATCAATCCGGTCAACGCCTCATCGCTGATTAACGCCGGCCCCACCGGTACGGTCAAACTCATCGCCACAACCGTTACCGGCCAGGGAAGCATTGCCTCCTCCATCGGCAAGAACGGCAGTCCGATTTCGGTGACGGCGGGCAATGTGATCTGCAACGCTAACTCGGGGCCGGCATCAAACAATGTGGACTCTGTTTTTATTACGAACAGCATCGGCTCGAATTTTTCCGGAAGTACCGGCAGCACCGCCCCTAGCGGCGATATAAATTATACAGTTAGCTCTGGGGCGATCACCATTAACGGATCGACCAGCACTGGAAACAACGCCACGATTAACTTGACCGCATCGGGCACCGGCGGCGGCATCAACATCAACGCGCCGCTAGGCAACGCGAGCACCGGCGCCCTCAACCTGAATGCCGGAAACAATCCGGTGGTTCTCAATACGTTCTTTGCGCCGCTGAGCACCGAAGCCGTCACCATCACGTCGTCAAATGGTTTGACGGTCAGTTCCACGGGTACCCTGGCCGGCTCATGGGCCGCGCCCAACGCCACGACCATTAACGTTCAAAGCGGCGGAACGTTCTCGCCCGGCGACACTGGCGTTGCCACCGTGCCGGTCGGAAACATCCAACTCGTAGCGGGCAGCACGCTGCGCATGGACATCAACAGCGCTGCGTTGTTTGACAGCCTCAACGTGACCGGCACGGTGGATGTCACCGGTTCGACGCTGGCGCTCTTCGTCAACTCGCCAATTACGCAGGGCACCTCGTTTACGCTCATTAATAACGATGGCAACGATCCGATAACCGGACAATTTGTGGGCGGCACCACGATCGCCGCAATAAACGACGCGCGCTATGTCTTCACCATTAATTACGCGGGCGGCGACGGCAACGACGTGGTTGCGACACTCAGCAGCAACGCGGTCGGAACCCTCCTCGACGTAAACAACGGCATCATCAATTATTTGTCGGAGTCGAATATCAACAACGCGCTGAGCGTGACGCGCTCAGGCGGCAACTACACCTTCACCGATCCTTCCGTAAGCACGCTGGTCCTCTCGCCCAGTGCCGTGTCTGCTGGCTGGTCGCTGGTTAATTCGCACACGGCGACTGGCCCCGTCTCCGGTGTCACGGCCATCAATGCCAATTTCTTCGACGGCACCGACGCCATCACCGGCATTGATGCCGGCAGCGCTGCGTTGACCGTTCAAGGCACCGGTTCTCTCACAATAAACGGCCAGATCTCAAGCACTAATACCGTGACCTTGAAGAACGTAACCGACATCACTTCAACGGTCGCGGGCGGCACGCCCACGATCAAGGCCACGACAGTCACACTGAACAGCACCAACAGCGTTGGAACCAGCCTCAAGCCGGTCACGACGCAGGCCACCGCGATTATCGCCAACACCGGCGCGGGCGGCGTGTATCTGACCGAAGCCGACGGCGCCGACGTGACTGCCAACGCCACCGGCGCAGGCAATATCGTCGTGGTCAACAACACGGGCACGCTCAACATCGCCGGCGCGACCAGCACCGTCACCGGCAACATCAGCCTCACCAGCAACGACGCGTTGACCATCAGCGCAAATGTCAACGCCGGCTCGGGCACGATCACTTTCATCGCCAACGCCGATGGCGCCGGCGCGCAAGGCTACGATCAGAAGGGCGCGATCCTGACCACGACCAACACCAGCGGCAGCGCGCTGACGATCAATGTGAACACGGCTGCGGGCGGCAGCGGCGACGCGGTCATCGGCCAGGCCAACATCGGCTCCACGTCAGGCGGCACGATCACCGTCAACAGCAACGCGGGCAATATTTTCTGGAGCAGCGACCCGGCGTATGGCGGCGTTTTTGGCGGTTCATTGAACGGCACATCCAACGGAGGCAGCAATGCGCAGACTCTGCGCGCGCGCCTTTACAGCTTCACCTGCACTGGCTCGTCCGGCATCGGCACGGACGCGCGTCCAATCCAAGTCGATAATTTCGGCCCCGACAGCGTTGTCGCCTCACCCGACACGGTGGTGGCCAGCGCCGGCGACGGCGGCGTATATATCGTCGGATGGGACCAGGGCGGAAACGATTTGACTGTCGGCAACATCACTGCAACGGGTCCCGGAAATATCCGCGTCGTCGCCGCCAACTCCGGCGGCCACAATCTCTTCGTCGATGGCAATCTGACGACCGGCTCCGGCTTCATCCAACTCTACGCCGACGACGATTTGATCTTCACCAGCAATGCACACATCGGCGGCTTGGGTTTCTCCGGCACCGTGGACATTCGCCAGGACCGCGACAACGCAAACGGCGAGTTCTTCTTCATGCCGCCGGGTTCCAGCATCGTTACCTCCAACAACAGTTCCGGCCAGCAGTCGCCGGCGGTTATCATTCAGGGATTCTCGGCGGCTGGAAGCAGCGACGCTGTCGTGGCCACCGACGTGAAGGGCGGCGGCATCGAACTTTCCAACATCCAAGTCGGCACGGGCGGATCAATCGTTGTCATCGCGAACGCCAATACCGGCACCTCGGGACAAGGCAGCATCGTTCAACAGCCGGGCACGCTTCTCGATGTCGGCGGCGCCACCGGTTCCATTTATCTAATAGCCTCCGCGGCTGATGCCAGCGGCAGCACCAATGGAACCGCTGGTTTTTCGTTGGGAAACATAGGTTATGGCGGCCCGATTACACAACTTGTCCCGTTGCCGATCATCACAAACGCCGGAACAATCAATGCAACCACCGTCGGCTCGTCGCTCCAAAACACAGGCAACATCAACATTGTTGCCACCGCCGCCGCTCAATTCTTCGTCACCACATCCGGAAATACCACCGCATCGATCACCTTGACATCCACAGCCGGCGCGCTGACCGTCACGTCGCCGATTTCAACGCCGGGCGGGCCGATCACACTCACCGGCGCTGCCGGCGTCGTGCTTACACAGAACATCGGCAGCGCTTCGACCGGCGCAATCAGCATCAGCGGCCCGCTCAGCGGCACTGGAAACATCGTTTCCGGCAGCGGCGTTGTAGCACTCACGCAGAGCACCTCGTCTTCTTACGACGGCATCATCAGCGGTACGGCTGGCGTCGTCAAAGCCGGTGCCGGCACGCTGACGTTCACCAAGAATCAAACTTACACGGGCAGCACCAGCGTTAACGGCGGCGGATTCGCCATCAACGGCACGCTCGCCACCAGCGGCACGACATCAATTACTGGCTCTTCCGTGCTCGGAACCGGCGGCACCTATTCATCCGTCAGTGTCGGCGGCCAACTTTCCGCCGGTACACTGAGTACCGCCGGCATCCTCAACACCGGCAATTTGGTTTTCACAACGGGTAGCGCGCTCGTCGCCAACCTTACCAGCGCCATCGGCGGTCCAGGCACGGGATTCGATCAAGTCAGAGTGATCGGCACGGTCGATTTGAGCAGTTCGCCAGCGCTGAATTTAATCGTGCCCCTCTCTGGCGTGAACGTGGGCGACCATTTTTTGCTGCTCACCAATGACAGCAACGACGCGATCACAGGCATGTTTGCCAGCGGCGCAACTGTCCGCGCCTTCAACGATGCGCGCTACTCCTTTTCCGTAAATTACACGGCCGGCGATGGCAACGACATCGAAGTCGTGCTCACCAACATCGACTCGAACGGCCTGCTCGACGTCAACAACGGCGTCGTCTCCTACTTCGCCGGTCCGGGTACCAACAACACAATCAACGTGGACATGGACCTTGCCGGTAATTACATCATCTCCGATACCGCCAATCCAATCACGCTGGACTCCGCCGCCATCGCGGCCGGCTTTACAGTCACCGCGGGCGTGGCAACTGGCCCAAGCAGCGGCGTGCAGACGCTGTCCTTCAATCTCTTCGATGGCAACGACAAATTCTCACTGCTCAACGCCGGCTTCGCCAACGTCAACGTCACCGGCACGGGCACGCTGGCGATCAACGGCGACGTCAACACCTTTAACGCTCTGTCAATCGCCCAATTCACAACCGTCTCCGGAACCGGCAACTTGAACACTGGATCGATATCCATCGCGAACGCCGCCGGATCGCCGCTCACACTTGGCGCCTTGAACGTTGTGACCGGCGCGGTCACCATCAACGCCAACAACCTGGTCACTTTCAGCGCCCCGCTCTCGGCCACGGGCATCAACGTTACCGTGTCGGGCGCGTCCGACATCGCGGTCAGCGGGACCGGCAACATCGTTGCCTCCACACTGACACTCGGTGCTTCAAACAGCATCGGCACCAGCGCCAAGCCCATTCCCGCTCAGACCGCCTCGGTCGTGGCCAGCGCCGGACCTGGCGGTGTGTATATCAATGAACCAAGCGGCACCAGCCTGACCGCCACTGCCACCGGAGCGGGTAACATTGTCGTCGTCAATACAGCGGGAACGCTCAACCTCACCGGAAACGTCATGACCGCCACGGGCAACATCAATCTGTCGAGCGGCGACGGCCTGAGCGTCAACGGCAACGTCAACGCCGGCAGCGGCACCATCGCGCTGGTAGCCAATGCCGACGGGGCTGGCGCCGATTCGTTCCTGCAAAACGCCACCGGCAGCACCATCTCCACCACGAACCCGTCGGCCACAGCCGTCAGCATCACCGTCAACACCGCCGGCGGCGGCACAGGCGACGCGCAGATTCGCGCGATCTCCGCTCCCAGCGGCACGCTCGCCGTGCAATCCTACGGGGGAAACATTCTCTTCGCCGGCACCGATACGCTCACCACCTCAGAAACCGCCACGTCGCCGCTTGCTCCGGGCTTCACCGGCCCGACCAGCGCCGGAGCCGCGCCGACCGGGAGTTTGCAATGCCTGAATTATGTTCTCGCCAACTCCCCCACCGGCCCGGGTTCGATCGGCACCGCCGCGCGGCCGCTGAATTCCCTTGCACCCTCCGGCAACAGTGAAACCTTCACCGCGGGCGCCGGCGGGATTTACTTCATCGACTTCGGCCAGCCCTTGAACTTGAAAGGCGCAACCGCCACCGGCAGCGATGTCATGGTCGTTGCCGGCAATGCGAGCGGCCACAATTTAGTTGTGACAGGGAACGTTTCGACCACCAACGGCAACATCGTCCTGGCCGCGGATGACGACTTCACCGTCAACAGCGGCGTCGTGATCGGCGGTGCGGGATTCTCCGGCGGCGTGTATATGGCTGCCAATCGCGACACGGGCAACGCGTGCAATTTCAACATGAACGGTTCCATCGTCACTTCGAACAACAGTGCTTCCGCCGTCACGATCGAAGGCTTCCACACCGCCGGCAACGGCACGAACTCCGGCCTCGTCTCCGTCAACAACATTACCGTCGGCAACGGCGGAACAATCACCATTTCCACCGTGCCCACCACCGCGCCCACCGGACAAGGGTCCATCGTCGCCGCGAACAGTTCGGCGCTCCTGAACGCCGGCCCAACTGGCACGGTTCAATTCATCGCCACAACCATGGCCGGCAGCACCGCCGCCACCGCCGCCGTGGGCACGTCTGCTCTTCCCATGAAAGTCACTGCCGGCAACGTCATCGTCACTGCGCTTGTCGGCACCTCCGGCACGCTCACCTCGCAAGCCGCGCATGTTTGGGTCACCGATTCGACGGCCGCGAACTTCACCGCGACGGTGGGCGGCGGCGTCCTCAGCAACATTAATCTAACGACCACCTCCGGAGCGCTGACCATCAACGGCGCAACCAACAATTCCACCGGCGGCGCGATCAACCTGAACGGCGCCGGCGGCATCATTTTGAACGCCGATCTCGGCAACAGTGCCACCGGTGCGATCAACATCAATGGCCCGCTCAGCGGCACCGGCAACATCATCACCGGTACCGCGCCAGCCACCGTCACCCAGGCCACGGATTCAACGTACGCGGGAGGCGTCAGCGGCGCCAATGGTTTGGTCAAAGCGGGCGCTGGAAATCTGATTCTCAGCGGCGCCAGCACGTTCACCGGGGCCACCGCCGTGAACGTCGGCACGCTCGCCGTGACCAACAGCCTGACCGGCACCTCCGCGGCCAGCGTCACGAACGCCGGCGCCGTGCTGCGCGGTACCGGCACCATCGCCGCCGCCGGCCCGGTCACCGCGAATGTCACCGGTACCACCATCTGGCCGGGCATGGCTACGAACGGTACAGCCCTCTCCGCCAACGAAGTATTGACCATCAACAGCACCGTCGATCTGACGAACGGCAAACTCTCGGCGGTCATCAACCGCGCGGGCGGCTTTTCGCAAGTATTGTCCTGCAACTCGCTGACACTCAGCGGCAGCACGCTCGACATCGGATTCGACGCCAGCGCCACCGCGGGAATCTTCAAAGTCGTGCAAACCACCTCCGACATTACCGCGCCATTCAGCACGTACATCGCCGGCAAGCCCTTCCCCAATGGCACCATCATCCATTACATGGATACGACCGGCGCAACCGACATCGCCACGTACTCCACTTCGGGCACGCTGCTGAGCGGCGTGTACGGAGCGGGCGTGCAAAGCATCTTTGTGCAATTCCCGAGCGCCGGCGTCACTCCCGTGAAGCTCGATTCGTTCACCGCGCAACCCGCGCCCGGAGGCGTGACGCTTTCGTGGCTCGCCGTCTCCGAATTCCAGAACGCGGGTTACAACCTCTATCGCCGCCCGATTCAAGAACCGCGACCGCAAGGGAGCGGCTGGACCCAGGTCAATCCCACCCTCATCGCCGGCCGCATCACCAATGCCGACGAACACACCTACAGCTACTTCGACTTTGCCGCGCCGGGCCGCTACGAGTACCGCCTCGAAAGCCTAGGCCTTCAAGGCGAGCGCGAAGATTATGCCTCGCTTGCCGGCCCAGTGGATGTCGATTCACTCGACGCGTCACTCGATACGATTGACAATGACACCGTAGTCTCCGCCGCAAACAGCGCGGACGCTGTGGCGCAAAGCACGCGCGTGTCCGCCGTCAACGCGCTTGTTGTGACAGGAAATTCCGCGAAGGCTGCTTCTGCGTTCGCAGTCCCGGCTTTAGGCGGAACAGCGACCGCCGCGACCGCGCGCGGCACGCAGTCAACGCCCATTCCGCCTGAAGGCGGGAAAACAAACGTCGCTGCGCGCTGGTTCACCGCGTCGCCGTCAAGTTCCTCAAGCTTCACCGCAGCCAAAGTCACCTACAGCCAGAGCGGCGTGCTTGCCATCCCGCAGAATTCTCTGCCGGCCGGCTATGACATCAGCCGCATTAGCATACAACGCGAAGGCCGCGCACTCTCAGCCCTCGCGATCCAAAACAACGTCCTCTACGTCTACGCGCCGGGTTATTCCGACGACTACACGGATAAGGACGCAATTTTCCTGCGCGCGGGCCGCACGCCCACAACCACCGGTTCGCCCACGCTGGCGCAAGGCCTCTTCACCGCACCGGTCGCGCGCACCGATTCGCCCGCCACCGCCAGCGTCGATTTCCATGACGTGTACTTCGATTTCAACCTGCGCCCGTACACCTTCACGCCGTGGTTCTCATCGAAATACCTCACCGACAGCACCGACCAATCCTTTACCCTGAACGCGCCGAACGCGCAAAGCAACGCCGGCTCGCTCATCGTGAATCTCTGGAGCCTCACCGACGGCCCGCACACGCTGCAAGTGCTCGTCAATGGAACGCCCGCCGGCCAGGCACAATGGACCGGCGGCGCACAGATGCTGCAACTGAGCTTCCAAATTCCCGCCAGCGTGCTCTTGAGCGGCAGCAATCAAATCGAACTCGTCACGCCGCTAAGCACCGACGGGCAGATTTCATTGCTCCATTCGATGAGCCTCAGCTACACGCAGTCGCTCAACGCGTCGCAGCCGGCGCAGATGCTGAATCCGTCGCTCCTGACCGGGTTGTACGAATTCAGCAACCTGCCCGGACCGAACGCCTGGGTCGTTGACACGCGCTTCCCCGACCGCGCCGCGCTGCTGCCTTATGAGTCGCAGCTTCAAAACGACGGCACCTACAAACTGCGCTTCAATGCCCCAGCCGGCGGCACCGGCAAATTCATCGTCGTTCCGTTCGGCCAGGAAAACGCGCCGCTCTCGATCGTCAAACGCCAAGTCAAAGCGCTGAAGCTCAACGGCATTTATCTCGCCACCGGTCCCGCGCAATTCAGCAGCGCCGTCCAACCGCTTCTCGCGCTGCGCACGAAAGAAGGCATTCGCAGTTCGTTCGTCGATCAGGAACAACTCTTCGATTACTACAACTACGGTCGCTACGGCCCCAGCGGCATTCAGAAAGCCGTGCAATCCACGCGTCCGCAGTACCTCCTGCTCGTCGGCCGCACGACCTACGATTACCACAATTATGAAGGCATGAACGTCGATCCGCTCTGCCCGACCTTCCTCGTCTCCACCACCTTCTGGTCGCAAGCCACAAGCGATTCGAAATTCGGCGATCTCGGCCGCGGCTATCCCGAAGTTGCCGTTGGCCGCTTGCCGGTGAACGACGCGAATGAACTCAGCGTCGCCGTCCAGCACATCCTCAATTACAAAGGCGCGCCAAGTTCCGGTGTGCGCGTTCACGCGGTAGCCGACGCAACCGACCCAACTGTCAGCAACTTCGCGAATGACGCCGATTCGCTCGCGCAAGCCAATCCCGATCTCGACTGGCAGCGGAATTATCTGCAATCCACCGTCGCAACTTCGCCCGAAGTCACCGCTGCGATGAACGACGCCGCAAACGGCGGCGCGGATTGGATTCTCTTCCTGGGCCACGGCAACGCCATCCGCCTCGGTAAAAACACGCCGGATATCCTGAACGTGAACACCGTCCAGGAATGGAGCGGCAGCGCCGTCTTCCTGCAAGGCACCTGCACCGCCCACTGGATGGCCAAGAATATCGCCGGCTACCACAGCATTGCGATTCAAGCGCTGACGCAGCCGCAAGGCGGCCTAAGCGCAAGCATTGGCACATCGACCTACATGAACCCGGACGCCACGACCGCGTTCATAGCTCAATTGTTGAAGAACGCGAATCACGGCGGGCAGCGTTGGGGCATCGCGTTGATGCAGGCGCAATCATCGGCGCTAAACAATGCCAGCACTCCGTTCAATGCCGATTTGGGACTTACTGAATCCCTCTTCGGCGACCCCGCCATGCCCGTGTTCTCGAAGACCACCGGCAAGGCCACTCCCGCCGCGAATCCCGTGAGCGGGACTTTCTAATCCTCGTCAAAGGGCCCTAACAATCGTTTCGGTCGAAAGTGGGCGCCTTCCGAAATCGCAGTGAACAGCAGTTCGTCCAATAGGCCCTATAGGGCCTATTGGCCCTATTACGCCGTTGATCGTTCTAAAAACGAAAATGCTTCACTTGAAGCGCCGGTGTATGAAACTGAGAAACCTTGAAACCTTGGAACCATTCTTATGCGTCGCCGCACCTTCTTCCAATCCGCCGCCCTCGCCACACTCTCCGCCGCCGCCATCCGCGCCGACGACAAATCCGCCGCGCGCGAATTTTACGAATTGCGCGCATACACGCTCAAAGACGAGGCACAGCGCAAACTCGTGGACGAGTATCTCGAAAAAGCTTTCATCCCCGCGATGAACCGTTTCGGCGCCAATCCAATCGGCGTCTTCGCCGATCCGCGCCCCAACACTCCGCTGTATGTGCTCGCGGCCTTCCCGTCGCTCGATGGCTGGCTGAAAGCCGCCGACGGCCTCATGTCCGACGCCGAGCACAACAAAGCCGGAGCCGCGCTGCTCACCGCCGACAAAGCCAACCCGCCGTACGAACGCATCGAAAGCTCGCTGCTGCAAGCTTTCGAAGGCTGGCCCAAACTCATTCCGCCGCCGCAAACCAAAGACAAAAAGCCGCGCATTTTTCAACTGCGCACATACGAAAGCCCCAGCGAAGCGACCGGCAAAAAGAAAATCGAAATGTTTCACAAAGGCGAAATGGACGCCTTCAAACGCGCCGGCTGCAACCCCGTTTTCTTCAGCGAATGCCTCATCGGCACGAAGCGGCCGAATCTGACGTACATGCTCGCTTTCGACGACGAACCGGCGCAAAAAAAGGCGTGGGGCGCCTTCGTCAAAGACCCCGACTTCCACAAAATGATTTCGATGCCGGAATACTCCGACAAATCCATCATCCGCGCGATCAACAACTCGATCCTCACGCCCACGGTGTACTCGCAACTCTAGCGCGACGAAGTTTCACACTCGTTTGTGGCAAAATCGGTTTAGACTCCTATGTTTGCCGAGGACGACGCCATGAAAGCCGCTTTTTGTTCGATTGTGTTGTTTGCGCTCTCCGTTATTGCACCCGCGCGCGGCGCCGATTTGCCGTTCGTCAAAGACGTGGACGCCCAACCGCTCTGGGCGCAGGCGCGGCGCGTGATGGAGGCGCTCGATTATTTGGGCAATCCCATCAGCGCCGAAACGAAAGCATCGCTGCAAACGGCGGCGGACAAAGGCGACGGCCCAGCGCTGGTCAAAGCGATTCAAGACGCCTTCGATTCGCTCTGTCTCGTCGGCGTCAACATCAATCCTGAATCGCGCGTGAAAGTTGCACCCGGACCCGCCGCGCCGCAATTGGTCGAACAGGGCTGGCGGCAGTTTCTGCTGAAAGTTCAAAACGATGCCGGCGTTACGGCTCAACTGCAAGTGAGCAGCCCAAATGCGAGGCCGATGGCCAACTCGCCGCAAAACCAACTCGCGGATCTCTGGTTCGACGGACAACTTTATTCAGCGCAGCCGCTGACGAAAAATCTCACTGGCCTGGCGCTCGAATACCGCATCATCCAATTGTACAGCCGCGACGCCGGCAAGCGCGAAGCGCGTTTGGGCTTCAACGTCGGGCAGGGCACGCAGGATTTGGGTTTCCGCGACACGATTGATATTCTCTTCACGAGCGTTCCCGCGCGCGACGTGACGCTGCATGTGCTCGATGAAATCGGCCAGCCCGCGACCGCGCGCTTCACGATCCGCGACAAGCAGAACCGCGTATATCCATCGCAGGCCAAGCGCCTCGCGCCGGATTTCGCGTTTCATCCGCAAATATACCGCGAGGACGGCGAAGTGCTGAAGCTTCCCGATGGCACGTACAGCGTCGAAATCACGCGCGGGCCCGAATACGTCGCGCACACGCGGACGCTCACCGTCAACGGCCCGCAAACGCTGACGGCGAAACTTGAACGCTGGATCGACCCGTCCAAGCTGGGCTGGTGGTCCGGCGATCACCACATCCACGCTGCCGGCTGCGCGCATTACACCAAGCCCAGCGAAGGCGTCCATGCGCCGGACATGATGCGGCATTGCCTCGGCGAGGACTTAAAGGTCGGCTGCAATCTGACGTGGGGGCCGTGCTTCGATTATCAGAAACAATTTTTCACCGGCGAAGACGACAAAGTTTCGAAGTACCCGTATCTGCTGCGCTACGACATTGAAGTCTCCGGCTTCGGCTCGCATCAGTCCGGGCATCTGTGCCTGCTGCGCTTGAAAAATCAAATGTATCCCGGCGGCACGTCCGACAAGCATTGGCCGACACTCTGCCTCAACACGCTGCGCTGGGCGAAGAAGCAAGGCGCGGTCGTCGGCCCCGCGCATTCGGGTTGGGGCTTGAAACAGGACGGCACGACGCTGCCGACTTATCAGATTCCACCTTACGATGGCATCGGCGCCAACGAGTACATCGTGGACGTGACGCATTTGGTTCCCGGCCCCGATGGCAATTTTATTCCCGCCGTGGATTTCATGTCCACCGTGGACACGCCGTACGTGTGGGAACTCAACATGTGGTACCACACGCTCAACTGCGGCTTCCGCACGCGCGCCAGCGGCGAAACCGATTTTCCGTGCATTTATGGCGAGCGCGTCGGCTTGGGGCGCTCGTATGTGAAGCTCGACGGCAAACTCACCTATGCCGATTGGTGTGAAGGCATCCGCAATGGGCGCAATTATGTCAGCGACGGATTCAGCCATCTGATCGATTTCAAAGCGGATTCAACGGCGGTAGGCGAAAACGAAAGCGAACTGAAACTCGCGCAGCCGGCCACAATCAAACTCAGCGCAAAAGTCGCCGCGCTGCTCAACGAAAAATCCGACGAGAGCATCCGCGCCAAGCCGTTTACGGAAAAACCGTATTGGAATTTAGAACGCGCGCGCATCGGCCAATCGCGCGAAGTGCCGGTCGAAGTCATCGTGAACGGCTATCCGGTCGCCAAGAAAACGATCGTGGCCGACGGCAAAATGCAGGAGATCGACTTCGACGTGAAGATCGAGCGCAGCAGTTGGGTGGCGCTGCGAATTTTGCCGTCGTCGCACACCAATCCAATCTTCGTGCTCGTCGGCGACAAACCCATCCGTGCCAGCAAGCGCAGCGCGGAATGGTGTTTGAAGGGCGTCGATCAATGCTGGTCGCAGAAGGAGAAATTCATTGCACCCGCGGAGCATGACGACGCCGTTAAAGCGTACGATCATGCGCGGGAAGTGTATCGGAAGATCGTGGCGGAGAGCGATGTGGAATGAATTCAAAATTCAAAATTCAAAATGAAAAATCAGGTTCGGGGATCAGGACTGCGAAGGGTAATCAATGGTTATCAAAGATTCTGAATACATAGATTTGGCCACGCCCAAAGGGGCGATGCGCACGCACATTTTCCGTCCGATTGCGCCAGGGAAATATCCGGGATTGGTGCTCTTCTCCGAAATCTTCCAAGTCACCGGTCCGATCCGGCGCACGGCGGCGATGCTGGCCGGGCACGGCTACGTCGTCGCGGTGCCGGAGATTTTTCATGAGCTTGAGCCTATCGGCTGTGTGATTCCCTACGATGCCGCCGGCGCCGACAAGGGCAACGCCGACAAAGTCGCGAAGGAACTTTCGTCGTACGACGCCGACGCGCGCGCGGTGCTCGCGCATTTGAAATCGCTGCCGTATTGCACCGGCAAACTCGGCTCAATTGGAATTTGCATCGGCGGGCATCTCTCGTTTCGATGCAGCATGAACCCCGAAGTGCTCGCCGGAGTGTGCTTCTACGCGACGGACATTCACAAGCGCAGCCTCGGGCTGGGCATGAAGGACAACACGCTCGATCGCGTGAGCGAACTCAAAGCCGAGATGCTGATGATCTGGGGCCGCCAGGACCCGCACGTTCCGCCCGAAGGCCGCGCGCTGATTTACAACGCGCTGCACGAAGCCAACGCGAGTTTCACCTGGCACGAGTTCAACGGCCAGCACGCGTTTCTGCGCGACGAAGGCTATCGCTACGATCCGGCCCTCGCGCATCTGTGCGTCACGCTGGTGCTTGAATTGTTTCACCGCAAGCTGGGCCAAGGCGATTTGCCAATCGCGCAAGCCAGCGCCAGTGGCGAGACGAAGCACTAGCCCCGTGGTGCAGGCGTCCCGCCTGAACGTTTGCGTTGCCGATATTGTCGCGCGCTAAAACGGAATGTTGATTTCGTCCGGTTCGTCGGGGCGCACGATCAGCTTGGCGGCGCGAAGCATCAAGGGCGATTCGGAATTGGAAACGAGGCCCAGGAAATGCGCGTCCAACGCGGCTCGATTTTCGAGTTTGCCGGCGCTCTCGAATTGATAAGCACCTTCATTGTATTCGCCGTATTCAATCGGATAACCTTTTGCCGGAATCAGAAAATCGGCCACGTCGCGCTCGAAGCTCGGCACATAGCATTCCTGCTTTTTCGAAGCTTTGTGCTCGACCACCAATTTGTAAATGGTTCCATCCGGGCGGTCGCTGCATTGAACGTCAAGAAAAAGCGCCTCCGCGGATGCGGCGGAAAGCGACTTGCCAACGGCCGCGACAAGTTCGCGCAGGTCGCCGTCGGCTTTTCTGAAGCGTTCCGTGGCGATGCGGAGTGAATCATTGAGGGGGGAATCGAAATCGATCATGGGCGAATCTCCTTTTAATTGAGTTCAACCGGAAACCGAAACATTCGACAAATGTTGATTGAGAGTGCAACGTAACGGTTTTGCGACAGTTTGCAATTGAAATGAAGTTTTTTTGTGCGGCGGCGCGAGCAAATTGCAAATGGTGTCGATAATTCTCATGGATAAATCGAACACCGAATGAAAAACATTTTCGAACGATTCTCCTCTAAAGAAACCCACCGCGTCATCGGCCTGATGTCCGGTACAAGCGTCGATGGCGTCGATGCGGCGCTGTGCGAAATCAGCGGGCAAGGGCGCGGAAAGTTGAGCGTCAAAATTCTCAGCGAATTCAGTTCGCCTTATCCCGCGCCGCTGCGCGAGCGGATTCTCGCGGCGTGCAAACCGGGCGGCGGAAGTTCCGCTGAAATCTGCGAACTCAATTTCGTCATCGGCGAAGAATTCGCGCACGCGGCGAAGAATGCGATTTATGCCGCGGGGTTGGAGGCGCACGACATCGATTTAATCGGCAGTCACGGCCAAACGATCTGGCACAGCCCGACCGGGCGGGCTTATGTTCCCGCTGGACTGGCCAAAGGTTCGACGCTTCAAATTGGCGAGGCTGCGGTGATCGCGGAACGGACGCGCGTGCCCGTCGTTTCTAATTTTCGCGCCCGCGACATGGCCGCGCACGGACAAGGCGCGCCGCTGGTGCCGTACGCGGATTGGATGCTGTTTTCGAGCAAGACGGTCAGCCGAGTCGCGCTGAATATTGGCGGGATCGCCAACGTGACGGTCATGCCGGCAGGTTGCGAGGCCGACGAGGTCGTCGCGTTCGACACGGGGCCGGGGAACATGATTCTCGATGCGCTGGCCGAGCGCTTCACCGGCGGAAAACTTTTGTACGACAAGGACGGCAAGCTGGCACAGGCGGGAAAAGTTGATGCGGTGCTGCTTGAGGAGTTGGCGCAACACAAATACTTTGAGCGCCAGCCGCCGAAGAGCACCGGCCGCGAAGAATTTGGGGCCGAATTCGCGCGTGAGCTGTACGAGAAGGGAATTGCGAGCGGCTTGAGCGGCAACGATATCCTGGCAACGGCGACGATGCTCACCGCGCGGACCATCGCGCGAATTCTACTGATGCTTCATGATCTTCAACTTCCCGAATTGATCGTCGCGGGCGGCGGCACGCGGAATCCGGTGCTGATGAAGATGCTGAGCGCTGAATTGTCCGGCTGGAAAGTCCGTTCGACGGACGAACTCGGAATTCCCGCGCATCTGCGCGAATGCGTGGCCTTTGCGATTCTGGCGCGCGAAACGATGCTGGGGCGGCCGTCGAATCTTCCAAGCGCGACGGGGGCGCGCGCGCCGCGCATGCTCGGCGACATCACGCCTTAAAAATTAAAAATGCAAAATTCAAAATGCAAAATTGGCGCTGAGTACTTGGTTCGCGATCCATTTGTCCTGTAAAAAAACAACCGTCGCACTAAATTATAACTAGGTGAATTTTGAATTTTGAGCTTTGAATTTTGAATTATGTCTTTTAAAGCCATCGTCTTCGACCTCGACGGCACGCTGCTGGATTCGCTGCACGACATCGCCAATTCGATGAACGCCGCGCTTGCGCGCAAAGGTTTTCCGCCGCACCCAGTTGTCGATTACAAAATTCATGTCGGCGATGGGCTGTCGATTCTGGCGCGGCGCGTGCTTCCGAAAAAAAAAATCAACGACGCCGTAATCGCGGAACTCGTCGCAATCATGCGCGAAGAATACGGGCGGCGCTGGGCCGTGACCACGCGGCCATACGCCGGCATTGCGGAAATGCTGGACGAATTGACGCACCGAGGATTGAAATTGTCGATCGTTTCGAACAAGCCGCACGATTTTTCGCAGCAAGTTACCGCGCGCCTGCTGTCGAGTTGGCGCTTCGATCCCGTGATCGGCGAACGCGCCGGGATTCCGCACAAGCCCGATCCGGCGAATGCGCTGGCCGCCGCCGCGGGCATGGGCGTCGCGCCGGCCGAATGCATTTTTCTGGGCGACACGCACGTGGACATTCATACGGCCGTAAACGCGGGGATGTTTCCCGCCGGCGCACTGTGGGGCTTTCGCGGCGAAAAAGAATTGCGCGACGCGGGCGCGAAGATTCTGTTGAAGCACCCCGCGGAATTGCTCGGCATTCTGTAGGACGGGCTGCCAGCCCGTCCGTTCGATTATGCATTTCAGACTGGACGGGCTGGCAGCCCGTCCTACCTTTAAGTTATGCCGCTGAACCCTGAGCTTCTCGAACACGCTTACCGCAACGCGTGTTTTCCCATGCCGGATTGGACCGGCCGCGTCGGCTGGTACCGTCCCGACCCGCGCGCGATTTTGCCGCTCGACCGGTTTCACGTGTCGCGCTCGCTCTTGAAAAAATTGAAGAGCAACTATTTCGACGTCACCTACGACACCGCTTTCACCAGCGTGATGACAGGTTGCGCGGACCGCGAAGACACCTGGATCACGGACGAATTTATTAGCGCGTACACGGACCTGCACAAGCTCGGCAAAGCGCATTCCGTCGAAGTCTGGCGCGCAGGGCGATTGGTCGGCGGGACATATGGCGTGCACCTGGGCGGCGCGTTTTTTGCGGAATCGAAATTTCACACGGAGACCGACGCATCGAAAGTTGCGCTGGCGAGACTCGTCGAACGATTGCGTGCTCGCGGATTCGCGCTGCTGGAAGTACAGTATCTGACGCCGCATCTGGCGCAGTTTGGCGTGATCGAAATTCCGGACGCCGAATACGTCTGCCGCCTCGACGCGGCGCTGCTTTTGGATTGCAAATTTTGATGACTCGCCGGAAACGGAGACGATAACATGCGCGCGCAGCTACTTAAATTTGCATTCGTTTTGATTCTGGGGCTGTCGTTTTCCACCCGCGCGGAAGCGCCGCTCGAACTTGCCATACCGGAATTTGCGGCGGCAAAACTTTCGGTCGCGAAGCTCGGCCCGTTTCTAGAGAAGGTCGGCGACTTTGCCAATCAAGTGGTTCCAAACGCCGGGCCGCTGACGAAGATCGTGCTCGCCAATTTGCTGTTCAAAGTTCCGGTGGACGAGTCGCTAGTGTATGAAGGGCCGACGCAGATTTATTTTACTGCGCCGTTCTCCGCGACCTCGCTGCAGGACACGGCGGTGGTGCTGCCCGTGGCAAAACCGGATTTGTTCAAGAAAAATCTCGCGTCGATTTCGTCGAACGGCGACGTTGCCGAAAAGGATGGCGTGCTGAGCTACACGCAAGCTCAGCCCATTCCGCTGCCCGACAAAACGATCTATTGCAAGCTCGTGAACGGCAAAGCGCTGATCGCGCCGAGCGTGGAATTGCTCGCGCAATTGGAAAAAGTGGCGAACGCGCCGGCGATGAGCGGCGCGGACGCAGAACTATTGGTGAGCGTGCCGGCGCTGAAGAAACTCTACGGCCCGCTGGCCGATTGGGCGCTTGAAGAGGGTGCCAAGCAGGCGGCGGAGAATCTCGATGCGCTGAAAAAAGTGGCCGGGCAACTCGACACGATCAAGAAAACAGTCTGGGAAATCGACACGCTGCAAGCGCGCGTGAGCTTCGACGCCGGCTCGAAAAACGTGAGCGCTGAAATGGCGCTTGCGCCGCAAAAAGGCACGAAACTCGAGCAGATGCTCGCGAATCCGCCGCCTGCGTTGGAAGGGAAGGATACGGCGCTGCTCCTCGCGGGGGCGCCGATCAATTTGGCGTACCGGATGAATGGCCAGCCCCTTTACGATCTGCTGGACAAACTGGGATTGGAGCCCGAGCGCGGCAGGGAGGTCGAATTGAAAGCCCTCGATTTTGCCAGCGGCGAAACGACACTGGCATTGGACATCGCGAAGAAGCGAATCTGGCAGACTCAGCGCGTCTCCACGGGAGATCCGCTGACGAAGAAAATCGAGACGCTGCAGCAGGCCGTGATCGATTATTTCAACAAGAGCGCAAAGGAAAACGGCGACCCCGAAGCGCCGGTGTATTCGGCGCAGAGTGATAAAAGCGACTATCGCGGCGCGGCCGTGGTCTTTCACAAGCTGCTGTCGAACAACAGAAACGCGGTCACTATTTTTTCGGAAGCGACGCTAAACGGCGCCAGCGTGCTCGCGAGCGGCAAAGACGCTGAAGCCGCGCAGCGCGAGATCATCGACGCCACTCAAGCCAACGCGCCCGTCGCCCCGGAACTCAAAGCCGCGTTCGACGCGCCGCCGCCGGGCACGCTGCTTTTGGTCTCTGCGAAACTGCTGGAGATTTTGCGCATCGTTGCGATTGAGCAGGCGAATCTCGATGGCGACAAGCTCATTGGCGGGCTGACCGACGCGCCAGTCTTCGCGTCGATTTTTATGACCGGCGGAAAGGCCGGTCTGCGCGCGACGCTGCCCGGCTCGACAACAAAATCGATTTACGTCATCCTCTCGCGTCTGAAACGGTCTGGCGTCAAGCTCGACGATCTTTTCGATCTCGGCGACAACACCGGCGACAAATTGCCCGGAAACGTCCCGCCGCCTCCGCCGCAGAAATAAGAATTCAAGATTCAATATTTAAAATGCAAAAATGAGCACCGGTATTGCGGTGAATTTTCATTTTGAATTTTGCATTTTTAATTTTGAATTGTCTAAGCGCGAATAATCTGCTCGTGGCTCGTCAAATCGCTCGGCACCAGCAATCCCGGCTTGATTTCGGCGATGGCCGCGGGAAGAGTTGTGGTTTTCAGCAGCAGCATGCCCGGGTGCATGCGTTCTTGAATAATCGCCGTGCGGCCGCGCGCGATAGCGGAACTCATCGCGCCACTGTGGGCGGCGTCGATGGGGAAACTCGCGTCCACTTCGCCTTCGAAGCTGGGAAGGCTCGCTTTCTCCGGGACGTTCCATTCCAATTTTACTTTCGCTCCCGGCGGAATGAATTTTTCCATATGCAGCTCAAGCTTCCACGGCGCCGCGCCGGCGCCGGCGAAAATCGTGATCACCACGCCGTTGGCGCGCGTTCCATCGGCGGCGATCAGCGTGCAGGGCAGGCATAGCAACAAATCCGACACATTCCAGCCCGCGGGTTCTTCCTTCTCGTTTTTCTCCGGCGGCGCAATAATTCCGCGCACCGAATAAATCGGCAGCCGCCCTTCTACATTTTTCGCGGGACAGTCCGGCATGCGGAAACCGAACGCGCGCGATTCCACTTCCTTCCACGTCGGCTCGCCCACAAATGTCTGCCCGCGCCCGGCCATCGCTTCGATCCGCGCGCTCAAATTCACCGCGTCGCCGATCACCGTGAATTCGATTTTGCGCTCCGAACCGATGTTTCCCGCGCAGATCATTCCCGTGTTCAAGCCTATGCCGTGGCCCAGCATCACCGGCGTGAAGCCTTCTTCTTTGCGCAGCGATTCGGCGCGGTTGAAGGTGAACAGCGCAATCTGCATTTCGACCGCCGCAGTGACGGCGCTCTCCGGGCAATAGGTCATATCGCCCAGCACGCCCCAGTGCGCCATGATGTTGTCGCCGGCGCATTTGTCGATCGATCCGCCGCGCTTGAAAATAATGTTCTGCATCACCGTAAAATAGCGGTTGAGCAGCGCGACGGCGTTTTGCGGGCTGATTTTGCTGGCGATGCGCGTGAAGCTCACGATGTCCGAGAAAAACACCGTGCCTTTTTTCTCGACGCCGCCCAGCGCGATGCTCAACCGCGCGTTCAAGACGTCTTCGACCAACTGCGGCGACAAAAAGCGCGAGAGGCTTTCGCGCTGCGCCGCAGCCGACGCCATGTTCACGGCCAGTTCCGCGTTGCGGATCACGACGGCGACCTGCCCGGCGACTGCGGAAAGAATATCGAGGTCCTGCTGATTGAATGGATTGAGCAGGTTCTTCGTTTCGATCTGAATAAATCCGATGTCGTCTTTTTCGGTGATCAGCGGCGCGCACATCAGCGACTTGATTTGAAACTTCGCGATCGACATGCCTTCGCCCGCGCCGCCGCCGTCGTTAAAAATAAACGCCTTGCGTTCCGCACTGACTTTGCGCAGCACCGTGCGCGAAAGTTTAATCTCGTTGTCTCGCATGGTGCCCGCGCTGAAGCGCACTTTCGTGATCGCGCCCTTGCGCCGGTCCAGCACGCCCGCCTGCTCCTGTTCCGAAGTCAGTTTCGACGGCACCGAACCGTCCGGCCCGTACAGCACGATGATACCGCGGTCGGTCTGCGGAAAAACTTCGAACAATTTTTCGAGACACTTGTCGAGCAGCTTGTGCGGATCGAGCGACGCGCCCATCGCCTGCCCGACGGCGACAAGCAACTCGAGGCGCTTTGTCACCTGCTTGAGCTGATTGACGTCGAAGCTCGACCGTTCTTCTTCGGTGAGCAGATTCTGATCGACGTCTTTGCTGTAATTGATCGCCGGCTGGCTCGACTCTTCCTGCTCATCGACCAGGCTGACGATGGTCACGTCCGCGCGCGCGCGGGGATGCTTGCCGCTGCTGCCGATGGGCGTTTCCACGCGCAGCACGATCAGCGTCGAACCAATTTGGACCGTATCGCCATTCTTGACGGCGATGCGTTCCTTTAGTGGCTGGCCGTTGAGCAGCGTGCCGTTGGCGGAGCCATTATCCTGGACTGAAATCTTGCCATCGGGCGTGCGGTCGATGCGGCAATGCCGCCGCGACGACATTGGATCGGTCAGCACCACCTGGCATTCCGGGTGCCGCCCAATCACGCACGCATCGCCCAGCGGATAACGATTCACGTGTCCGTCGGGACTGGTGACGATTAGCTCTGCGGGAAGGGCTGGCATTACGAGGCCTCAAGGCATACTAACGGGTGCGGCAGACAACGTTTTAACGAAAGAATGGAGCGATGTCAATCAAAGCGGCCAGTGCGGTCCGGTGCGGCCACGCAAATGATGGTAAGAGGATCAAGCCCCAGTCCGACTTCAAACTTCGGCGGAGTTAGCGAAATTCGTACGCGGAAGGCGAAGAGTGCTTTTGTGCGTGCCAAGCCTACTTCACTTTCGGCAGCGTCGCGCTGCCGCTCTTGCCTTTCTTTGAACTGTACACGATCGGCACCGTGTTCTTGTAATACGTGCCGTTGAAGAGCACGATCGCCAGCAGCGAACGATTGGGGAACGCCGGTGCTTTGATGTCGGCGCTGGCGTCGAGCGCGGCTTCGGCGAACTTGCTGGAAATCGCTTCGTTGATTTTTACGCTGAGCAACGCACCGGTTTTTCCGGATTTGATCGATGCCGATTCGGTTTTGACGGGCTGCGCCTTGCCCTTGTCGTCGAGCGTGAATTTGCGGTACACGCCGCTGACGAAAACCTGGACGAGCTGGCCTTTGAGCGTGAAATTGCTCGCCGGCAGCGGATCGAGTTGCGCGGTGAATTGCAAACTGTCCTTGCCCTTGCCGGAGAAATCGAGTTTCAACCCCAGCTTGCTCACATCCAGGGCCTGCGGCGGGAAGGTTCCGGCGCCCAGCGGCGTGCTGAGCGGGTTGAACGGATCGCTGCCCGCCGCGGTTTCCAATTCATCCGGAAACCCGTCGTTGTCCGTATCGCTTCCCAGCAGCGCAATCGTGTTGCTCCACGTGGGCGTGTCGATCGGCGAATTGGCGTCGAAGACGATCGTGGCTTTGTTGGAAATGACCGTGCCAGCGGCGAGGTTGGGTTTTTGCTGAAGGGTGTACATCACGCCTCCGTCGCCTTGCGGAGGCGTGACGTTGGGGTCGAGAAAGCCGAGCACGGGATCGGTCGTGGGCTGGTTCGTGGCGGGGTCGATCGAATCGAATTCCCAGCGCAGCGTGCCGCTTTGAAGGCCGACGGTGATGCGAACGATCAGGTTTTTGCCCGGGCGCAAATCCACATCCGTCGTGAAAGAACTCAATCCGGGCGGGGGCGTGATGACTTGATCGGCAAAGGTAATGATGCCGAGACTAAGTGTGGACATATCCAGATTGGTTGTGTCCAGCGGATCAGTGATGATCACCGTTTGCGCCGAAGCAGTGGCCTCCGGCTTATTTTCGAATTGAATGAAGTAGGTCATCGGCGTGCCGCGCGGAATATACTTCGCGTCGCCGGGGCCGTCGGGACCGCTCTTGTCGTTGGGGTCGCCGGAGACGATGGATTCCACATTTTTGTTGGCACTGTTGTCGGGATTGCCGCAAGCGATGGCCTTGGCGATGCCCTGCCCGCATTTGATCGCTGACGTGATCTTCAAAAGCTGGCTCAGCCCCGGAATGGAACTGCCGGCGCAGGAGAGCGCGGTCTGCACCGCGCTCGTTACCACGTCCTGGAAATTGCCGACCGCGTCGTCGCGCGTCGAGGTGGGATCGTTGAAGAGGATCACGAAATCGACGAAGGTCTTGGCGGCGAGCGTGTAGACTTTTTGCGCGCAGTCGAGCGGCAAAATCAAACCGGCGCACGTAAAGGAAGTGTTGATGATGTTGCGGAAGCAGGCGTCGGCGCTGAGGTCGCGGGCGATGGCGTCGCGCGCGGCGGTGCCCTGCGCGCGGACCATGGTTTGAATCGCAGACGGAAGCAGCGGCTGGCCCAGCGACGCGCCGATGTTGAAGTGAAGGTGTGCGAGATTGGACGTGTCGGCCGAAGTAAAGCGCATGGTGTACGCGCGCACGCCGCCGGCGGGAATCACCGGGATCAGCAGTTGAACGATATTCGTGTCTTTGGTGCTGATGACCAACGGCACTTGCGTGAAATCGAGCGCTGGTCCGCCATCAGGCTGGACGGTCGGATGCATGACCGGAAAGCCGGGCTGAAACGTGCAAAAAGTCGGGAACGTCACGACCAGCGGAATCATGTACTGGTCGGTGTCGCTGCCGTTGCTGCAGACGACTTCGTATGCCTGCTGTTTGCCGCCGCGGATTCTATCGTTGCCAATCACATCCACGCTCAGCAGCGTAGGGCCGCCGTTTTCGACGGTAAACGCGCCGGCAAGCGTGCGCGAGGCCATGCTCGGCAAGGTGACGATGACATCGTAAACGCCTGGGGAGACACCGTTGAGATTGAACGTGGCTTGGAGGCCGAGCCCAAAGCGGTTGCGCACCGGGCTGGCCGCAATATCCGTGGAACCGTTGCGGTGCAGCACGACGGTCGCGCCGTCCACAAAGCCTGAGCCGCTCACTGTCGGTGTGACCACGCCGGTGTTGCCGCCGTGGTTGGGCGAAATGCTGTTGACCGCGAAGGGGAGCGTTTGCGAGTTGCGCACGACGCGCCGCACGACGTTGTTAAGGTTATCCGAAATCAAATAGTTGCCATTCGCCTCGGCAAAAATTCCTGCCGGAAGATTCATGCTGGTGTTTTGAGCATCGACAAAATTGCCGCCGTAGCCGGGCATTCCGTTGCCGGCGATGGTGGTGACGATCTGCGTGGCGTCGTCGATGTAGCGGATGCGTTGGTTGATCGTATCGCACAGGAAGATGTTGCCGTTCGCATCCAACGACAGGTCGCCGCCGACCGTGGGCGATTGTCCAAATCCAAACGTGGCCGCGCTGGCCTGGCCATTGTCGCCTGAGAAGCCGAATTGGCCGGTTCCCGCGACGGTGCTGATCATACCGGTCGCCCGCGTGATCAGGCGCACGCGCTCATTCAGACAATCCACGATGCACAAATTGCCCGCCTTGTCGAAACGGATACCGGTGGGATTATTGAGGTGTGCGTTCACCGCGAGAATGTTGTCGCCGTTGTAATCGCTCGAGGTGCCGTTGCCGCAAATGGTCGTAATGTTATTTGTGGTCAAATCGACCCGCCGAATCGCGCTGGCATTAAGCTGCGAAATAACCAGCGAGCCGTCGATCGGATCGATCTGCACCTCCGACGGCGTATACACAGCGGCGCTGGTGGCCAGGCCGTTGTCGCCGCTGAATCCTGAATTGCCGTTGCCCGCGATCGTCGTAATTGTGCCGCCCGTGTCAACTTTTCGCACTCGGTTGTTGCCTTGATCGGCGATGTATAAATTGCCCGATTTGTCAAAGACGATGCCCGCTGGAGAATGCAGTTGCGCCGCGGTCGCCGGCCCAGTGTCGCCGGAAAATCCCTGCACGCCCGTGCCCGCGATGGTGCTGATGTTTCCGCTCGCCGCATCCACGCGCCGAATGCAGCCGTTGCCGCCGTCGCAAAAGTAAATGTTGCCTGAGCCGTCTTCGATCACGCCCAGCGGCCCATTGATCTTGGCCGAAGTGGCCGGCGCACCGTCCCCGGAATATCCGGGCGCGGCAATGCCCGCGACGTTTTCCATCACGTCCACGGCATGAACACACGATGCGGCAAGCGCCGTCGAAATCAATACGCGAAGAATTGGCCTGAGAGAATTGCGCATAGTATCCCCCGCCGATGGAATTTGTGTATTAGGGAAATTCGAAGCGCTTTTGTATTATCGAAAAGTGTCGCGTCTGTCAAGAAGACGAAACAAAACCCTCGCGTGACGATTTCATAAATGCACAGCAGTTCAGGGGCCCTTTGACAACACCGCGCTGCCGCTGACTCCCATCTTCGAGCCATAGCTCAGCGGCACTTTGTTTCCATAAAATCCCGTGCTGAACAGCACGTACACTTGCACGCTGCGGTTGGCGCTCTTCGGCGCTTTGAGGTCCGCCGAGCCGTCAAAACCCGTGTCGGCAAGCTTGCTCGCAAAGGGCATCGCGATCGTGCAGCCGAACGCGGACAGTCCCTTCGATTGCTTCACAATGAATTTCGCGGTCTTTCCCGACGCCGCCTGTCCTTTGTCGTTCAACATGAAGCGCTGATACACGCCGCCCACGAACACCTGCGCGGTTTTGCCGGTGAATATAAAGCCATTCGGAAGCCCCGCGAACGTCCCGCTCATTTGCAGCGAATCCTTGTGTTTGCTGGTGAAATCCAGCTTCATTTGCAGTTTCGAGACCGTCAAATTCTGCAGCGGAAACGTGCCCGGTCCCAATGGCGTACTGTTGGGATTGTTCGGATCGCTGCCGGCCGCAATTTCCAATTCGTCGGGGAATCCGTCGCCGTCCGTATCTAAGCCGAGCAGTGCGATGGTGTTCGACCACGTGGGTGTGTCGATGGGCGAATTCGTATCGAACGTAATCGACGCGAAGTTGTTGATCACCGTTCCCACAGATAGATTGGGCTTCTGTTTGATCGTGTACAGAAACGTTCCCACTCCTTGCGGCGGCGTCTTGTCCGGATCGAGGAAGCCCAGCGTGGGATCGGTGGTCGGCTGCATGGTGGCGGGATCGAGCGCCGTGCACGTCCACGTCAGCGTGTTTCCGCCCTGCAGACCCGCGACGATATGAACGATCAAGTTCTTCGTCGGCCGCAGGTCGAGGTCGGTCGTGAAACTGGCCTGCCCATTGGGGACTTCGACGACCTGGTCGGCCAGCGTGATAAAGCCCAAATTCAGCGACGACAAATCGAGCGTGGTAGTGTCCAGCGCGTCGCTGACCACCAGCTTCTGCACCGGCGCGGTTGCGCTGGCCGCATTCTCGCACTCGATGAGGTACGTCATCGGCGTGCCGCGGGCAATGTAATGCGCCGCGCCAAGACCGGACGGGCCGCTCTTGGCGTTGGGATCATTCGAGGTCCTTAAACTGCTGTTCAGGGGATCGGCTGAGGCTTGGCTATCGCCGCCCGGACACGAGCCTGTCGCGGCCACGCGCGCCAGCCCTGTGAGGCCAAATTTATTTTCGTCATAGGCCTCTTGCGTTGCAGCCTGCACGTCCTTTAGAAGTGGCGGCATATAGGAAGGGTCGCTATTGAAAACTTTGATGCTGGCTTGTTGAATGCGCGCAGCCTGTGCGGCGGAGTTATGGCACGGATCGCGGTCGTTCCCAGGCGGCAGATTCGTCACTCCCGGAAAGCCCTTGCCAATCTGCGCTTTTAGAAGCGCCGCGGAGTTTTTGTCGATCTTCTTTGCCTTTTGCAACAGATCGACGGCCAACTGTGCTTGCTTAACCGCACAGTCGTTCTGTGCCTGGGTTCGTCCTTCTTGCGCCTTGGCATGCGTCGTGAATACGGAACTGTCGAAGGCCACGCCCGTGTTGGCATAGTCCGTGGATGAGTAAAATGCAGTGGCGCCGAACAATCCATCGGTATTGGTAAAATTGGATGCATTCGAAGCGGTGACACGGAGCGGAATGACGCCGCTTCCGCCGGCCGGAATGCTGGGCAGAACCAGGTCCACCGCGAAACCGTCTTTCAGCGGGATCAACGGCCCATCGAGCGCGGATTGTGGAACTCCCGGTACGAGCAGGCTGTCAAGGCTGGGCCGGCTCGACGGATTGACCAGCGTCGCGCTCGTCACGTAGGCCGGCAGCGTGAACAACACTTCGACATTCTGCATATCCGTGTCGCTGAGATTCGAAACCACCGCGCAATAGAGTTCAGACAGGGAAGCGCGGATGATTCTCGGCCCTACCAGGCCGACGGAAAGCTTCGGCGGTGTAGCGGCGGCAATGGTGAAGGCATGCGGCAGTGTCGTCGAAGTGGTATCCGGATTGAGCACCGTCACGTCGTAGACGCCCAGCGCCGCTCCGGTCAAATCGAACGTCGCCAGTAATTCCAGGCCAAACCGGTTGACCGTGAAGCTGCTGGTCAGCGTCGGAAGTCCGGTGCTGCGAAGTTGAACCGTCGCGCCGTCTTTGAAACCGCTGCCGATCACGCTGAGCGTGACGATTCCGGCGTTGCCGCCTTTGGGCGGCTGCACGCCGGAGATCGACAATGGAAGCCCCTGAAAATTGCGCACGACGCGGCGCACCAGATTGTTGGAATTGTCGGCGATCAGGTAGTTGCCGTTGGATTCGACGAAAATCCCCGCCGGAATATTTAGCGTGGCCGACAGGGCGTTGACGTAATCGCCGTTGTAGCCGGCCGTTCCGTTCCCGGCGATCGTGGTGACGGTATTTGTCGCGGCATCGATGTAGCGCACACGTTCGTTTAAGCTGTCGAGCAGAAAAATATTGCCGCTCGCGTCGAGCGCCAAGTCGCCTCCGACCGTGGGCGACTGTCCCATTAGAAACTGTGCCGACAAAGCCGGTCCGTTGTCCCCGGAAAACCCGCTCGTGCCGGTGCCCGCGATGGTAGTGATTACTCCGGTCGAACGCGTGATCTTGCGAATGCGCTCGTTCAGCGCGTCGGCGACGTACAGATTCCCGGCCGAGTCAAAACGGATTCCTGTCGGATTGTTCACCAGCGCCGCTGCCGCCGGGCCGTTGTCGCCGCTGAAACCGCTGTTCCCATTGCCGCAGATCGACGTGATGATGTTGGTCGTCAGATCCACCCGCCGGATGACGCTCGTGTTGAGCTGTGAAAACACGACGCCGCTGTTGTTGCCGTTGCTGGTGACCGAATCGACGACGACGACCGAAGGCGTGAAGAGGCTGGCGTTGATCGCCAATCCGCCGTCGCCGCTATAGCCGCCCGAACCGTTCCCGGCAAAGGTCGTGATGATGCCGTTGGGCGCGACCTTTCGAATCCGGTTGTCTCCGGCGTCCACGATATACAAATTGCCTTTGAGATCGAACGTCAGACTTGCGGGGATGCGCAATTGAGCGCTGGTGGCGGGGCCGTTGTCGCCGGAGAACCCGGAAGTGCCGTTGCCTGCAATGGTGGTCACGACCTGAGTTTGAAAATCGATGCGGCGGACTACATGGTTCTGAGTGTCCGCGACGTAGATATTGCCAGCCGAGTCTTCAATGGCGGCGTGCGGTTGATTAAATTGAGCGGACGTCGCGGGGCCGCCGTCACCGGAATACCCCGCCGTTCCCGTACCGGCCACGTTGATCATCACGTCAATGGCGTGCACACGCGACGCGAAAAGCGCCAACAATGCGAAAGTGACCGTAACGCGAACCACCGGCTTGGAGCCCAAAATGGCGCGCATGGCATTCCCCCGTGCAAGAATTTGTGTGTATTAGGGAAGTTCGAAGCGCTCTTGTGTTATCGAAAAGTGCTGCGGCTGTCAAGAAGACATAACAAAACGCTCGCATGACGATTACATTAAAAAAACGCGCTGCCTTAAGCAGCGCGTTCGATGGGATTGTTCGTAGTCCCGCCTTTAGGCGGAAGGGCGTCTTGCCACCAAGCGTGCGTGCCGCCTAAGGACGGGACTACGAACGCGCGGCGCGTTACGCGATGGATGTAATCTTCACCACGCTGTACTGCGTGCGATGCCCTCGGCGGCGGCCCAGGCTGTTGGTACGGACGCGGTGGTGCGCGATGGTCTTTTCGCCTTTGATGTGTTCCACCACTTCGCCGCTCACTTTCGCGCCGGCGACGCTGGGGCTGCCGACTTTGAGGCTCCCGCCGTCGCCGCCCACCAGCAGCACGTTGTCGAACGAGATTGCCGCGCCTGGCTCCGCCTGGAGCCGATCCATCTGGACTAGTTCGCCTTCGGTCACTTTGTACTGCCGGCCGCGGTCGTTAAGAATTGCGTACATAATCATCCACCTCGCTTACTTTCTTTAGAATCCACTCGCCGCCTTCTTTGGCGATCGACACCTGCATCTGGCTCAACGAAACACCCGGGTCCCCACAGACCTCAATTGTGATGCCGTTGGCTTCCTCCATTCGCACCAGTTCTTTGCGGAACTGGTTGAGTATCGCATACGCAACAATCGCATTCAAGAGCACCTTGACGCGGCGCACGGTTTTGTCGCGCAACTGCGCTTTGATTTCGCGCAGCATCTCCAGCCCGACCGATTCCGGCGATTTGACGTGGCCCGAACCCGAGCAGTGCGGGCAGCGGTCGAAGAGCGTTTTGCGCAGGCTGTGCCGGATGCGCTGGCGGGTCATCTCGACCACGCCCAGCGAACTGACCGGCAGCACATTGATCTTCGCTTTGTCGCGCGCCAGATGCGCCTTCAATTCGCGTTCGACGCGGCGGCGATGCTCGTAGATTTCCATGTCGATGAAATCGATCATCACCAGCCCGCCAATGTCGCGCAGGCGCAACTGCCGCGCAATTTCGCGCGCAGCTTCCAAATTCGTCTGCAGAATCGTGTCGTCCTGATTGCGCTTCTCGCGGAAGCCTCCCGTGTTCACGTCGATCGCGACCAGCGCTTCGGTCTGTTCGATCACAATCGAGCCGCGGTTCTTCAAATTCACTTTGCGGTTGAACAGCCGCTGCATCTGCTGCTCAACGTTGTAGCGATGGAAGAGCGGCTCGGCGTCGGAGTAAAGCTTGAGCTTCTTCTCCGAACCGGGCGACGTTTCGCGCAGGAATTCGCGCGCGCGCTCCATCACGATCGGATCGTCAATGATGATTTCAGTGACGTCCTCAGTGAGCACGTCGCGGAAGACGCGCGTGACCACGTCGCCTTCCTGATAAATCAGCGCCGGCGTTTTGGTCGTCTTCGTCTTGTCCTTCAAACCATTCCACGCGCGCATCAGGTATTCCATGTCGCGCTGCAATTCATCTTTGGAGCGGCCCATTCCCGCCGTGCGAACGATCACGCCCATTTCATCCGGCGGGTTAAGCTGGTTCAGCGCGTCCTTCAACGCGCGGCGCTGCTCTTCGCTGTCGATGCGCTTTGAAACGCCCAGCCGGCTGACCGCGGGCATCAACACCAGGTAGCGGCCGGGCAAACTGATGTACGTCGTCAGCGCCGGGCCTTTCTGCCCGATGCCTTCCTTCGCGACCTGCACCAGCACTTCCTGTCCTTCGCGCAGCATTTCCTGAATCGTGTAGCGCCGGTCGTAAACGCGCTCTTTGCGTCCGTTGCCGAATTTGCGCTGCTGCGGCGCGACCGGCTGAACAACCGGCGGCGCCGTTTCCGCTCCAACTGTTTCCGTCCCGCTCACTGGCGGAACGGCGACCGGCGCGACCGGTTCGAACGATCTGGTCACGATGTCGGAAATCGACGCCGTCGCAGTCGAATCCGAATCAAGTTGCGCGCGCGCTTCGTCGCTCACTTCGACCGCGTCGTGCGAACGGGTCTGTGCCACAGGTCCGCTTTCGGACGCATCGGGCGTCGTCGGCGGCTGATGCGCGTCGTCTTCTTCAAGTTGATCGGCAAGTTCGTCGGCGCGGTCCATGCGCTCAACCATCTCGTCGCGCGGGCGATTCGCGTCCGCTTGCGTCGCTTCAGTTTCCGTTTCGCTCGTAACCGCGCCGCTCTGTGGCGCGCCGGTTTCCGCACGGTCGTCGTCTTCGAAGCTGTCGTCATCCTCAAAGTCGTCGTTCTCATCGACCGACTGCGCCGGCGCTGAAGGCGTTGCATCCGCATCGCTCGTCCCGCTAGTAGGGCGCGTCTCCTGCGCGCCCGATTCTGACGCCGATGTTTGCGCGTCAGCCGCTACTGGCGGCGCGTCAGGATCGCGCGGAAACTTTTCTTCTGTACCCGGCTCAACCGCTGTCGGCGCGCTCGGATCAACCGACGGAGCGACGACCGGATGCACCGGCTGCGTCGAACCCGGCTGCCCCGGATGCGGCATCAAATTGCGATTCGGCGCCAGCATCGGCGCAGCCCCCGGCGGGCGCGCGCGATTGGCTCGGCCACGGCCCCCGCGGCGGCGGCGTCTTCGTTTGCCGTCGCGATTCTGGAAGCCCCCGCCCTGCGGCTGCGGAGGTACAAACGGCGCGGCGCCCTGCATCGGATAAGGCTGCCCAGGCACGATCGGCATCGGTTCGATGTCCGACCCGCCTTCCGAAAGCGGCGGCACTTCAACCGGCGCAGCCGGCGTCGCAGGAAGTGCAGGCGCATTCAACGCCAGCGGCTCCCCGTACGAACTGGGCGTCTGAGCCGCAGCAACAGGTTCGTCGGCGGCCTGGAAACTCTGTGGCGCGTGCGGCGCGCGATAATCCGGTCGCGGCGTCGGGCGCGCGGGGCGGTTAAGCAGCAGCGGACCATCCGCCCCCATTGCAAACTGACTCGACGGCGGTTTCAACGCCTGCGCCGCACCTTGCTGCGCGGCCTGTTGAGCGGCGATCACGGACGGCGGCGTGGCGCCTCTTTCGCGCTGGCCGCTCCCCTGTCCGCGCGGGCCGCTCCCATGCGATCGCGGTTCGTGTTGCGGTCGCAGCTCGTGTTGCTGCCGTGCTTCGTTTTGCGGCCGCGGCTCGTTGCGCTGTTCCTGTTTTCCGCGGTTTTTGTCGAACGGTTTCTTTTCAAGAATATCGCCGTAACCGCCATCCGGCGGAATCACGTCCGAGGCGTGCAGGAATCCGTTGCGTTCCGAACCCAAGTCGATAAACGCCGCTTGCAGCGACGGCTCGACATTTACCACGCGGCCTTTGTAAATGTTGCCGGCCTGATGGTAATGGCTCTTGCGCTCCATGAAGATTTCGGCGAGTTCGCCGTTCTCCAGAATCGCCACGCGAATTTCGCCGGGTTCCGTCGAATTAAGCAGCACCACTTTGCGGATGTTCGAAGGCGCCTGCTGCGGCGCGACGGATGAACTTTCGTACGTCGATTCGCGCCAGTTGCGCGAAAGTTTCTGAAAGCGCGGTTGCTGCGGAGCTAACGGCGCGGCGGCAATCGCTTCGCCTTCGACCGGCGCCGTTGTCGGCTCGTAGATGCCCGTCGATTCATCCGCCATTGCGTCGGCGTAGTTTGAAGCAGGTTCGTCGGCCACTGGCACGGGCGCCGCGGGAATCTCTGGAGCAACCGCCGCGGGCGGAACGATCGGCGATGGCGCGGCTTCAACAATTGGTTTCTGCAAGACAGGCGCAACGGGAGCCACAAAACTGGCTGGCGCCGGCGCACTCTGAACCGCCGCGTGGATGGACGCTACCGTTGCTGCCGGCGCGACTGCGGGTTTGTCACGCAGCATTTTTGGATCAGGCGTGTACTTTGGCGCGCCGCCATGCGGCGCATTCGGCACATTCGGGCGTTGCGGATAACGTTCGCCGCCTTGGCGCGGCGGAAATCCCTGCTTGGGTCCTTGCCCGCCTCCATGCTGCATTCCATATTGCTGCCCGCGGTCGCGGTCGCGATCCCGTCCACGCCGCCGCTTGCGCCGCCGGCCGCCGCCTCCGCCCCCCCCGCCACCGTGGTTTTGGTAGAGAGGCTTTGGCGGTGGAACGAAGCCGCGGTTCTGATTCTGCAAAATGTTTTCGACGATCTGCCCCGCGCGCCGAGCCGCGATTTCGTCGGCTTCCCAATCGTCGGGCGTCAGCGGCGGACCCGGCGCCGGCTGCACGGGCGGCGCAATTTCCTGATGCGGAGCACCGGCCACGCGCGCGCGCGTCGGATCGCTTTCCGGCTGCGCGGATTCGTCGCCTTCGTCTTCGTAATCGCCCTCCTCGTCGGCGCCTTCGCCTTGATCCGAATCCTGAACCGGCTCTAATCCAGCCGGTTCGGCATCGTCTCCCCTGTCTCCTGACTCCTGTCCCCTGTCTCCTGGCTCCTGTCCGTCGTCTCCGTCGTCGGCGTACTCTCCGCTGTCTTCGGCGGAAAGGTCAGCTCCATGAGCGTCTTCGTCACGCGCACCCTCTTCAGTTCCTCCACGCTCATCCCCGTCAGCAGGCTTAACACTTCGAGTGGTCTTGCCGTGCCGCTTTGACTTGGGCGTACCTCGAGTTCCAGGTCGCCCTCCGGAAGCAGCTTTGCCCCCAGCAACGCGGATCTTAGTTCCACGTTTTGTACCCGCTTTTCCCTTTGTCTCTGAAATGGAAGCGTCGTCGCCATCAGCAGCGTCTGAATCGCCGCCTCCGTCACCTGAATCCCCGCTTCCCGCAGATGAATCAAGTACCGTATCCGCGCCGGAATCCGCCCCGCCCTGAGCAGCGGCATCTCCTGAACCGCCGTCAACGCCAGACCCGGGGGCAAGACGCACGCCAGCCGGGAAAAAACTTCCTCTGTCTTCAACCATGTATGGAATTCGATTTCCGCGACTTCATCCAGCGAGGCCACTCCCACTTCGAGCGCTACAGGGAACACGATACGTGGCCGAGGGTTATACCCCTCGGTCAAGCGCACCGGCAATTCGGCCCGGCGCACCGCCCGCGCAAACGCGCGCATCAAATCGTGGTGGGAAATGAAGCGTACGGCCTCACTTTTTTGGAAGCGGATTTCTACCTTTTGTTGGATCATCGCAGCGTCATCTTTGGCCTCAATCAACTCAATTATTGAGAGGCATCACGCGCAAAAGACCCGTTTAATCTAAATGGAGCGCCGCTAGGGAAAGCCCGGGACAGCCCCAAGCTAAAACCATGCCCATGCGTGCTTTACACCAATAAACTCGCAGGCCGCGCGACTTTATATGCGCAGCGGAATTTCGAGCAGGAGTATAGCCGCGCGTTTCAAAGATTGCAAATGCTAAATCAGAATTCGGATTTCGGAGCGCCGGCTACCAGCCGGCCCGCACAATCCAGACGCAGCGCTCGCGCATTGCGCCGCGCTTGCACAGTGAGGCTTAACTTGGCTGGAGCCGTTCAATGAGCACGGTGAGTATGGCCAGCGCCTCGGAATACCGCAGTTGCAGCACCGGCGCATGCACGCGTTCGAATTCGGATTCAAATTCTGTGCCGCGCACGCTGGCGGCGATGGTGCGCGCGAGGCTGCCGGCGCTCATGTCCTGATTGGCGAGCATGGCCTTCAATATATCGAGTTGCGCCGCCAAAGGAAGCGCCCCCGCGCCCGTGGCGACATCGTCCTGAAGTACAGGCGGCGGCACCGCGCGCTCGCCGTGCGGAGTTGCGTCGTGCGGGAAGGCCGCTTCGAGTTGCCCGCGCGAACGAATGAACAGCGCGTAAAACGCCGCGCTTTCAGCGCCGTCGGATTCGCTGGCTTTGACGCGCGCTTCCCAAAGTCTGGCAGCGCGGCTGAGCGCGTTGAAACCGAGGTTCGCGGCGACGCCTTTAACCGTATGCAACAGACGGGCAGCATCGTCGCGGGCGTGGCGTTGAAGCGCCGCACTGACCTCGGCGGCGGCGTGTTCGTATTTCTCAAAGAATTGATGGGCCAGACGGCGATAGAGCGTGCGGTTGCCGCTCACGCGCGCAAGGGCCGCGTCGCAATCCCAATCGGGTTCGGCGGATTTGAGCGGCGGAGCCGGGTATTGCGCCGTGCGCGCGGATGCGATCCAGCGCGCAAGCGTAGCGTAAAGATCGTTGGGCTTGAAGGGCTTGGTGAGGTAATCGTTCATGCCGGCGTCGAGGCACTTTTCGCGCACGCCGGGAACGGCGTCGGCGGTCATCGCGATGATCGGCAGCGCCACGAAACGGCGGTCGGCGCGGATGCGCCGCGTGGCGCGGTAGCCGTCCATGCCCGGCATCTGCAAGTCCATCAACACGGCGTCAAAGCCGCCCGCTGCCGCACTGCGCGGCGCGCCCGCGCCGGCGCTTCCGCTCTGAGCCGCCCCCATGTTTTTGACGATCACGGCGGAATCGGCGCTGAGCAGCGCGCTCAACGCTTCGAGCCCGTTGCCGGCCAGCGTGACGTCGCAGCCGGCGAGGCGCAGAATCTCGGCGGCGATCTGCTGATTGACTTCGTTGTCTTCGACCAACAAGATGCGCGCGCCGCGCAGGATCGGCTCGGAAACTGGCAGTGTGTCGGGTTCCGTCGGTTCGCTTTCAGTATGGCTGGGCAATCCGCCGCGCGCGACGGCGTTGACAATGATGTTGTAGAGCGACGAATGCGTGATGGGGCGCGGGAGCAGGCCGTCGAGGCCCGCATTGTCCGCGCCGAGATCGTGCACGCTGGCGTTGCTGGAGACGATGAGCACCAGAGCCGCCTGCGGCGAACCGGCTTGTTCGCGGCGCATGCGCTGCACGGCTTCAGGCCATTCGATGTCGGGGAGCGCGCTGTCGAGCAGCAGCAGGTCGAAGCCTTGCACGGATTCAGAGCGCGCGCGGCGCAACTCCTCGATGCCGGCTGAACCGGTCTCGACGCTGCACACGTCGAAGCTGAATTCGGAAAGCAATTTGGTGAGCCATGCGCGCGATTCGGGATCGTTATCGACGACCAGTGCGCGCCGGCCGGCTTTGAGCGAACGGTATTTTCCGCTGGCGGTGACTTGCGTGGACGGACGGCCGAATTTTGCGGAGAAAGAGACAAGCGTGCCGCGGCCCGGCGCGCTTTCGATGTTGATCGTCCCGTCCATTAACTTGACGAAGCGTTTGACCAGCGCCAAGCCCAAGCCCGTGCCGCCGTAGCGCCGCGCGGACGACGTGTCGGCCTGGCTGAACGGTTCGAAGATGCGCTTCAATTGCGTTTCGGCAATACCGATGCCCGTATCTTTAACCGTGAAACGCAGGCGGATACCGCTGCTCTCGGCTGGAACAGGTTCGATGGACACAAGCACCTGTCCGCCATGCGTGAATTTAATCGCGTTGTCGATCAGATTAAGCAGCACTTGCGCGGTGCGCACGGGATCGCCCACAAGCGAGCGCGGCGTTTCAGAACTGACATCGAGCCGCAGGTCGAGACCTTTTTGGCGTGCTTGAAGCGAGGTGAGACGCAGCAGGTTGGCTAGCACGTCGTCGAGATTGAATTCCACATTTTCGAGCGCGATCACGCCCGCATCGGCTTTGGAATAATCGAGGATGTCGTTGACGATGCGCAGGAGATGATTGGCGGCGGAGTCAATTTTGTTGACGTATTCGGATTGCTTTCCATCCGTGAGCGTTTGCTTGAGCAGAAAACTCATGCCGACGATGGCGTTGAGCGGCGTGCGAATTTCGTGGCTCATGTTGGCCAGAAACGAGGTCTTGGCATGGCTGGCTTGTTCGGCGGCGCGCCACGCTTGCAGCAGTTCGCGCTCGGCGCTCTTTTCAAACGTGGTGTCGCGCCGCACGACCAGCGCGTGCGTGACGTGGTCGCCACCGCCGTTGGTGCCGCGATACGGAAACATGGAGACGTTGAAATGGCGTTTGCCGTGCGCGTCAGTGCCCAGCCAGGCGTCGTAAATGGCGGTCTGGCCTGCGAAGCAGGCGTCCAAATGTGGACGGATCAATTCGCTGTAGCTGTCGGCGCCCCAGATTTCGTCGATGCGTTTGCCGATGACGCGCGGGCGTTCGATTTGTGTCGCGTGCACCCAGGCGTCGTTGACGGCTTCGTAGCGATGCTGGGCGTTGACAAGGCACGCAATTTCGCTCATCGAATTGAAAAGACAATCGTAGCGTTTGGCAAGGTCCTGTGCGAGCTTGCGCGCGTGTATGTCGATTTGCACGCCGAAGAGTGTTTCGGGACTGCCGTTGGCAAGCCAGCGGGTCACTCGACCGCGGTACAGCACCCAATGCCACTCGCCGGATTTGTGGCGCAAACGAAATTCGAGCTCAACGCGCGGCGAGATGCCGCCGCGGGATTGCCCCGCTGCACTTCTGATGAACTTGCGCACCGCGCGATACACACGCATGCGATCCGCGGGATGGACCAGCGCCAGACCTTGGCGAATGTTCGAGGGAACCTCATCGGGCCGATAGCCGAGCATGGCGCCCCAAGCCCCGTTGTACGAGACTTGACCGTTGGGGACGTGCCATTCCCAATACGCGTCGCTGCCGTCTTCAAGCATGCGGAGCAGACTCGGGTCCATGCATCCACGCCTCCACGCTTCGCGGCACAAGAATGGCTAAAGAGCCGTCCGTCCGATAATCGAAGCGATTTCAAAACGTTATTCGTTTTTATAGGCGCCAGCAAAAACTACTCACGTACTTGCAATTGGGCTGCGCGGCGAAAAAACAATCCGGCCACCAAGCGCAAAACGTTGCCCGATGTCCAGAAATGCGCAACCATAATGAATGGCGAGAAAATTAGCCAAAAAGCGCCGCGCCGTCAACACATTTTTAAGCGCATCTTGATGAAAATTTTGCAAAAAAAGCGAAATTTATGCAGCAAATAAGTTTCAATAGCTGTTTTCTATTGTCAAAATCATCGAATTCCGAGATCCCGCCTTTTTTCGCAGATTCCGCATCTTTCGTGAAAATACCCCGCATTGCGATGCCAATCGGGCTCAATTCCGATATTTTTGTTCGAATCTTTCGGCTTTATGGTAGTCTTATTTTCAGCAGCGGACGAAACTCCCTTCGTCAGGCTCGCCGAAGGTCGAAGGTATGCTCTGGAAAGCGTCGCACGTCACCCCCGTCTCGATTCGCATCCTTGGGCTGGCCGTGCGGATTTCAGTGCTCGCCGCCACTGCTATCGTCGGTCTGCGCTATTTTCCATGGAATTCCGCGCCTTACTCGACTCCTTATTGGAGCATTTGGCTGTGCAGCGCGATGTACATGGTCCTCGGCCCGATTGTGCGCGCGCTGATGGAACGGCATCGCTTTCAACGGCTGGTTAAAAATGCATTCTCCGACGTGAAAAACGATCGCTACGCGCTGATGTCGGCGACGGCTTCGATTGCGCGCGGCGACGAATTGCGCGCGCTGGATATTCTCAAGCGGCTGCCGGTCTGTCCGCCAAAAAGTGCCGAGGCGTCCGCGCGGCGCTGGCTGACCGCGCTGGCCGGCGTGCACTGGATCAAGCGCCAGTCGCCCTTTGATCCGCTCCCACCGGATTACGAGCGCTTCCCGCATTTGCACGCGCTGATGCATTGCCATGCGATCCTGCGCGCGCCGCTGCGCATGAAAGCGCTCAACACCGAATTGGACCGCGTCACCAGCGAGGAACTCGACGAGTACGCGCGCTCCTACATCGCGCTGATCGACGCGCTGATTGCATCGCTGAACGATCCGAGTTCAGTCTTCGCCGCCGACGCGCACGAAACGCTGGCTGTGTTGACGGGGCGTTCGCACACGCTCAGCGCGCACGAGAATTTCAGCGCGTGGTGGAAAAAGATGCGTCCGTTGTATGTGCGCGGCGGCGGCGCGCTGCTTGCGGCCGTGCGGCTGATGCAGCGCGGCGCATACGCCGAGACGGCGCGGCTGCTCGAACGCCTGGCGCGCGACGGCATGCTGTCGTACGAAACCGACACGCTCCGGCGCGCGGCGCAATTCCTGGCATTTTTTGGAATGGCGACGTGGCACATCACGCCCGCCGACGTGCCACGCTACTTCTCGGAAGGCCTGTATCACCAATGGGCGGAGATGGGCATCTTCCGCTACCCGACCGCGGACGTGGGCGAAGTCTCTTCGTGCTGCCGGCGCGGGCGCGTGTACCGCGAAGCGAAGCGGCGCCTGATTGAGGATGCGCTCGACGTGTGGGAGCGCTTTGGCGACGATGTGGGCGAACCGCTCTCGCTGCTGCTGCGGCTGCTGTTGGAAGAGCGCGGACGCCACGCCACGACAGCGGATGCCTGGCGCGAGAAATGGGAGATGCGAAAACCCACCTTCGACCGCATGGTTCAACTGTTAATGGACGGCATCGTCTGCTTCTCGAAAGACAATTGGATCGGCGCGCTGAAAGCATTTAAGGACGCAGCGATGTTCGACACCACGTCGAGCCTGCCGCTGATCAATTGCGTTTGCACCCTGATCAAAGCTGGAAAAAAGACGGAAGCGCTGGCGCTGATCCGGCACATCCAAACGCTCTTCCCCAAGGACGGCCAGGCGCTGATCGCGCTGGGCCGCGTACTCGAACTATACGCCGAAGACGTGGGCGAAGCGGAGAAGCTTTTCCTGAAAGCGCTGAATCTTGTGCCGCCCGCTGCCGAAGCCGAAGCGTACAATTACCTGGGCGAAATCAAACTGCTCACCGGCAACTTCCGCGAAAGCCAGGCGTATTACGAGCAGGCGCGGCAGCTCGATCCCGTGCAGCCGGCGCCAAAGCTGGGCCTCGCGCGCGTCTTCGCCGAAACGCAGCGCTTCAAGGAAGCGATCGACATTTTGAAAGAAGTCGCGCGTGACGGCCCGGGCGACGCGCGGGACGTGGCTTATTTTTATCTCTACCGCACCTGCCGCGAAGCAGGCGACGACCGCGCCTCGCTCCAATACTTGGAAATGCTCCCCGCGCGATTCTTCACCGACCCTGATACGATCGACGACATCGCCGTGCATCTGGAAAGCGAAAAAATGTACGCGAAGGCACGCGAATTCGCCGAACGCGCGATGCTCCTGCGCGCCTACGGCCGCGGAAGCAACGACGACGCGGACGGGAATTTGGTGTAACGGCTAAGTCGAAAGTCGAAGAATTCGAACGGCCCACGCTAGCGCATGAGCATACCGATCACCTACAAAATCGGCGACGCCACCAGCCCGCAGGGCGCGGGCGCGAAAATCATTGTCCACGTCTGCAACGACATCGGCGGATGGGGCCGCGGATTTGTGCTTGCCCTTTCTCGCAAATGGCCGCAGCCGGAAGCGCGCTACCGCGCGTGGCATCGCGGCGAGGAGACGGACGTGCCGTTTGAATTGGGGCAGGTCCAATTCGTGCAGGTCGAATCGACAATCTGGGTCGCGAATCTGATCGGCCAGCGCGACATCCGCAGCCGTGGCAAGGTTCCTCCCATTCGCTACGAGGCCGTGCGCGAAGGACTCAAGCGCGTCGCGCCAAAGGCCGCGAGTTTAAAAGCCTCGGTCCACATGCCGCGCATCGGTTGCGGTCTGGCGGGTGGAAAATGGGAAGCGATGGAACCGGTCATCCGCGAGGAATTGGCGGAGAAGGGAATCAGCGTGACGGTTTACGATCTGGCGCCGTGAGTCAGGAATCAGGGGTCAGGGGTCAGGAGTCAGCGGCGGCCCTTTCCATGCCAGCGCGAAAACCCAAAGCAGGTACGCCGCGAAGACTGGCCCCGCGAATATCTCCGGCAGATGCGCGTCGCTGCCGAACCCAACCGCCGATAATGCCAATCCTGTCACGAGGGTGGCCCAACCCAAAACGAGCGAGAACCGTGAAATTTGTTCGCGCAACGCACACGTCAGCAGCGCAACAGAAATCGAATACAATCCATTGGCCACCACGATTCCACCGACGGACGCAAAACGCGCCAGCGCCAGAAACACTTGTGTACCGCGCCCGCTGGCCGCGAATTCGGGAAGCACAATAATTTGCAGCGCATCAAAGACACAATCCAGCGATGCCGCCGCCACGCCGATGCACACGCCCAACCGCGCGCAAACGCCGCTCAGTTTCCACGACTTCTCGACAGCCGCATTGAAGACTACAAAAGACACCGCGCCAAACAGCCACACCAGCCAGCCGATTTTCCAAGCCCAGGACGCACCCACATGGGCGATGCGTTGCGCGTCGGGGAACACAGCGGTGCCCGGGCGGATGGCGGCGACGGCGGCGATGAGGCCGAGCACGTGCACGCCAATCGTCAACGCTGCGGCGAGGCGAAGCCATTTGAGAGAGATGGGAGGCATGGATGATGTATAGAGTGAGTGCTTCGGAATGCAAGCAGCCGCCATAAATCTGGGGTACAATGCCCGCGAGTTGGATTGAGGATTGCGCATGGCCCTGAATACGTTGAAACTCGTCACCGGCGATTTGGAGGAGAATTGCTATATTGCGTGGAATGAGGGTTCGCGCGAGGCGGTGATTTTCGATCCAGGCTGGAACGCGGATGAAATTCGCGCGGAATTGAACGCGCGCGGTCTGTCGATCGTCGCATTTTTACAGACACATTGTCATGGCGACCACATCGGCGCGCTCACGCCGCTCAAGCAAGTCTTTCCGGCCGCGCCGCTGTACGTGCCCGAAGCTGAGAAGACATGGCTCGCGCGCCCGACGCTGAATTTGAGTTTCTTCTACGGCTATTCGCTCACGGGTCCCGCGCCGGATGTGCTTGTGCGCGACGGCGATGTGATCGATGCGGCAGGCTTGAGTTTCAAAGCGATCCACGTCCCGGGCCATTCGCCCGGCGGGACGGCATATTTCATCGCGCCCAAAAATGAAACCCCGCACCTCTATTGCGGCGACATTCTATTTCAAGGCAGCATTGGCCGCACCGATTTGCCGGGCGGCGCGGGCGAAGAAGTTCTCGTCGAAGGCATTCGCTCCAAGCTTTTCGTCTTGCCGGAAGAAACGATTGTTCACCCGGGGCACGGCGACGACACAACCATCGGCGCGGAGAAAAAGCAGAATCCGTTTTGCGGGACGGGGCGTTGAACGCGCGCGGCGCTTTGGGTAAAGTGAGCGCGACTGCGCCTCTCTATTTCCGTTCCAATACACACACACCACCCCACGGCTGCCGACTCGGTTTTCCCTGGGAATCGGGCAATCGCGCCACCAGTCGCATGAACCAATTGACGCGCTTGTGTTTCGCGGCCACGCGCAGCAGCGAGCGCGCCGATGCGACGCGCCAGCCGTGCTGTTCGAAAAACGCCGGACCCTCCGCGGGCGCAAAATAAACCGGCGGCATGCCGATATCGAGCTTCGCAAACGTGCGCTTGAGCATCCTCAACAAGACAGGCGAAACCATATCGAACACCCAATGCCGAAATGTCTGCACCGCCGCCAAATCGTCAGCCAGCGCGGCGACGTGCTCTTCAGTAAGATAGCCGAGCAGCCCTTCGCTCATCACAACCGCCTCGCGCGCGTTCTCGCCGATGCGCGCGAATGTTGCGCGCCGCGCGCCAACATCCGCCAAATCCAGCGGCACGCGCTCCAACGCGCAGATGGGTAATTCACTCGCCAGCGCCTGGTCTTTCTCCGCGAAAATCGCGGGCAGATCGATTTCAATCCAACGCATCGACGTAGGCAATTTCAGCCGATACGGCCGTGTGTCCAACCCAGCCGCCAGATTCACGACCGCGTCCGCTCCCGCCGCGACGAAGCGCGTAATCGCCTCGTCAAACTCCAGCGTCCGCGCCGTGAACGGCCACGCATCGCGCCCCTTCATGCGCTGCGCAATCGCGCGCCCGCGTTCACCGGCCAGCCGCCCCGCCAGCGGATCGCGAAACAGCGCATCCGGCCGTGATGTCTCCTGCTCACGGTACGCCGCCATCCAGCGCGCTGTGTCCGAAATGTCGCGAATGAGTGGTGAGTCAGCCATCGTCGCCCTTTATTGTCGCCTTTCGCTCCGCGAAAGCACGTCTTTCGCGAAGCGAAACGCGACTATAGCGCATCCCTCAATCGCGCGCAGGTGTATGTTGAAACGAGGAATCAAAATCATGAAAAACTATCTGACCGCACGCGCTTTAGCGCTCACACTATCGCTGTTTTTTTCTTATCCGCTGCTCGGCGCCGAATCGGCGCTGATCGAATTTGGAGCCAATTTCGACCGCGCGAATCTCACTTTTGTCGATTCCACCGCGACCGCCGGATCGAATCTTTTGCGTATTGAAACACATCATAAAGAAGCATGGCCCGGCGTGACGCTCAAAGCGCCGCACGAAAAGTGGGATTTGTCCGGCGTGAATTGGATTCGCGCCGCCGTCAAAAACACCGGCAGCAGCGACGTCACCGTGTATTGGCGCCTCGACAATCCCGGCGCCGACGGAACCAAACATTGCATCACAAAATCGATCGCGCTGAAAGCCGCGCAAAGCGGCGCAATCGAAGTCACATTCAAACACCCCGTCGCCAATTTCGTGCCCGTTAAACTTTTCGGCATGCGCGGATATCCGGCTGAAATGCCCGCCGACAACGCCGCGTTCGATTCCGCAGCCGTCACGCAGATGCTCTTCTTCGTCACGCGGCCGAAAGAAATTCACAGCTTTGAAATCGGCAGCATCGTTACTGGCGGTTCAGCGCCAAAGCTCGATACTTCCTCTCCAGCAAAACCCTTTCTCCCCTTTATCGACACCTTCGGCCAGTACATCCACCGCGATTGGCCCGGCAAAACGCACTCGCTGGCCGAACTCGAAAAAAATCGCGATTCCGAAACAAAAGACCTTGCCGCTCACGCCGGCCCAGCCTCGTGGGACCAATACGGCGGATACAAAGACGGTCCGGCGCTCGAGGCCGCCGGCTTTTTTCGCACGCAAAAAATCGATGGAAAATGGTGGCTCGTCGATCCCGAAGGCCGCCTCTTCTGGTCGCACGGCATCGACTGCGTCAATACGCACGCGGCGACGCCGACCGAAGACCGCGAGGGGTGGTTCCAGAATTTTCCGGGCGACTTGCCGGAGTTCAAAGCGTTCATCGAAAAAGGCCAGTACGCTCTGCACGGCTATTACAAGGGCCGCCACGTCACCGCGTTTAATTTTTATTCTGCAAATTTGAAACGCAAATTCGGCGACAATTGGCTCGTCGCGTTCCGCGACGAAGCGCACGCGCGCCTGCGAAGCTGGAACATGAACACGATCGGAAATTGGTCCGATCCCGCCGTCTGCAAACTCCGCCGCACGCCTTATGTCGGCACAATTCATTCCGGCGGCAAATTTCTCGAAGGCAGCGAAGGCTACTGGGGCCAGTTTCACGATGTCTTCGACCCAAGCTTCCGCGAATCAATCGCCAAAAATGTGGCGCAGCAGAAAAGCGATTCCGCGCAGGGGCTTGGCGCCATCGGCGACCCGTGGTGCCTCGGATTTTTCATCGACAATGAAATCGCGTGGGGCGACGACATCTCTCTCGCTGTCGCCACGCTGCGTTCGCCCGCGACGCAGGCCGCAAAAAAAGTTTTTGTGGACGATCTCACCGCCGAATACACGGACATCGCCAAACTCAACGCCGCGTGGGGCAGCCACTATGAATCGTGGCAGGCCTTGCTCGCCGAGCGCACGCCGCCCGACGCGAAAAACAAAGCCGTACGCGCGGACCTCGAAGTCTTTTACACGAAATTCGCCGAGCAGTATTTCAAAATCTGCCGCGACGAACTGAAAGCCGCCGCGCCCAAACAGCTTTACCTCGGCTGCCGCTTCGCGTGGGTCAACGACCGCGCCGCGAAGGCCGCGGCCAAATACTGCGACGTGATCAGCTACAATCTGTACCGCCGCTCCATCGCCGATTTCAAATTTCCCGGCGGCACCGAGGTCCCGCTAATGGTCGGTGAATGGCATCTCGGCGCGCTCGACCGCGGCATGTTTCACGAAGGGCTTGTGCCGGTCAAAGATCAGAACGAGCGCGCGAAAATCTACCGCGACTACGTCAGCGGCGCGCTGCGGCACCCACAGTTCGTCGGCTGTCATTGGTTTCAATTCGCCGACGAAGCGACAACTGGCCGCACGTACGACGAGGAGAATTACCAGATCGGTTTTGTTGACACCGTGGACACGCCGTACGCCGAAACCATCGCCGCCGCGCGCGACGTGGGCGCACAGATGTACTCAATTCGTTTGGGAAAGTAATACGAGCCGCAAACCGCAGTACGAGCCGCGACCGCAAGGGAGTGGGCTACGCGCAACAAAAAGGAGACCCCACGTGCGGACAATTCTTTTCGCGTTATCCATCTTTGCGCTAACTATCTGCGCCGAAGACACGCTGCTTCCGTGGTCCGCGAACACTCAGCCCGGCGACGCGCCCAAACAGCATGTCGAATCCATCGCCGACGGAAAACACGCGTACATCGTCACGCAAGGCGGCACGATGGACGGCCAGAATTGCCGCTCGCCGCTGGGCGTCGGCATGAACCGCGAAGGGGTGGTGGATCAAAGTTGGGAATCGAACCGCTCCGTGCGTTTGGAAAATGTGGGCGACACGGACGTCATCAATCCGTGGCTTTCGAATGGCCGCAACACGTTCCGCAATTTCAGCGAACTGCTCGACGCCGCCGTCAAACCCGGCATGAGCGACAAGGAAAAGGCCGTCGCGCTCTGGTTCCAGGAAATTCAATACCGCTATCACGCCGGCGGCGACAACAATGAACTTGGCGATCCCATCAAAGTGTTCAATTCCTACGGCCACAACACGTGCGGCAACGATTCGATCTGCCTCGCCGGTCTCTGGCAGAAAGCAGGATTGAAAGCCGCGCCCGCGCGCGGCGTGGGCCATTGCATCACGCAAGTCTTCTATGAAAACCGCTGGCATCTGCTCGACGGCGATCAGGACGTGCTCTATCTGCTGCGCGACAACGAGACCATCGCCGGCGAGCAGGACATTGTGCGCGATCACGATTTGATTCGCCGCACGCACACGTCGGGCATCACGCTCGACGACAACCGTGCGCACGACGAATGGGAAGCCGCGCTCTACGGCTACGAAGGCGAAGTCAAAGGCCAACGCAACTGCGGCGACAAAACGACGATGAACATGACGCTGCGCCCGGGCGAAGCGATCATCTGGCGCTGGGGGCATTTGAATCCGATTAAATTTCACGGCGATAAGCCGATTTATCCGGACACCATTTGCAATGGGCTTTGGGAATATCGCCCGGATTTTTCCAAAGCGCTTTGGCGCAAAGGCGCGGCAACTGTTGAAGGAGTTCAAGAAAAAGAAGGCGAGATTTCCGCTGAAACGGGCAAAACGGGGACGGTTGTTTGGACAATCAAAACGCCCTATGTAATCGTCGGTGGAAAAATCGATGCTGAAGGCAGCGGCGCGAAATTCGCCATCTCCGCCGATGGAAAAAAGTGGGACGACGTACAGGACAGCCTCGACAAATTCTTCGCGCCGAATTCTCCCGCGCGCTACGAATACCGGGTCAAATGCGAGCTTCCCGACGGCGCGCGGCTTAAGCGCCTGAGCATCGTCAACGATTTGCAAATGGCGCCGCTGCTGCTGCCGTCGATGATCGTCGGGAAGAATGAGTTCGTTTACACCGACCAGACGCCCGGCAACCGCAAAGTTTCATTGACTCACCACTGGATCGAGCGTTCCAGTTCCACGCCGCCCGACGCGCCGCCGAACGCGATTTATCCGCCCGACGGCGGTGAGGCGACGGGCACAGACGTTGTTTTTCAGTGGGCGGCGCCAAACGGAACGATCAAGGATTATCATTTTGAATTGTCGAATCGCGAAGACATGGCCTGGCCGCTTTCGACGAATTTTTACAAACTGATTTCGCGCACCGCCGACCGCGGCAAAGCGCAGTACACGCTGCCCAGCGCCGGATTGCTTTCGCCCCAGCAGAAATATTTCTGGCGCGTGCGCGCGAAGAACGACAAAGGCGTGTGGGGTGCGTGGAGCAAAACGTGGAGCTTCACGCCCAGCGCGCCGTATTATCCCGAGGTGACGTTTACCTTCGATGAAGTCAAAAACGAAGGCACGCTGCATTGGAAGCCGTATTGCATTGGAAACGCGCCGGTCCGTTTTCGCATTTACGGCAGCGACGAGAAAGGGTTTTCGATCAGCGACACGCCGTACAAAAGCGACGTGGGGACGACGAAGGGACTTGCCTCGCAATTTCCCGCAAATTTCATCGCCGAAATTGCGGGCACGGAATTGGCCGTGCTGGGCCCGCACGTCGAACTGCCGAATGCGAACAAGACGTACTACCGCGTTGTCGCCGTGGACGATCAGGGCAAGCGCAGTGGTTCGTCGGATTACGCCGCCGCGCCGAGGCCGGTGATCTTCAGCGCGCCGGTCACGACTGCGCGTGTCGGCGCTGACTACTTGTACAAGCCGGCGGCCAATCGCTCATTGGGCGATTTGAAAGCGCGCTATGTCGATGGGAAGGAGGTCCGCGCGTTCTTTGAAATGGAAACGCCGAAGTTCGCGCTCGAGAAAGGACCGGCGTGGCTCAAGCTCGATGCCGCGACAGGAACGCTCAGCGGCAAACCGGACGCGGCGGGAAAATTTGAGGTGAGCGTTCGCGCGACAATCGAGCGCGAAATTCAAAAAGTCGATGAAGCCGCGTTGGTCTGGGGGAATTACAAAGTGCTCTCGACGTCCACGGAAAAACTGAGCAGCGCGCCGCAGACGTTCACCATTGAAGTCGCCCCATAGTCGTCTTTCGCTCCGCGAAAGAACGTGCTTTCGCGGAGCGAAAGGCGACTATGAAAGCAACTATGTCAACTGCGGCAGCGGCCCATCGCCGCAGAAATTCGGGTTGCCGAATTTCGAGATGCGGTGGCCGAAGGCGTGCGCGATCGAGAGCAGTAGCCGGTTGTGCGGCACCTTCTCGTACTTCACCGAGCGGCCCATCTTGAAGCCCAGCCCGCCGCCGATCATCACGAACGGAATGTTGTCGAGCGTGTGCGACTTGCCTTCGCCCAATTCGTTGGCCCAGACGATCGTGGTGTTGTCGAGCAGAGTGCCTTCGCCGCCCGGTTCCGGCGTTTCGGAGAGGCGCTTCGCGAGGTATGCAAGCTGTTCGCAGAACCAATGATTGATCTTGGTCAAATCCACATCGACTTTCGCGTCGCCGGACTGGTGCGAGAGCGCGTGATGGCCTTCGTTCACTCCCAGCCATTTCATACGCGCGCCACCGACTGAATTCGTAAATTGCAGCGAGGCCACGCGCATAAAATCCGCGGCGAAGGCGTTGACCATCAGGTCGATCTGCGCCTTGGTGATCTGCGGCATGTTGTCGTTGTCGCGGCGCACGCCCGGTTCGACCGTGGGAACCGGATGCCCCGCCGCCGCGGCCTGCTCCTTCAATTCCGTTTCCATTTCGCGCACGAACGTGGCGTGTTCATCGAGCAATTTGCGGTCGGCCGGGCCGACGTTGGCGCTGATTTTTTTCAAATCGTCTGTCAGATCGTCGAGCACGCTCGTGAGCGCCTTCTGGTCTTTCGCGCGGCCGTACAGTTTGTTGAACATCTGGTACGGATCGTCGATCGGCGCGACGGGTTTGTTCGCGCCCGCGTACGACCAGCGCGTCCACGGGTCGGCGCGCTCCGGCACCATCACGCCGAATTCCAGCGAGCCGAAGCGCGTGCGCGTGGCCGGATCGTTCTGCAGAAAATTCTTCAACTCCTGATCGATCGACGGCCCTTTCGCCCAGCCGGCCGGCGTGTCCGATCCGCCTTGAATGTTGCCTGGAAACAATTCGATGCCCGTCAGCAGACAGCTCATCCCGCGCATGTGCCCGTCGCCATCGCCGCGCACGCGGTCGCACACGCCTTTGAGCAGCAGCGTCTTGTCCTTGAACGGTTCCAGCGGTGCGAGGATTTCTTTAAGTTTGAAATCCGCGCCTATTTCATCGGGCCAGAAATTCTTCGGGACCGTCCCGTTCGGGCTGAACATGAAGATCACGCGCTGCTTGCGCCGCTGCGGGTCGGCGTGCGCGAGGCTGGGCAAATTCAGCACGAACGGCACGGCAGCGGCGCCGATGCCAAGGCGGCGGATGAATTCGCGGCGGGTTCGAGTCATGGTTTGCTCCTAAACATTAACTGCACTCAACGCATTGCTTCCGCGAACACCTCTTCGCAATTTGCGAGCACTTCACAATCACAAAAACCGCCGTTGTCGTTCAACCAAGCACACAACGGCGCGAAATCAGCATCAGTTCGACGGCACCATTCTTGAACAAATCGCAAAGTATGATCGCATCCTCGCTTTGGCAATTCGATGTCGAGCGCGTCGAATAACGCCTTCAATCGCTCGGCAGCCAGCGGAAGCTTTTCCCTCGCATGAACACGCTGCTGTGCCTTCCAAGCATGGGCGGCCGACTTTCGCGCCAGCTTATCCGTCATCACTCATTCCTTGCTGTTTTTCGCGCCTTGCGTGGCGATTGTAGCAATTTCCACAATCAACTTGCGTACATTGTACCCCGATTTTACGAAGCTTTGCTGCAATTCTTTCGGCATTGTCAAGCCATACGCGCGCACCGGCTGTTTGAGCATGTGCTGGAAAAGCTGCTGCGTAAACGCGCCCTGAACTTGTTCGTCGCGCGCCAACAGTGCAGCGAGCTGTTTCGCGCCGTTGAAAGCGGCCATCTCACCGGCCTGCGTTTCGAATTGGCCGCTCACGTCAATGGGCTTCCCTTTCTCTTCCTCGCGGAACCGGCCCGTTGCATCGAAATTTTCGAGCGCAAATCCCAACGGGTTGATCAATGCATGGCATTGGACGCACGCCTGCGGTTTGGTTTGCAGCATCACGCGTTCGCGCGTGGTCAAATTCGGATGCAAATCAGGCGCGAGCGGCACGACCGCATCGGGCGGCGGCTGGAGCGTCAGGCCCAGCAGGCCGCGCACGACGAAGACGCCGCGATGAATCGGCGAACTTTCAGCGGGATACGCGAGTCCACTGAGCATGTACGGATGCGTCAGCACGCCGGCGCGCTTTTCGGGCTGCCATTTCACTTTGATGAACGGCGCGTCGGCTGACAGTTCCGCGCCATAGAATTTCGACAGCCGTCCGTTCAAATACATCTCGTCGGAGAGCAGCAATTGGCGGAAATCCGACGTGTCGCTCCACACTACGTCATCGAGAAATAAGCTCAACGACGTGCGCAGATCGGCGGCAAGCGCCGCGTCGAATCCCGGGAATCGTTTCGCGTCTTTGCTCAACTCTGGAAAGCGATCGGTGCGCAGCCACGTCAGCAAAAACTCGCGCACTTTCGCGTGCGCACGCGGCGACGCGAGCATGCGTTCGGCTTGAGCGGCGATTTCTTCGCGCGTGGAGAGTTTCTTCGCGGCGGCGGCATCGAGCAGCGGCTGATCCGGCGGCGAATCCCAGAGCGCAAACGAAAGCCGCGACGCGGCGGCGTAGGCGTCGTCGTTCATCACGCCGGGATAAAGGAAACGCGGCGATTTCAACACGAGCAATACGACGCGTTTGATGGCCAGTTCCAAATCCGGCTGTTGTGGTGCAGGCATCTTGCCTGCAATTTGTGGTGCGGGCGGGCCGCCTGCGCTGGCTTCAAACTGCCGTTCAATGAATTGCTTTTTCTCGTCGTCGCTCAGCGGCCGGCGAAAGGCGCGTTCCGCGAAGGAAAGCGCAAACGCGCGCAGTTTTGTTTTCGCGTCGGGCGCATCGACGGCGACGCCCGCGAGCGCCTGAAGGCGCGTGGCGACATACGCGGCTGCTTCAAGCGCGGCGTCGGTCGTGGCGGAGTTCCATTCTTTTGAGACGGACGTGCCGCGTTCCCAGCCGTAGCTGCGGTCGTCGGGCGGGAAGGGCGTGTTGATCACCAGCGACTCCGGCGCGCGCACTGGCGACAGATAGCGCGCGGGAATCACCTCCTCGTTTCCGTTCGGCGTCTTCCACAGCAGCTCGATCGAGGCGCGCTTCGATTCTTTCTTCGGATCGTCGAGGCCCTTTTTATCGAGTTCCTTGCCTTTGCTGAATTCGAGGCGGATGGAATATGAGCGCCCGCCGAGCAGCAGCATCGATGCGCGCAGCGGCTGCGAATCGAGCGAGCGGACGGCGGCGTCGATCAGCGGGCGCTTGTTGTTGAGGTCGTTGACCCACAGCAGAATCGCGTGTTCGGATTTGACGATGAATTCGTAGTTGCCAGTTTCGGGCGCGAAGACGGAGCCATCCCAACTGATGCTGAACTGCTTCGGATTGAATTTTCGAGGCTCAGCCGGCTTCGAATCAGCCGCCGCTGGAGATTTGTTGTCAGCGGGTTTCTTTTCGTCGGCTTTTTTTGAATCAACCGCAGGGGGCGCAGAGTTCGCAGAGGGAGTTGGAGGAGTGGATTTGGTGTCGGCTTGTTTCTTCTCGTCCGCGGGCTTTTTGTTCTTATCGTCAGCGGATGAGTTGTCTGTTTTCTTTGAATCGGCCGCGGGCGGTGGGGAGGTTTTGTTTTCAGCGGCCTTCTTGTCGTCAGCCACTTTCGGCGCATCTTTCTTGGATTTATCGGCGTCGGTCTTCTTCGGCTCTGGCGGCGGGGGCGGCGGAGCAGGAGTTCCATCGGGCGCGGATGTGCCCCAATCGAAACGCACTTCGGCGTCGATGCGGTCGATTAGCGGTTTTTTCTGGCCGCGGCCACCTTCAAAGCTGAACGCGCCACGGCCGTCTACATACTCGCCGTGAAGACCATGCCGCTCGTCGCTCTTTGCTGATGTGCCGAAACTGGCGGTGAGGTCCGCGACGGAATTTTTGTATTGGCGGACAGTCAGCCGCGAGAGTTCCACGCGTGGCGGATTCACGCGGGCGCGCGCGTCGGGCGAATAAAAAGCATCGTGAACGTAGGCGGCGACTTTTTTGTTTTCGACAGCCGGGAGCGACCCCGGATCGTCGTCGGGCATCGTTTTACCGATGACGTTGGCGAGCTGCGCGGGCGATTTTTCGCCGACCAGCGGGCGCGGAGCGTCCTTCGTGCCCTGGCCGGCCGGACCGTGGCATTGGGCGCATTCCTGTTTGAAAATGAGTTCGCCGGAGCGTTCCTGAGCGGCAGCCGTTCCCAGAGCCGCGCATGCCAGTAAGTGGCCGCAAAAGAGCGCATATTTAGACGACGTTTTCAGCACAGGCCTCATAGTGTTTTAATTACCCCGGACAAGTGCGAAGCGTGGGGCAAAATTCAATGCGGATAACGCGGGAAACGCGAATGGCGCAGATAAATTTCATTCAAAGCAACCCGCGTTCATCCGCGCGCATCAGCGTTCATCTGCGATGAATTTCGCCCGCTGAATAGTAGCGTCACTTCGCCGCGTCGTATTTCAGCTTGTCAAAATCCACGACCTCTTTGACCAAATCGCCTTCGGCGCTTTTGCCGGTGAGGACGTCCCGGACTTTGACGTGGTACGCGCCCGCCGGATCGTTGATCGCCAGCGCGATGGTGTGTGTGCAGGCGCCGTTTTCGGCGATGACGTTCGCTGAATAATATGGCAACACGCCGCCGAGCGCGTCGGTGACTTCGACGTGAAACACGTGGCGCGCTGGCGTTCCACCCGCGACCGTCAGTTCCGCGTTGACTTTGAAAATGTTGCCCGGTTCGAGGCGACGCACACTCAGCGTGAGCTTCTCGGCTTTATAGGGCAGCGCGGCGAGCAGCGCGGGGCGGTTGGGTTCGAGTTTGACGGTCGCGGCGGCGCTGCCGCCAAGGAATTCGCCTTTGCGCATGTCGTACCAGGCGTACGCGTTGCTGTCGCCGGCGGTGATGGTCAGGCTTTCGGTCAGCGGCGCGCCTTTGAGTTCGGGCTTGAGTTCATCGCCGCCGGCGTCGGCCAGCGGCATGATGGCGAAAAACGCGGCGTTGTTGCCGAGATCGAAGCGCATGCGCTTCAGCCCGCGCGCGGGAAGGCCGCTGTCGCGCTTGACGCGCAGCGGATTTTCGCCGACGGATTCGTCGAGCATATCGGAGATGGCCAGGCGCAGCGCTTCGCCACCGGTCGGCGTGCCGTATTTTTCGGCGTATTCTTTTTCGGTCATGCCATTGTATTTGAATCCAGGCGCGGTCTGTTCGGCGCGCAGGCGCACGTAATCCTGCAGGCAGAGATTCAAATAAAAGAAGCGCCCCGCGCCGAGCATTTTGCTGAAAAAAGCTTTGCCGTTGCTTGAGGTTGAGGCATGCGCCAACGCGCCGGCGGCGGTGACGCCGGGTTCCAGCACGCGCAGTTCCGGCGATTCAGCGCCAATCGCTTTGCCCGCGCGGTTGTACATGACCAGGCGCGACGCGGCGGGATCGCCGGTGAATTTGCCGTCGATTTCCTGCGTGATGAAATTTTTGCGCGCGATGCCGAAATCGTTGTCGAGCATTCCGGGCTGCTTGCCTTCGGGGCCGGGCGCGTCGCGGCGTTTGCCGAGGCCATCGAAGGTGCCGCATTCACCGTCGGCGATGACCCAGCCGCCGGATTTGACGAAGCGGCGCATCGCTTCCGCTTCGCTTTTGCTCAGCGAAAGGAGCTTGGGCAGGATCAGCACTTTCATCTGCGGAAAATGCGCGTCGCCGGAGACCAGATCGTCGGGTGTAATAAAATACGGCGCGTAGCCCAAATCTTCGAGCAACAGCAGCCACGATTTGAGTTGCAAATGCGTGGTGCCGTGGGCGGCGTCGGCGCGGCCGTCGCGGTTGAGCCAGGTCGAACCGTCGGCTTCGCTGTCGAACATCCAATGCAGGTAGGTGGAACGCGGCGAATAATAAATCGCGATCGGATCGACGTGTGCGCGGGCTTGATTGCGCAGCAGCGTCAGGCCGTTAGCCAGCTCGCGAATATCGTTGAGCGGCGGCTGCGCGGGGTCGCCGGCGGGCGGGAGCACGCAGCCGATGTCGCCGCGCAGCCAGCGGTCCCAGAGGCGGTGAACGGCGGCGGCGCTTTGGTCGCCGCTGGCGGTGAGCAGGTGCACGTTCGGCGCAAAGCTGCGCAGCAATTCGCGGCTGACGAAACTGCGGTGTTCCTCGGCCCAATCGACGGACTTTCCGAAATTCATGTACTCCCAGCCGCCCCACGCCGACGGCGGCTGAATGTTGAGCACGCCGGTTTGAACGCGCGCGTCGATCTTGCCGGCTTGCTTGCGGAATTCGCGCAGCAGGCGCGAGAAGGCGTAGTCGTTGAAGGCGCGGAAATCGGCCCACGCGGTGAAATTTTCGTTCTCGAGTTTGTGAAAATCCTTCGGCTGCAGCGTGAAGACCACGTCGTCGCCGCGGCGTTCGAGCTTGCCTTCGGGATCGCCGCTTTTCAACACGGTCATGCGCGCGGAATAGGCCGGATTCGTGCGCGCTTTGATGCTGTCCGTCGATTGCGGAAAGACTTCGCTCCATTCTTTGAACGTGGTCTTGCATTCCGTGTTGAGGGCTTTGAGCGCCGTGTAACGGTCTTGCAGCCAGAGCCGGTAGACGTCCAGCGTCACCGGCGAGGTGTCGTAATCGAACGGAGCCGATTGGTTCGACAAATCCGCGCCGTCGCCCAATGACCAGATGCTCAGCCCGCTGGTGCGCGCTGCGATGTTTTTGGCCATGCTCACGGTTGCGTTCTGGATCGCTTGTTCATCGAAGAGCGGCGGTTTGCGCAGAAACTCTTTCGGGTCACGCGTCTTGGCGTATTTGCGCGAGGTCATTTCGAATTCGGGCAAATACAGCGGGTTCTCACTGCGCTGCAGCGCCAACTCAAGCCGCACCGCACGCGTGGGAAAAATCTTGCGCGCGGAATCGTCGGTGCTGAGCACGCAATAGTCGTCCCAATTAGGCGATTCAGTCACGCGGAAGGGTTCGACGGCTTCGACTTTGGCCTCGCCTTTTTTAGGCACGCGGACCAGCACCAACTTGTGCTTGTGACCGAACGCGCCGGCGGGCATATCGAAGGAAAACGTCGGTGCGGCCGCAGGCAAATCCAGTGCTGCGATCACGCGGTTGGCTTCGTCGATCCACAACAGCACGAGGCGGTCGCCGTTGGCGTCGAGCGTTACTGAGCCGCTGACTTTGGTGCCCGCGGCGATTTCGTACGAATCCAATTTCAGCGGGCCTGTTGCGGCGAGGTATTGGCCGTTTTTGGCGCCGCCTTCGGCGACATAAGTCAGGCGCGTGCGTTCGTCGTTATCTTTATCGAGGTAATAGGCCGGCAGGACGCGCTCGGGAATTTTGGACGCTTTAGGTTTGGTGCTTTTCTTTTCGGCGGCAGGGACGGGGACGATTTCGACCAGCAGTTCGTCCGGCTCGTCGATGATGATGGGCTTGCCGGGCGCGCTGGGCGTTTTGGGCGCGGAAGCGACGGGCGGCGACTGGGCGGGTTTTTGCGCGGCGCTGCGTTTGACTGTGGCTGCGTTGACAGAGCGTTTATCGTTGTCTACGGAGCAACCGTGAGCGAAAAGGAGGATTATGGCCAGAATCGCAACGGCGCTCAACAAGGGGCGCGCTGGGGGATGAGATAACAGTGTGGACACGATCGTTTCTGAGCGGCAAAACAACCCACTCGAATGGCCCCAAGCGCTTATTGCGCGGCTACTTTGCAAAACGCAGCCGACGGTTCCGGTGTTAAATCGTTACACCTTTATACGGTCAAAACGTAACCTGAAAACTCGAATGATGAGCTAAACATCTTACGAAATCCGCAGCATTTATGCAACCAATTTAGATTACGCGCTGCAAAGTTCCACTGCTTGCCGACACGCATCCTTTTTCGTAAAGTACAGATTGATGGGCACTTCGGTCACAATGTGAGGAATGTGCGAATGGCGGTTGACGGCGTGGGGCTCTTCGAAACGGACTTAGCGCGGACGCTGCGCCGCGAGTTCGAGGCCGCGATCGCTTCCGGCGCCAGTGCCTACGTGGCTGGAGACCGCGCGATGCAGGCGCACGCAGATCTGGTCAACGATCCGGAATGGGGACCGGTGATTTTTTACGCGCTGGCCGCGTTGCAGATGGAGCACGGCGTGATTGGTTCGGCGATTCGAAAACGGGCGCTGACGTACATTAATTCCGGCGAAGGGCTGGACGTTTGGCGCGGGCGCGAGGAGGAGATCGTTGCCGCGCGGAAAAAGATCGAGCAGCAATTGAGAGCGAAATTGATTGCAATGGGATGAGGCTCATTCCAAACCGACTTTTTTCAATGCGCGAATTGTGCCCGGATCGAGTTTCAATTCCGGAAAAAAGCGCGGTTCGAACCAGCCGGCCTCCCGCACTTCGTTCGGATTCACCTGCCCTTCTTCGGCGATCAAAAACATGCGCAGATCGAAGTGCTCATGCGCGGGTTCGTCTTTGCGCGCGGGAATAACGTGCACGTCCACATCCAGCAGTACGGGTTCTGCGCCTGGCCATCGCGTGGGCATGCCAGTTTCTTCGTGAACTTCACGCGCGGCGGCGACGCTCGGATCGTTTTCGCCGGGTTCAAAATGCCCGCCGGGCTGAAGCCAGCGCTGTAATTTGGTATGAAAGATCAGGAGCGTTTTTGTGCGCTGCGGGTTGAGCACGATGCCGCTTGCGGTCAAGTGTCCTGGAACGTAATGGGCGCGCGAAAAAGGGTTACCGCCGCCGGCGACGAGTTCGCCGATGCGGCGAAGTGAACCTGATTCCGCGGTATCGACGGGATTGTGCGACGAAAGAAATGTGCGGACGATGTCCAGAGAGGGTATCATGCGATCTCCAGTCCTGAATCCCGAGTCCTGAGTTGCGAAATCTCAGCACTCAGGACTCAGCACTGTAGCGGTTCCGCGTTTACGCTCAACTTCATCCGCACGCGCGCGAAGCGGTGTAGTCAGCAGCGGAACAGTTTTCCACTAACCAATATATGGAGCATCTCATGAAACGAGTACCGATGGCGTTGTTCGCGGTGTTGTGTGTTTCTCTTTCGCTGCTGGCCGGAGAAAAGGTGGACGTCAATAAAGATTTGGCGCTGGACCCGGCGCAGGCGGGACCAGACTACAAGATTCAAGGCGAATACTCCGGTGAAATCACCACGGCCGACGGCAAGAAAAAATACGGCGCGCAGATCATGGCGCTGGGCGGAGGTAATTTCCGCGCCGTTTACTACATGGGCGGGCTTCCCGGCGACGGCTGGGACGGCGACACGAAATTGCGCGTGATGACGCCGAAGGAATGGGTAGCCGATGGCAAAACAGACGGCGACAAAACCGTGTTTGAAAAACCGTACGCCGCGACACTCAGCGGCGATACGCTCAGCGGCAAGACGGACAAAGGCGAGGCGTTTGAATGCAAAAAAGTGATGCGCGTCAGCCCAACGATGGGCGCCAAGCCGCCGGCAGGCGCGATCGTGCTTTTCGATGGCACAAGCCTTGACAAGTGGACCGGCGGCGGGCAGATCGACGAGCGGAAATTCATTTCGACGGCGCACGGCAACTCGTACACGAAACAGAAATTCCAGAATTACACGCTGCACGTCGAATACATGGAGCCGTTTAAGCCGTACGGGCGCGAACAGGATCGCGGCAACAGCGGCGTGTACCAGCAGAACCGCTACGAAGTCCAAGTGCTCGATTCTTTCGGACGCATGGGCAAGAACAACGAAGCCGGCGGCATCTACACGAAAGCCGCGCCGAAGCTGAACATGTGCTACCCGCCGCTCTCGTTTCAGACCTACGATATCGATTTCACTGCCGCGAAATTCGACGGCGACAAAAAAGTGAAGAACGCCGTCGTCACGATCAAACACAACGGCGTCTTGATCCACGAGAATCAGGAAATCACCGGCTCGACCGGCGGCGGCGAAAAGGAGACGCCCGAAGGCGGATCGATTCAATTACAGGGGCACGGCAATCCGGTGTTTTTTCGGAATATTTGGATTGTGGAGAATAAGTAAGCACACGGGCATTGCCCATTGAAAGAAGTTGGGTTAGCATGTTGGCATGGCGCTTCAAGCGCCGTGCTTTTACAACCGGGCAGCATGCCATGATTGCGGATCCTATTCGAAAACCGCGCGTCGTTTACCCGACAGGGGATGGAAAGCCCGTGGCCGAAACTGAGCTGCATTTCCGTGAAATCCTCGCGATTGTCCAGGTGCTCGACCGCCTGTTTGCAGCCCGGCCCGACGTGTACGTGGCGGCAAATAATTTTGTTTATTTCGAAAAAGGCAACCCATCCGCGTGCTTTTCACCGGACGTTTACGTGGTCCTTGGCGTGCAGAAGAAATTGCGCGACACATATATGACCTGGAAAGAAGGCGGCCGCGTTCCGTCGTTTGTGCTTGAGATGACTTCAGCAAGCACGAAAGACGAGGACCTGGGAGCGAAGAAGAAAAAATGCGAGCGGCTGGGCGTGCGCGAGTATTTTATGTTCGATCCATACTGCGAATACCTGTCCCCGCAGATACAGGGATTTCGATTGGAACACGGGCAATATGTTCAAATTCCGCCGGACGATCACGGCCGTGTGTTCAGCGATGTGTTGAATTACGCGCTTGGCGCCAACGACGAACTGCGGATCACCGTGTACGATCCTCGCACTGGCGAAGCCTTGCCGCGCATGGACGAACTTTTCAGGCGCGAAGCCGAACGCGCGGAGCGCGAAGCAGAACGCGCGCAACATCAAGCAGAACGCGCTCAGCGCGCAGAGAATGAAATTGAGCGGTTGAAAGCCGAAGTTGAACGATTGAAGAACCGAAATTAACCGCGTGTTTTCGTCGCAATCAGGCGGTAAATCCCTCGCCCTGCTTTCATGTATTTCACCTCGAAATTCGTGCGCCCCTGCGGCGCGTCTTCCCACGGTTCCGGATGCTCCGTGACGTGAAGGTACTCGCGCAGCAGCGGCAGAATTTCGGCGTAATAATCGGCGTGATCGGTTGCGAAGAAAAGAGTGCCGCCCGGTTCGAGCGTGCGCTTCACGCCGGCGCAAAAGTCAGGATTGAACAGGCGCCGCTTGAGGTGCTTCTTCTTCGGCCAAGGGTCTGGGAAATAAATGTGATACTGATGAACGCTTGCGCCCGCGAAATAGTGTTGAATCAAATACGCGGCGTCGATGCGCGCGCAGCGGAAATTGGCGAACTTCCGCCGCGCCGCGCGCTCACGCATGATGCGGTAATATTCGCCGCAGCGTTCGATACCCAGGCAATTCCACTCCGGATGCTGCTCGGCCAGCGTCATGATCGTGCGCCCGCCGCCGCTGCCGATTTCCACAACCAGCGGCGCGGCGCGTCCAAAGATTTCTTTCCAATCGGCAGGTTCGGGCAGCACGTCCAGCGGAAGTTCCCATTCGCTCTCCGCCTTCGGTAGCAGCACGCGCCCAAACGGGCCGCCGATGGCGAGCACTTTGCCGAAGCCTTCGATTTCAGTGGCAACGTCTTGATTCATTCTTCGATTCCCGGCGTACACGATCAGGAGAGATGTTAGTGAATCGCCCGCATCGCACAAGGAATTCCCTCATGCCACGAGTGTTCGCGCTCTGCTTATTTTCAATTCTCACGCCCGCAGTTTTCGCCGCGGACGGCGCCAATCTGAAAATCGTGTGGGACAAAGATTGGCTGACCATCACCGGTGCCAACGTCACCGGCGGTGAAGTGCGCGTGCATTACCTCGAAGCCTATTGCCGCCCCGGCTCGACGGACCGCGAATGGGCGCAGACGACCATCGGTCACAAAACATCGCTCGTGGAGGCATCGTCCGACGGCAAAGTCATCAAACTCCGCTGCGCCGTGAAGGACGGCATCGTCGTCGATCACGTGATCACGGCGGGCGCGGATGAAATCGATTTTAAAGTGATTGCGCACAATCCGACGGACAAGGCATCGGACGCGCACTGGGCTCAGCCCTGCATTCAGGTGCCGAAGTTCACCGCGGCGGACCAGAATTCGTACGTGAAAAAATGTTTCATCTTCATCGATGGCAAACCGACGCACATGCCGTTCGAACCGTGGGCAATGAAGGCGCGCTACATTCCAGGGCAGGTGTGGTGCCCGAAAAATGTGAATCGCGACGATGTCAACCCGCGGCCGCTCAGTTCCGTCGTGCCGAGCAACGGTCTGATCGGCGTGTATTCATCCGACGACAAGAAAATCCTCGCCACCGCGTGGGAACCCTACCAAGAATTATTCCAAGGCGTCGGCGTGTGCATCCACTCCGATTTCCGCATCGGCGGTTTGAAGCCCGGCGAGACGAAGACGATTCGCGGGAAAATTTACATCGTCGATGCGGACATGGGCGCGCTGGTGAAGCGGTACGAGAAGGATTTTCCGGAGCAGGCGGCGAATGCGAAGTGAGGGCGAACAATTGCACTTACGCGTCTGGCAGATTTTCAGAAAGCCAGTGGAGCACAAACAGACAGTGACCAATCGTCAGCATTAAGTACGTCAACGGAAGTCCTGCACTTTTCCAGTCCTTACCGATGAAACACATGACAAGATAAACCACTCCCGCGACAGCACTCAAAGCAAGGCAAGCAAGAATTTCCAAAAAGAGGAGCGGGCACAACTTGACCCAAACACTCCAGAAATCCATCGCTGCGTTGTCGCCGACATTCATCTGCAGCGTTGCGGAGACGCCCGACGATCGCATCCAGAGCAAAATGCAACCCGGGATCAATGCCAAAACATTTACGACCACGGCAAGTATCATCGACTTGGATTTCTTGGATAAGCGTACTGCTGGATAAGACAGTCCGATCAGTGCAACGAGGAGACAGATATACGCAGGGAAATCCATGACGAACCGATTCCAACATTCGTTGCTCTCATTCAAACCTGCCCAACCGCATTCTCCGGCACAATCCGCCGCGCCATCTCCAACAGCCGTTGCGCCATTTTTGGCCGCTTCCCCGCCTCCGCCATCGACACCGCCGCTTGCGTCACGCCGAGTTTTCGCGCGAGTTCAAGCTGCTGCATTTTCAAGCCGCGCCGCACCTGTTTCAGCAATTCGCCCGCGCCCGGCGGTCGGCCGCCCGGTTCGAAGCCGGGCAGTAGCGGGAAGGAGCGCGGGCCGCGCGCGAAACTCGTGCGCGCCATCTCGTCGAGCTCCGCCTGCACCTGCCCGTTGTCCGCGCCCAGCAGCATGTCGCGCAAAAACTCCGGCGGCTCCACGCGCCAGGTTTCTTCGAGCGGCTCGCCGGGATGCTGCGTCTCGCTCGATTTCAATTCGTGCTGCGCGCGCTGGCGCCGCCGGCCCGTGCCGTCGTCGGTGGCGGTCTCCGCGCAGGCGTAGCGGTAGCGTTCCGTCTCGAACGCGCTGATGTAACCCTGCTCGACCATGTAGCGCAGCGAATTCTCCAGCCGGTCGAGGTGCTCGTAAGCCGTGTATTCCTCCTCGACGATGCCGGCCATGCGCAGAAACGAGCGCGCCGAAAGTTCCAGCGGCCGCCCGCCGTTGATGCGGAATTTGATCGGCAGATGCACGCCCAGCGTCAGCGTCAAGCTGTGCGTACGCGCATTTTCGCGCGCGAGTTTCTGCAATTGCAGCGTGTACATGTAGCGGATTTGCTGCGTGCCTTCGACTGCCGCCAGAAACAAATGCGGATTGAAGCGCAGGAATATTTTTTCGTTGGTGACGATCCGCTCTTTGATCCGTTCTCCGTCGGCGATGGTTTCTTCCCACGCCTCGGCGGACGCTTCGTCGTGCAGCAATCTGATCTTCACCGTCGTGCCGCGCCGTGAACCGAGCCTGATTTCCTGGACGATCGTCAGCGAGCAGAGCAGCGTCGTGATTTCGCGGGCCTCTTTCAAATGCCGCGCGGTGTGGTAGCCCTTTCCGTTGACGCGATTCGAGCGTTTGTAGCCGAGAATGTCGAGGTGCCGGCTGGCGTCGAAGATAAACCCGCCGTACGGCGAGCCGGTCTGCGCCGATTGTTCTTCGGCCGCAATCAGCACGCCCAGCAGATGCTTCAATCCGCTCGGACCGAACTGGCGCTTGATCAGCGTGCTCAGTTCGCCTTCGCTCCACAACGGGTCGTTGTCGAAGAGGCTCAAGCTCGTGCGCGCCTGGCTTTCGCGGCCCGAATAAATGATGTACGTGCGGATTTTTGGCGCGCGCCCTTCCTCCGTGCCGTTGCCGCTTTCTTTCTCCCTCGAATGATCGTCGCTGAGGATCGAAGCCAGATCGGAGCGGCGCGAGAGTCCCGAAAAGACCGGCATCAATCCCAGGAACAGCGCCGTGGACGGCAAGCGAAACGTCCCGCTCGGCGCTGCCGCATCCGCGGCGGCGCTCGCATCGTTCTCAGTCGGCAGACTCATGTTGTCCACCGTAAGAAAGCGTTTTCAAAAGGCAACTTCAAATTGCAAATTCCAATCGTGGAGGCGGTTTCCGCCCGATGTTACCGCCAGTTTTTCGCGCGAAGCGCGTGGCGCACCTCATCCGGCATTCAACGCGCTTCATTTTACTTCACGTTTCGAGGTTAAATGTTTTCCGCTCCAAATATCCAAAGTCCCTAAAAATGTAGAAGCGTTCAAAAAAACAAGTGCAAGTTGAAAGCTTATAAACAAAGAAAAAGCGCCTATTTCAGTCGGCCGATGGTGCGCGAGGTAATCAAGCCGCAAGTGAAGTGTAACATGGCGATGTAAGTGTCAGCTCTTTTTTGAGCAATAAGTTCAATGAAACCGTAATGCCTCTTTTATTTCCTTTGCACCTTCGCGCCTTTACGTAAACCATCCGCCGGCGCGTTGTGCCCGACAATGTCCGCAATGATCTTCATGTGATGTAGAATATGAATCTCCAGATAGCGCAGCCACTGCATCTTCGTCAATCCGCCCAGCACCGGGTGCGCGTAGAGCGAACAGTCGGAGGCAATTTGGTTGTGGATCACGATGGTGCTTTCGAGCAGGTTGGCGTTGCGCTCGACGTCGGCGGTCAGATCGACGAAATTGTTCATCTTCGGCTGAACGGCTTCCGGCGCCGTCGCGGCGCCGCGCGGGATGGTGCCGGATTCCAGCATGGCCAGCGTTTCAAGGCTGGCGGGCGAGATTTGTTTTTCGTTTTCGGCGTCGCGCGAGAGAATCAGCACCGCGTGCGCGTTCACGGCCAGCACGTGTTCGATGTGCTGGCCCACGGACCACGCCGAGACTTTCTCGAATTTCGCGTTCGCGTATTTGCAGCGCGCTTTGAGCTGCGAGGTCAGCAAAAAAACGCGGCGGCAGGCGTCGTACGCGTCGATGCTTTTCTTGCCGTGCAGGTCAGCGAACATGGACGCATCATAAATGAGCGGCGTCCGATAACAAGAGTGTAAGGACCCGTCATCGCAGTTGCCGCTGCGACCAGGTACGCGTCAGCCCGAGTTTGCGAAAGATGCCTTTGGGCAGCGCGCAAATCGCTCGCACTTCATCGCCTGTCGAATCCAGACATTTGAGCTTGAACCAGAACGAATAGCGGCGCTGCTTGTGTTTTTCCGTGCTCCAAAGCTGCTCGCCGCTCAGCGAATTCAGCAGCCATTCTCGGCGCGCGCGCGCGGGTTCAATGCTCTTCAAGAATTCCGCGTTGACCGGCGCGTTCAATAAACTGCGCGCGAGTTCCAACCCCAGCCACAATCCCGTGCGCACGTGCCAGCGTGTCGCGCGCTCGCGCACCGCGTCCCATTTCAAGTTCATCCGCGCCATGCGCGCGAAATCGACGACCAGCATCAGCGGCTGCGCCGCTTTGCGCGGCATGTTTCCCGCGGCGAGCAGCAGCGTGTCCTCGTCGCTTGGCACGCGAATGCCGTTTACGATTTTCGTGCGCGAAAGAATCTCGCCGATCGGCACGCGCGCGGGCGCCTGCAAGCCGTCGTCGCCCGTGTACGACCAGTGCAAGTCGATGTGGATCGGAAAGCCCGGCAACTTTTCGCGCATGTAACTGCATTCGATTGGATTCTTCAAACTCTTCGCGACCAGCGCAATTCCTTGCTCGCGCAACACCGCATCCGCGCGTTTCAACGACAGCGGCTCGATCAGCACGTCGATATCGACGAACGGCCGCAGCGCGGGCTTTTCATAAACGGTCAGCGCCAGCGCCAAGCCTTTGGCGAAAACGGCATCGACTTTTGCAACCTCGAACGCCGCACTCAATTCCGTCGCGGCTTTCACATGCACGCTGGCATTCAACGCCAGCTCGGCGGCAGTCTCATTCCATTCGTCCGAGATTTCAGCGCCCTGTTTTTGCAGCGCATCGTGAACCAGCGCAATCAAGCCGTGGTCGCCGGCGAGATCCAACAGCGGGTCCAGCCGCTGCGCAATCCACTCTTCGGCACGGCGGCCGTTGAATACATCGAAGAGAAGCGAGCCGTCGGGCATAAGAAAAGTCCAAGGTCCAAGGTCCAAAGTCCGAAGAATTCCGCAGCAAGAGTCCTTTGACCTTGGACTATTTTCCGCGGACCTTGGACTTTGAGCGCGTTCCATTATAATGCCGCACCTGCGATCTGCACACGCGAGGAGTGTTGTCGTGACGCCCGATCTGGAAACGTTTTTAAAAGTGGCCGCCGCGCAACCGGGGAAGCTCATTCCCGTCTCGCGCAGCTTTCTCGCCGACGGCATCACGCCCGTCGCCGCGTTTCGGCGCATGCCGTCGAGCGATTACGCGTTTCTGCTTGAATCGGTCGAACGCGGCGAACGCATCGGCCGCTACAGTTTCGTCGGCAGCAAGCCCGACGTGATTTTTCGCGGCGGCGTTTTTCCGCGCCCGCATTATTCGATTGAAACCGCGACGGGCACCTACGTCAGCCGCGACGGCGACCCGCTCAAAGCGCTCGAAACTTTTCTCGCCGACAACCGCGCCGCCGAAATCGATTCATCGATTCCGATTCCGCCCTTTGCCGGCGGCGCAGTTGGATACCTTGGCTACGATGTCGTACGGCTGGTCGAGCCGCGTTTGATGGCGCATCCGCCCGCGCGCGCGGGATTGGAAGACGTGCCCGAAGTGATCGTGCCGATTTACAAAACGATTCTGGCGTTCGATCACGTTTCGAAAATCGCGACGATCGTGCATCACGTGGACGCGCGCGATTCGGGCGATTTGAAAGCCGCCTACCGCAACGCCGGCGAGATCATCGAGCGCATGGTCGCGCGCCTGCGCGAACCGCACGAAGAACCGATGGACGAATTGCCCGCCTCACCGCCGAACACCATCGCGCCATTCACGAGCAACGTCGATCGCGACGGATTCTGCAATGCCGTCGAGAAAGCGAAGCAGTACATTTCCGCCGGCGACATCATTCAAGTCGTGCTTTCGCAACGCCTCTCGTGCCAGACCCAAGCGCGCCCGTTCGAAGTTTACCGCAGCCTGCGCACGATCAATCCCTCTCCCTACATGTTCTATTTGCGCATGGGCGGGCTGCATCTCGTCGGCAGTTCGCCGGAAGTGATGGTGCGCGTCGAGCAGGGCGCAATCACGCTGCGCCCCATCGCCGGCACGCGCCGCCGCGGGAAAGATGCGGACGAAGACGCGCGCCTCGCCGCGGAGTTGCTCGCCGATCCGAAGGAGCGAGCCGAGCACGTCATGCTGCTCGATCTCGGCCGCAACGACGTTGGCCGCGTGGCGGAGTACGGCAGCGTGAACGTCGGCGAAAAGATGATCATCGAAAACTATTCGCACGTGATGCATATCGTCTCGAACGTGTCCGGAAAAATGCGCAAAGGTTTGAGCGCCTTCGATGTCTTCAACGCCTGCATGCCCGCGGGAACAGTCTCCGGCGCTCCGAAGATTCGCGCAATGGAAATCATCGACGAAGTCGAGCCTGACCGCCGTGGCCCGTACGCGGGCGCCGTCGGCGTGATGGATTTTCTCGGAAACTTGAACACCGCCATCGCGATCCGCACCTTCGTGATGCAGGCGCAAGCCGACGGCACCTTCAAAGCGCACATCCAGGCCGGCGCGGGAATCGTCGCCGATTCCGTCCCGCAAAACGAGTATGAGGAGACGCTGAACAAAGCACGCGCGCTGTTGCGGGCGTTGTCGGCGGCGGAAGCGCGGCTGGCCAATTCAAAATAAAAAATTCAAAATTCAAAATGAACGGCATTCAGCGAGAGCGCACATTTTTCTGTTTTTCATATGTCAAATTTTCAAATCTATCGCACAATACGCGCATCCGATGAAGCCTTTTTGTTGCTTGGATTCGAAACAAACCCAATGAGTGCCGTCACGCATTCGTGAAGGAATTGAGATGAAAAAAATCAGTCTTCTGTGCATTGCTTTTTTTACGGCGATTGTCGGATTCGTATTTGTCGGCTGCGGCGACAGCGGCGGGGCAAAGCCGGGCGAGGATACGCTGGCGAAGATCAAGCGCGAAGGCGTTCTGAAGTGGGGCGCGGATTACAGCGGCGGCGCGCCGTTTGTGTTCAAAGATCCAAAAGACAACAAAACCGTGATTGGTTTTGAAATGGACATCATGGAGAAATTCGCGAAGCACATGGGCGTCAAAGCCGTTCAAACGCAAGCCGAATGGGATTCGCTCATCGAGGACATGGTCAGCAGACACAGCACCGATATGGTGATGAACGGCATTGAGATTAATGAGGAGCGCGAAAAAGCCGTTGGGCTCTCCGAACCGTATTACATATACGAGCAGCAAATCACGATTCGAGCCGAGGACAAGGATAAATACAAGTCTCTGGACGACCTGAAGGGCAAAAAAATCGCAACGCTTACCGGCGCGGAGGCCAACAACGTTCTCCTCAAAGCCGGCTTTGACAAGAGCCTTCTCGTGCCGTTCAAAGATTCGTCGCAGCCATACGAGGAACTTGAGAACAAACGCGCGGAGGCCGTGCTGCAGGAATCGATCATCGCCGCGTACTACGCGGGGCCCAATTCAAAGCTTTACAATATTCCCAAAACATTCAGCGAGGGGAAGTACGCGGTGGCTGTGCGCAAGGAGGACAAGACGCTGCTGGCGGAAGTGAACCGCATCCTCAAATTGATGAAAGAGAACGGCGAACTTGCCGAAATCTACAAAGACAAGAAGTGGAACATTTGGAATGAGAAACAGAAAGAGATCGGAGTTCAGGAGAAGAAGTAGCCATCGAATACCTGATCAAAGATCTGGCGCTGCCTGAACTGCTGGCGGCGTCGCGATACACCATTTATCTCACCGCGCTGAGCATGCCGCTGGCGCTCATCGTCGGATTGATTCTGGCGCTGATGCGCATGTCGCGGCATCGTTGGTTGTCGTGGCCCGCAGCGATCTACATCGAAGCTGTGCGCGGCACACCGCTGATTGTGCAAGTGTTTCTGGTGTATTTCTCGCTGCCCGTAGTGGGCCGCTGGCTGAACACCGATTTTTTTACGCTCGAGAAATTCACGGTCGGTGTAATCTGCCTCGCTGGAAATTACGCTGCGTACGAAGCGGAAATTCACCGCGCGGGGTTGCAGGCCATCGACAAGGGCCAGCGCGAAGCAGCGCTTTCGATTGGATTGAGCGACGCGCAAGCGTTTCGATTTGTGGTTCTGCCGCAGGCCTTTCGCATCGTGGTTCCACCGGTCATCAACGATCTGATCGCGATGCTGAAAGACAGCTCGATCGTAAGCGTGATTGGACTTGAGGATTTGCTCAACGAAGCGCAATCGATCGGGCGCAGCCATTTCACCGTTCCGCGAATGTTGGTCATGGCAGCAGTGATCTACCTGATTTTATCGCTGATTTGCTTTGCATTTGGCCGCTGGGTCGAGAAGAAATTGAAAGTCCGCGGCGGCCCGGAACTTCACATCGACAACGTTCACGGGCATTGAAGATATGACGACCGCTCCCGCTAATTCAGTGTCCGCCGCGTCGCCTTCCATTGCCAACGGGACCGTGATCGAAGCGCAGGGAATCAAGAAAAACTTTGGGCCTAAGCAGGTGCTCAAAGGCATCGATCTCGCCGTCGGTGATGCGGAAGTGGTGTGCATCCTGGGACCGAATGGCTGCGGCAAATCCACTTTTCTGCGCTGCTTGAATCTGCTCGAACAATATCAGGAAGGGCACGTGCTGCTCAACGGCAAAGTCGTCAGCGAGGGGCTTGCCGATGGGCTGCATCCGACCGGCGCACAGCGCGATCAGGCTCGAATTCTGCGTCGGCATGTGGGGATGGTTTTTCAACGTTTCAATTTGTTTCCGCACATGAGCGTGCTGAAAAATGTGATGATTGGGCCGCGCCAGGTTCTTGGAAAATCCGACAGCGAGTGCCGCGAAATCGCCGAACGCATGCTCAGGAAAGTCGGCCTCTGGGAAAAACACCCGTGCGATCCGCTCACGCTTTCCGGCGGGCAGCAGCAGCGCGTAGCGATTGCGCGCGCGCTGGCGATGAATCCGGATGTGATGCTTTTCGACGAAGCGACGTCGGCGCTCGATCCTGTGTTGACGAAAGAAGTGTTCAAAGTTGTGCGCGCGCTTGCGGCGGAAGGCATGACCATGATCCTCGTCACGCACGACATGGATTTTGCGCGAGACATTGCCGACCGCGTGGTGTTTATGGACGGCGGCGTGATCGCGGCTCAGGGTTCGCCGGAGTATATTTTCGATCAACAGCCGACGGAAGGGATTCGGAAGTTTCTGGAGAAAGGCTGAACGAAGATTCTCACGCAAAGGCGCAAAGAAGAAAGAACGAGGTAAGGTTTGAAGCGCATTCTTTTGCTCGGCGCTGCGATCGTGGCGTTCGTATTCACAGCTCGTTCCTCGTGCGGCGAGAACGTTCCGCCGAAACCGGCTGCTTTCGATATTCTAAAGCAAACGCGTTTATTTTTCTCGACACTCGCCAGCGCCGCGTGTGAAATCGATTATTTGCGTGTGATGCGCAAGGGCAACAATGTCATCGAGCGCGAATCTCATTTCGATGTCGCGATTCAGCGGCCGAATCTGCTTTCGATCCTGTTGAAAAACGACGGCAACGTGACGTATGCGTGGATCAGCGACGGCATGGCGGTATCCACTTATTTGGCCGGCGCGGAGAAATACATGCGCTTCAGAGCGCCGGCGACGCTGGAAGAATTGTTCTCGGGCGATGAGATGCGGGTGGTGTCCGGCGCGCTGGATCACGCATTTTTGCTCGACGAACTGCTGCGTAGGGATCAAACGGGTGTGCCTCTCGGCGCGCAGTCAGCGGAGTACTTCGCGCTCGAAGAATTGAATGGTGAAAAGGCACATCGGCTGCGTTTATCGGTGCCGCCGAATAAATGGGACCTGTGGATTTCGGCGGGGCCTGTGCCGCTGCCGCTGAAAATTCATGCGGACATTTCAAGCGCGGATGAAAAAATCGAATTCACGGTTGAATTCAAAAAGTGGCTGCCGGACGTAAAGCTCGATCCGCGCGCGTTTCAATTCGACAAAGAATCGAAAGCCAAACGCGTGAGCGGATTTCTTCCCGACGAGCCGCCGCATCCGTTGCTGAATCAAGCGGCGCCGGCAGCGGCGCTGGAATTGATCGACGGCACGCGCACGTCGCTTGCGGCGCACAAAGGCCGCGATGTCGTGGTGCTGGATTTCTGGTCGATGAGCTGTGTGCCGTGCATCGGGATTCTGCCGAAGGTCGATGCCGTCGCGAAGAAATTCAAAGACAAAGGCGTGGTCTTTTACGCGATGAATGAAAGCGATGCCGCCGACGACGTGCGCGCGTTCTTGGCGAAGAAGGGGATTGTGCTGAGCGCGACGCTGCATAATAAGGAGGCAAATTTCGCGGCGTTCAAAGTCGATTCGATTCCGAAGATGTTTTTGATCGACAAAGCCGGCGTGATTCGGGCCGTTCACGGCGTACTGACGGACGATTTGGTGAGCGAGTTGAGCGCGCAGATCGAAGCGCTGCTGGCGGGGCGGGAAATTCCCGCGCGAAAGTAATCCACGTTCTTCCTGCATGCGCGATGAATCTTGACTCGCGCAGCCAATTGGCCTCCCTGGAACGTATTCCGAATGCGCAAGGACGCCTCGTGATGCCGTCCGGCACCCTTACAGTGTGCAGTGAATCGCGGGGTCTGCTGTCCGGGGGTGTCGCGCTGCGGCCACGCCGCAGGCGAAAATTCGGAATCCGCTCTAAAGCCACGCGACGCGTACCCTCACTTTACCGCCCGAATCTCCACGACGCCAAACCCGCCGTTGCAGATCACGCGCTGAATCCGAAAATCCGTCTTCCCCGCGGGCGTCGAGTTGGGCAGCCAGGGCCGCGCCGAGCGCAGCGGCGCCAGGTGTTTCACAATCGTCGCATCGTCCACGCCGCCTTTGTCCTCGAGCGGCCCCGAACCGAATTTCGATTTCGCCGGGTCCGGGTTGTCACCGATGTTGTGAAGAAATTCGAAGCCCTTCGGCGCCGCATCCTTGTTGCTCGTGTTAATATTCGATCCAATCAACCCGCCATGCGCGGGCGGCTGTGCTTTGTTGAGCCAGATTGTTTCCGCAGTGCTGCCGGGCTTCTGCACCCAGAATTGATTGTTCAATGCTAATACGCTCGCATGGCTGCCGTCGCCGCGCAATTCAAAGCGGCACGTCTCCTTGCTGTCCACTGGCATCAACATGCAAGTGCCCAGCGTAAACATCCCGCGAAAATCGTCCGCGGCGACTGTCGGCGCTTTTTCGCTCGTTGCGTACGAAAATCGCGTCGCGTCGATTGAAAGAATTCCGCTATCGGTGAGATGCAATCCATTCAGCGCGTCCGCGCTCTTCTCGTGATAAACTGCGCGCACCACCAGCCGCCCATTCTGCTTCACGTCATACTGCCCCGCCGCCGATCCGGTCGCACCAGTAAACACAGTGACGAACGGCCGCTGTTCTCCCCTCTCCCCTTGGGGGAGAGGAGCAGGGGGTGAGAGGTCGGCCTGCCCTGCATTTCCGCTGCCCAACACCTCCACCCAGGCTCCGCCGTTGCCACTCCCCTGCAACGCGCGAAATTCAACCGGCGTGTGCTCAAATCCGCTCACGCGCAGCGCCGCCGTCCGCCCCGCCTTTTGATTCGCCGGCCCATTCGTGTTGAGCTGATCCGCAAAAATCCGCCCGCCGTCCTGATCGGGATCTTCGACCAACAACGCCCGCGCTCCGCCGCCCTGAATCTGAAAATCGCGCAGCGCCGCCTTGCTCGGTCCTTCTATTTTCAGCACGACGCCATCGCCCGCGCCACGCCATACCAGACGCGTGGAGACTTCGCTCGCGCCGTCGCCGACAAGCTGCACGTCGCTGCCCTTCGCGATGACCAGCGTGCGATTAATTTTGTACTCGCCCATCGGCAGATGCACGACCGGCCGCTGCCCGCTCAACTTCGCGGCCTCATCCAATGCTTGTTGAATCGCCGCCGCATCCGCCGTCGTTGGAAGATCGAAAACTTTTCGGTCGCGATGCGGCGGCACGGAAGGCATCGCCGGCAACGCATCGGGAATCTCTTTCGCCGAGACAACTTTTTCGTCAATGCGCCGAAAACGCCCGCGCTCCTCTACTGCTTTTTCTTTCGAATACACATTCCCCACAAAAGTCTGATCCGCCCACGTCATCCGAATCCCGCGCGATTTTTCGCCCAGCCGCATCGTGTTGTCCACAACCAGATACGGTCCCGCATTGTCGAGCACCATCGCCCAATCGCCCGTGTTGTCGAGCACGCGGTTGCCCGTGATGCTCGTCGGCGCGCCCCACGTGTGCCCGCTCGAAAAATCGAGAAAGCGATTCGATCCCACGCTGGTATTATTCACCACCGAGAACGCCATCAGATTATTGATGCTTACATCGCTCTTCTTTGAGCGCAAAAACAAATTCTCCCACGCATGCCAGTTGCCCATGACATTGTGAATCCCGCGCGTGCAATCTTCGAAGCGGCAGTACCACACCCAGATGTCCATCGAATTCCAATTCACCGTCATGACGCCCGTCTCGCAGCGCAAAAACTGGCAGCGCAATACTTCATTCTCCGCCTGCCCCGCCGTCCCCGGTCCGCCCAACAAAATCCCCGTCTTGCCGTCCTTGCACACGATGTCGCTCGTTTCGTTGTAAGTGGAAAACTTTGGACCATATTGCAAACACACGTCCGCCTTGCCCGTGCCGTCCAGCGTCAGGCGCGAAAGCTTCGCGTACCACGCATCCCATTGCAGTACCGTCCCCTTCTCCGGCCCGTCCCATTTAATGGTGGTCGTCGCCGGATCTTCGCCGATTACCGAAACCATATTGTCCGTGTGCGCCTTGCGCGCGGTCTTGATCGTCTCCGTAATCCGATACGTCCCCGCCGGAATAAAAAGCACGCTCGCTTTCTTGTGCTCGCGCATTTCGTCAAATGCGCGTTGCAGCGCAGTCGTATCGTCCGCCTTACCGTCGCCGGCCGCACCAAAATCGCGCTTCGCATCCAGCCAGCTTGGAAAGGGGCCGACGAATTCTTCGTCGGACGGTTCGGCGGCGATGAGCGGGAAGTTTCCGAAAAAAAGCAACGCGGCGACGAATTTGAATTTCATAATGCCGGCTCCGATGAGGCTCATTGAAAATGTACCCCATCTGCCGCATCAAAAAAATCTTGAATCTTAAACCGCCGTTATTCCACCCACTCCGGCCGCACGCCCGTCGTGATCAATCCCAACCGCCGTCCCTCATCCAAAAACCGCCGCACGGCCGCGCGGCCATTTTCGCCGTAATCGAGCGTGTAGTCGTTGACGTACATACCGACAAATTTGTCGGCCTTCTCTTTGCCCATGTCGCGCGCGTAACGCAGCGCGTACGCCAGCGCTTCGTCGCGATGCTCCAGCCCCCACTTGATCGAATCGTGCAGATGTTTGCTGATACGCTTGATGCGTTCCGGCCCGAGGTCGCGCCGAATGCCGTTTCCGCCCAGCGGCAGCGGCAGGCCACCGGTTCGCGCGTGCCACCATTCGCCCAAATCCACGACTTTCTTCAGCGCGCCGCTCGCTTGCTCGTGATACGTGAGCTGGCCTTCATGAATAATCAGTCCGCCCTCGAATTCACCTGCCGCGACGCGCGCGATGATTTGATCGAACGGGACAACTGCTGTTTTGAAAGCCGGCCGCTCGCTCAATTCCTTGTCGCGCCCGCTGACTACGTCGCTGGCCGATGGGCGCGGCTGCTGTTCGCCGGCTGCGAAAAGCTGCAAGGCGAGAAACGCGCTCGTGCGCGTCCCCGGCACCGCGATCGTTTTTCCGTTCAGCCATTCGCGCGCGCGCTCGAATTTCCCATCATGAGCCGGCGCTGACTTCGCTACGATCATCGGCCCATAATTGTCGCCGAAACTCGCCCCATGTGGCAGCAAAATGTATTTATCGGCGACATATGCATACGCATGAAAACTCAGCGCCGTCACTTCGTACTTGCCCGCCTCCGCGTCGCGGTTGAGCGTTTCGATGTCGATGAGGTGATGCTCGTACACTTCAGGCGCCGTATCGAATTGCGGGTACGTCAGCGCGTAGAACATGAACGCATCGTCGGGGTCCGGCGAGTGGCCAACGCGGACAGTGGGAGTTTTATCTGGAGGATTCATGGTTTCGTTTCCAAAAGGACTTCGAGTTTCCCAATTGTATCCGAACTATCCACAAATGAAGAAAATCAATCCGTAAAACGCTTTCGCAAAGCTTGCGCCAAATTTACTCCGAATCGGCAACCACCGCTGCTTCCTGCGCCACAAAACTCGATTGGCTGATCCACGGTTCCAATTCAGTGCCGCGCATGATCCGCAGCAGCAGGGGCACGGTCATCACGGTCGTGACGATGGCCATGAGCACCAGCATGCAGAAAATGTTCTTCGGGATCACGCCCAACTCGTAGCCGGCGTTGATCACGATCAATTCCATCAAGCCGCGTGTGTTCATCATCGCGCCAATGCAGCTCGATTCGCGCCAGTTGAATCCACTGACGCGCGCGGCTGCCGTGCAGCCGCCGAATTTGCCGAGAATCGCGCACGCGCTGATCATCGCAGCGGACAGCCACAGCACGCTGGAATTCAGCGCGCCGATTTCCGTGCGCAATCCCGTGTACGCAAAAAAAATCGGCAGGAACAGCGCTGTCACCAGATCGCGGATTCGCTCGGCGATGGCTTCGTTGAAATCGTGTTCCGTCGAAAGCGCCGCACCGAACAAAAACGCGCCGAAGATTGCGAAGATGCCGATCAGGTTCGTGGCGATGGCGCACAGGAAAAGAATCACGAAAATCGCCGCCAGCCAGTTGACGCTCAGCTTTCTATTTCTCTGCAACGAGCGCCGCAGCAAGCGCGCCAGCGGCGGTTTGAGCACAAAGATCACGAACGCGGCGAAGGCGATCGTTTCCAGCGCCATCAGCGCGGTTTTCATCGGCGCGAAGGACGAATTCACGACGGCGCTCACCGACGCCAGCATGATCCAGCCGGTCGCGTCGTCGATCGCCGCGGCTGTGATGGTGATCGCGCCAAGACGAGTGGGCGTGATGTTGAGTTCCATCATGATCCGCGCCAGCACCGGAATGGCGGTGATCGACATCGCCGTGCCCATGAACAGCGCGAAGCCCGTCAGCGGCACGTCGAGCGCCAGACTTGCGTGCAGGCGACGCGCCAGCAGCCAGCCCAGCCCGAACGGCAGCGCAATTCCCGCCAGCGAAATCAGCAGCGACGAACGCCCATGTTTCTTCAGATGCGAAAAATCGAATTCGAGGCCGACCATGAACAGCAGCAGAATCAGGCCCAACTGGCTGAACATTTTGAAGACTTGATCGATGCTCGGGTCGAAAATCGCCGTCGATGCGCTCGGAAAGAAATGCCCGAAGAGCGACGGCCCCAGCGCCAGCCCCGCCGCCGTCTCGCCCACCACGCTGGGCTGGCCCAGTTTGCGAAAGGCAATCGCGAACACGCGCGCGCACGCCAGAATCAGCGCGAATTGGATCAGCACTTTCAGCAGCGTGCGCTCCACATCGGGCGCGTGCGCGACCGCGGCAACCAATGGCGAAAATCCAAGCGGCTCAAATGGCATCGGCGATCCACCTTGATCTACTTGCTCAACTCGAATATCTCCCCGTCAATCAACACCGACAGCGGCGGGTCTTTATAAACTTCGAACGGCTTGATTGCCAACTCGCGGCTCTCGCCGTTATTGAATTTCAGCGACAGTGTATTGCCTTCGATGCGATACGTTCCGTCCGAATCGTTCGTGCGTGGATTGGAATTCTTCAATCCGACATCGCCCGTGACAACGAACGCGCCGTTCGGCTGAAATTTCAAACTTAGCGGAGCGCCTTTTATAAAACCGCGGCAGGTTGCGTCGAGCGTGTAGCCCGCGGGAAATTTGCCGCCGGGAAAAAGCGTGTTCGGCGCAAGCGGCGGCGCGTCGTTCTGTTCTCTGTCAAAACTTCGGGATGGCGAGTCGCCGCGCCTCGCGTTGCTTTCCTTCTCGGCCTTCTCCGAATAACCCAATTCGATGCGTTGATCTTTAACCGGCTTGCGCTGCTGCGTTGGCGCCGACGCGCTGGGCGTTTGTTTGTGGCGCAACGCGGACCAGAGCAGCGCGCCGATGCCGCAGCCGCCGCAGGCCAGAAAGAACAATGCGGCCAGCGCAATCAGCAGCGGTTTTTTGGATTCGCGCGCGCCCGGCATGTCGCGCATTATACAACGCTTTTCATAAATGGCGTGAGTGTCAATTGTCGTCCTGCTGAAAGAAGCGTGGCACGCGCGCGTTTTGCTGGCCGAAGTCGATGCGGATGGTTTTGTCGCCGCCCCAATTGCCGGCTTGATCGCACGCGCGCACGTGCGCGTACCACACACCCGTCCGCCCGACCATGCGCTCGCCGGTGTCGCGGTGTGTCACCTCCGGCTTGGGAATTGTCGTGGGAATTTGATCGACCACGACGGCGTAGCCGCCGATTTCGTTTTGCGCTTTCGCCGCCGACCATTTCAACATCGGTTCGACGTTGCGCCAATATCCGCCGGCCGGCGGCGTCATGTCGAAATTGTCGATGCTCAGCGTTGCGCCGCGCACGTTGCCGTCTTCGCCGTTGGCGCTGAATACAATCTTGTCCACGATGCGTTCCGGCATGCGCACGCCGGCCGCGTCCAGCAGCGCGCGCAAATCGACGCTCGCGTGCCGCCACGTGCCGTCGGGAATCACGCCCGGAATCGCGCCGATGTTTTTGCCTTCGTTCGGCGCGTGCCCCGTGCCCGTAAAGCGGATCGAGTACCAGACGCCGAACGATTCAATCTGCAAATCGACTTTGAATCCCGGGTCGCATTTGTATTCGAAATTCAGCAGCGGCAGCCTGTCGATGAACCACGGATTTTTGTGCATCATGATCTGCGGGTCGCCGTCGTCCTGCACGCACGTAAAACGCAGCGCGCGGTTGCCCTCGGCGGCCAGCGCGGGTTCGTTGAGCCACTCCATTTTGCAATCGCGCATCGCGTGCACATGCCCGACGTATTCTTCAAAACTCAATCCAAAGCTCAATTCCATGTCGTACTGCCGGTAGTATCCGGCGTGCTCGGTTGCGGCCGCATACGCCACCGCTTTCATCTCCGGGCCTTTCGCGCCGCCGGGTTTGTTGTCGCAATCGAAGCTGAACGTGTACGGCGCCGTTTGTTTGTTGCCGAGCTTGTCGGCAAGGCCATTAATCTCGACTTTCGATTTCGTCCCCGGCGTAAATTGCAAGCCCGCACTCAGCGCGTTGAACGTCAGCACGCCCGTTTCCGAATCGAAATTCATGAACTGCTGCACGGCTTGTCCGTCGATCGTCACCGTCACAGCGCTGAAATCGATGCTGTGCGGTTCGTCGAGGAAAATACGGACGGTCTGGCCGGAGAGTTTGCCGCCGTCGGGCGGTTCGGTTTTGACGATGCGCGGCGGCGTTGTGTCGAGATAAAATTTCGCGTGCTCGGATTGCGACCACACGCCCGCGTTGTTTTTCGCGCGCAGATGAACGTAGTTCCAGCCATCCTTGAGCGTCTTGCCGCTCTTCGCGAGCGACTGCGCCAGCGTCTTCGAAAACTCAAGTTCATGTTTGCCACTCGGATCGCCCGTCGGCGAATCGTCCACACTCGTCTCGACGTCGGCGATGCCGGTGATGTCCGACGGCGCCCACGAAACCATGATGTCCGCGGGCCGCCCCGCTGGAATCGGACGAATGCGATGAATCCAATAATGCAGCCCGCGCCGCCCGCCGCGCCAGCCGTTGTCGTGCAGGCTCATGCCGATGATGTTCGTCGAAAATCCGCGGTTCGGTCCGCCGTTGGCATCGGTGAACAGTTTTAGCAGCGGCACCGTCGAACGCCGCCATGTGCCGTCCGCAACAAAATCCGCCGGCGGGCCAAAGCGGCTTTGAATATCGCCGGATGTGCTGTCGCGCCCGTCTTCCAGATCGACCAACAGCAGCGCGTGCATCGCGCCGTTCTCGTCGCTCAAATGCAGATTGAACGGCGTCTCGCGCGGCACTTTGTATTCGATGTCGAGGTATGGATAGTTCTGCAAATCGTAGCGCACGCCGCGCAAATCGAAACCCATCGCCGGCAATTCACCGGTCGCGACCACTTCCACGCTGCGCGTCTGCCCCGGCGGCGCCCAGGGCGGCGCGTCGTCCGACGCTTGGACGCGCGTCGTGATTTGCTCGCCCGTGCGCAGCGTCGTGTCCGAAAGATTCAACGCGCCGCTGCCGGGAAGGAAATCCGTTGAGCCCGCGCGCTTCAAAACAAGCGGGGGCGCAATGACCGGCTTGTTCGCTTTGCGCGCAAGCTCCGCGTTGAAAATCCATTCCGAAGTGAATCCAGGCGTGTTCGAATTGCCCGCGCGGTCGCTGTAATTCGGCTCGATTTTCAGAGCAAATTTGTCGCCGTCCTTCATCGCCGGAGGAAACGGCACGCCCGCGTCACGCAGTTTTAGCAGATCGATCCGCAGGCAGCGCGCCATCGCACCGTACGACAATGCGCTGTTGGGCTGCTGCAACTCGTTTGGCACAAGCGCTCCATTAATGGAAACGCGCACGGTCTCCGGCAGAATGCCTGACCCGCCCGGATCGTCGAAATAAACCGCGACCGAATGGCCGTCGCCGTCCGCGTCGAACGGCCACACCGCGCGCGCGATTTTCGGCAAATCGGTGACACTCTCCTGCGGCGTCATCGGCTTTACTTCAGTTGCCGAATACGTCGCGCCTGCGTGATTGCCGTTCATGCCCGCGAGCAAATAGCCTTGATTGCACAAATTGCCAAACATGGGCCGCAGCGCCAGGCGTATAGGGAACGCGCGGCCCCGGCTTTTCCAAAAATCGCGCCACGACGGTTCGAGATCAACTTGAACCGTGTGCCATTTGCCGTCGGCGACGACGCCGGGAATTTCGCCGACCATCGGCGCAAATTCCTCGGAGAGCGTTCCGGAATTATCGTCCTTCGGGCCGCTCATGCGCCAGCGGAAGCTATTCTGATGGCGCGGATTGAAATCTCCTTGGCCCGCGGGAACCAGATAAAAATCGATCAGCGTCCCCGGATCGATGCGGTACGCGAATCGCACCACGCCCTCGCGCTCGACGTCAATCATCCGCGACTTGAATTGCAGCGCGAACGGCCCCCCGCCGATGCCGTTGGTAACGTGGTAGGCATGCGCCACCGCCGGCGCTTTTGGATCGGCTTCGTCGGCTGGCCACTGCTTCTCCGGCACCAGCGGAATCGGTTCGGCCGTGGCGCTGCGAAAGACATTTGCTGGCGTGGTGAGCGAATCGGCGATCGCTTTCGGCAGTTCCTCGCGCGCCATCGCCGTCGGCGTTTCGCCGTCGAACATGTTGATCGCTTTGCTGTCTTCAAACAGGGCGCTACGCCCATCTTCAAACGGCGCGGGGCGCGCGCCGCCGTGAGCAATGCGCAGGCGCGAGAGCAGGAAACTGTTGTCAAAAGTCCAGAACGCCACGCGGCCGTCGGGCAGCGGATCGGGATCGGTGAAGGTGAACGCTTTCAGGCCGTCGCGGTAAAACGAAATCGCGCTGCCAATTTTTTCAAGCTTCAAATGAAACCAGCGCTGATGCAGTTGCGGCTTGTCCGGATGTCGAATGCGGTCGCTGAAGATGCGATAGTCTTCGTGCGTTGCTTCAGCAACGAGTTTTCCTTTGCGATACAGGCGCGTCCAACTGTTGATGTCACCGCCGAAAATCAGCGTGTAGCCGGAATCCAAATTTACGCCGTCGCCGCAGATGGTGATGTTGTGATCGCCGGGCCGCTCGTACGGCGGATCGTCGCGGACCATCAGCAGCGCCACGTGCGCGTCCACGCTGATGTCGCCGGAGAAGATGTGCTTGTTCCAAATCGCCGCGACTGTTTTCGTGCGCCCGCCGAACCACGACCAGCGCGGATCGCAAATCCATTTGTTGAGCAGACCCCATCGCCCGCTCAACACTTTCCAATCGCTGGGCGCGTTGTCGAAGGTGTACTCCATCGTGCCCGTCGAAGTCACGCGCACGGCGGAGGGTTCGCCGAGATTTTTCAGGCCGCGAATCGCGACGCGTTCGCCGCTCATTTTTACGCCGGGCATGCCGAAGTGCGGCTTGATCGGGTCCCACTCGGTTTCGAGTTTCTTGCCGTCGATGGTCGCGCGCGCGCCGAAACTGCCAGCGTTAACGCCGACGTGCTGGAACGGTCCCGCGCCCACGCTGAGGCTTCGACGAACCAAACCATTTCCAGAAATCTCCGCGACGCCGTTGCGAATCGTGAGGCGCGGGCAATTCGGCGCTTCGGGATCGTCGCCGCAGAAGAGCGCGACTTCCAAATCTTTGAAACGCGGCTTCGAAATCGAAATGCCTTGATCGCCGGGGAAGCGCTGGTTGTGAATCGACCAGCCGGTTTTGATATCGCGTTCCCATTCGAGCGCGGGATTGGCCCAGATTTCCATGTCGTCTTCGAACGCGAAGATTTCGTTCAGCGAGCGCTCCGCCAAATGCCACGCCGCGGTCACGCTGCGATCGCCGGTGACGTGCACGTCATCGAAAAACACCGGATCGCCTTTGAGCGCGTACAGCGCGACTTTGCCGCGCTTCGCGTCGGGCACGGATGCGCTCAGCATTTCGTTTTTGTCGATGAGACAACTGATTTTATCGCCGCTCCAATTGACGCCGACGCGATAAAATTCATAGGGGCGATAGTGCGCGGGCTTTTCGGCGAGCACGGTTTCTTTGCCGTCTTTGACGCGGACCAATTGCAGCACGTTGGTTTTGCCGGTGCCGGTTTCGCCACGCGCAAGCGGGCCACGCCAGCGGAAGAGCACGTAATCTTTCTCCGAGAGCGCCGCGACCGCGAGGCCAAATCCGCCGCCGCCGAGCGGCTTGACGGCAACTTCGGCTTCGTAATCGCTCCAGCCCTGCTCGCCGGCCATGATCAGCGCGTATTCGTCGCCACTATTAATAGAGGGCGGCAGGACCGGGGCAATCGGCTCGCCTTCGATCACCACGCCCCACTTGTACGCCTCGCGCGTGATTGTGTATTCGTGGAACGATTTGTCGCCGGGGCGGTACATCTTCAGCCGCAGATCGCCGGCGCCCATCATGAGCTGCTGGTATAGGCTCATCGTGTTTCCCGAGCCGACGGCGCGGCCGTTGACTTCGACAAAAATATCGTCCTCCGCCAAACCCGCATGAGCCGCGGGCGAACCGCCGGTGATGCGCACGATATGCGGCGTGCCTTCGGCGAACGAAAGCTGCACGCCAATGCCGTATTCCTCGCCGCGTTCGCGCTTGCCTTTGCCGAATATCTCGTCGTCGTCGAACGGCTTTTTTCCATCGAAGGCGCAACGCAGCGAGAATGGGTTGGCGCTGCGTTCGGCGAAGGCCATCGCGGTCATTTCCCAACGCCCGGCGGCGGGCTTCCAAACATCGTTGGGTGCGGTGCGCATGAAATTATCGTCGAAGCGAATGGTGTTGAATGCGACTGCATGGCGCGGGCCGAGGTTCACGTTTTCGCTGAGAACTTGCGCGGCACTGTCGAGTTTCAAAATCGATTCGGCCGCTGGGCGGTCGGGCGGGCAATATTCCAACACTTCCGCGGGTCCGATCCACGCGCTTAATTCACCGCTGCGCCAAAGCACGCCCAGATCGTATTTGCCGGCGGGAAATTTCGGGAGTTTGGCGCGCGCCAGTTCTTTCTTCGCGCCTTCTTTTCCTTCGTCGAGCGTCAGCACCGCTTCCCAGCCGGAGACGGTTACGCTGATGCTGCGCAGCGTTTTTTCGTCGAGGCCGGCGAAGAGTTTCACGAACGTTTTGCCGTCGCGGTTTGCGTCGCCGACGAGTTCGAATTCCTGTTCCAGCCAAAAATCGCTTTTCTTATACGCGGCGTCGTCGGCAAAATGAATCTCGCCGATTTTGGCTTTTGGGACATCGGGCGGGTTGACTCCGATGTGCGGCTCATCGGCTTTTGTATCGCCGCCGGCTTTTGGCGGCTGAGGATATTGAATGCCGTTGTTGGGCCGCCGCGCTTCGCGAATCACGTCGGGCGGCGCGACGGGGCGGAGCGCGGGTTTGAAAAATTGTATGGCGTAGCGGGTGCCGAAAAATGCGAACACGCTGAGCGCGAGCACCGGCACGAGCACGAAAAACAACACGCGAATCGATTTCAAATCAGGACCTCGCCGCCAACAACGTATTCGCAACTTAACCTGAATTCGCCGCAGAGCAACCAAGAACGGCGGCGAGAGTGCCGCCGCTCCAATTGCTCCTTACGCAATCTTAATTCTTGAACCGCGGCAACTTGCCTTTTTATAGACGTTTAATTCCGAAAAATAAGACGCGCTTTTTGTAAATTGGTTACGGTTATTTGACGATAGAGCTTCGACAGCCCTTTGATAAATCGCAGTGGCCCCGGCATCGCCGGGGAATTCGATTTTTCAACGGGCTGTTTGCTTTTTCCGCCAGCGATAACACTTTTTGCGCCTTCTACTGAGGATTCTCTTTTCAACACGCATCATGCCTCCGGTCCCCGCAACTGAATCGACACGCGCAAGCCTTTCGTGCGCCACAACCGCTGAGAAAAAAACATTATCGCTCGCTCTGGAAATCCGGGCTGTCGAAGCAGCGCAATGGCCGGGCATGGCGGTGCAAATACACGCGCGCACGCCGCACTCGCGCGTGCCGCTCGACAAGCTTCAAACAGCCGACGGCGCGTTGCGTCATGGAAATTCGACGTTCTCCGCGGATCCGCTTGATGCGCTACTGCTGTGCACGGTCAGACAATTGCCGCAGGACGCCAACGGCGCGTACGCGGCGGGCGCGCGCGAATTTGGGCGCGTGCTGGCGCTGTTGCGGCAGGCGTCGTCGAATTGCGAATTGATTGAAGAAGGGCGCGTGCGCCGGATGGAGGTGCTCGACGAGCCGCCGCGGCCGACGCTGAACATTGCGCTGGTTTCGAATTCTGCAACGGAATGCAGGCAGGATGCCTGCGCCACAAATGGGGATTCACGCAACGATGCTGCACTGCGGGTTACTGCACGCGTGGGATTTCGATGCGCGGAAACGGGCCGCGCGCTCGGGCAGCCGGCCGCGCGCGACGCGGCGTATTGGACGTTCGAAAGCGCGGTGACGCCGCCGCCGAATTTGCCGGACGATCCGCTGCTGCGCGGGCTTTTCGAAAAATCCTGCGCGGACGCGGCGGAGTTCGTGGGGATTGTTGCGCTCGATCTCCTGTGCCGCGCGCGCGCGAATGCGAATCGCATTTCGGTGCACGTCGATCCCGCCATTGCGGCGCTGAGCATTAATTTTGAGCCGCTCCGCGAGAAAATCTGTGTCGGGTTCGACGAGAATGACGAGATCGAACTCGTGCGCGAGCTGTTCACGCAAACCGGCAAGCCGGTGCCATATCCCGTGGCGCCGGCGTCCCGCCTGCACGATTCAAATGAAGATTCGTGCAGACGAGACGCCTGCACCACGGGTTTGGAGTGGCTCGAAATTAATGGCGTGCGCCATCGGCTGCCCATTAAATTTAGCGGGCACGCGCTTGTGGAATCGCTGCCGCCGGAATTGCCGCGCGTCAATCCGAATCAGTCGCGACACAAAATTGCCGACGATGACATCCCGGCGTTTGTATTAAATGTGCTGCCGAAGCTTAAAAATCTTGGCGCGAAAGTGGACGGCGAGATTGAGAACATTGGCATCTGCCTGACACTCAAACCCGCGTTGCACATCGAAGCCGATGACGAAGACGGCGTTGAAAGCGTGCGCGCGAGTTTTCATTTTGAACCGGCGGCGCCGTTTCGCAAATCGGATAGCATTTCCTCTCCGCGCCTCTGCGTCTCCGCGAAAGAAAAAATCGAAATCACCCCCATCGAAATCCTCGCCGCCGCCGCGGAGGGAAGGAAGTATATCCGCCGCGGAAACGATTTCTTCCGCGTGGACCGGGAACTTGTCGCCAGCAGCCGGAAGAAATTGGAAGATGCAGGTTCAGCGACGGCCGGCGAGTTCGATGCGCGCGGCGAGCAGATTCCAAAACTGCTGGCGTGGGCGCGCGATGCCGCGCACGACGAACACACGCCGTGGAATTGTTACATCGCCGAACACGTTGCCGGCGCTCACAAGATCAAAGACGAACCCGCCGCGATCCGCGTGAAACTGGACGTAGACGAAGAAGACGGCAAGGACGCGTGGTTCACGCTCAGCGCCGAATTCGATCACGGCGGCGTGACGCTGAGCGAGGAAGAATTGCGCAAACTGGCCGAAGAAGGCCGTGAATGGTTCCTCAAAAACGGCACGTGGATTCGCATCGACAAAAACGCGCTCAAAAAATTCGACGCCAGCCTAAGCAGGACGGCTCTCCGAGCCGTCGAGGATGAGCGTTCGCTTTTTAATCGGCACGCGCGGCGACGCGCTTTTTATCGCTTCCGGCCGGCTGAGCGAGAACGCGTCATCAGCGTTTTCTCGATCGCCGGATCGGTGGAACACAACGAACGCTACCGCAAATTCCTCGATCAGCTCATGGGCTTCGAAGCGATTCAAGCGCTGCCGCTGCCGAAAGCGCTGACACTCACGCCGCGACCGTATCAGCAGAAGGGATTCGAGTGGCTCGCGTTTTTGGCGCGCTACGGATTAAACGGCGTGCTCGCCGACGACATGGGACTTGGCAAAACCGCACAGACCATTGCGCAGCTTACGCGCATGAAGGAAGAGTTTGGTTCAATGCCGTCGCTGATCGTGACGCCGACGTCGCTGGCCGACAACTGGCGCGCTGAGTTCGAAAAATTCAGCCCGCAGATGCGCGTGATGATTTATCGCGGGTCGCCAAGCCGTCGCGACAAGTTGCGCAGTGAAATCCTTGTCTCGTCCCTTGGGCGAGACGCCGCCGTTCACCCCTCTCCCCTTGGGGGAGAGGGGCCGGGGGTGAGGGGCGGTTTTGACGTCGTCATCGCCACCCTCGGCACCGTGCGCAACGATGCCTCGTTGCTGCGCGAAATCGCGTGGCGATACGTGATTGTGGACGAAGCGCATTTCATCAAGAATTCCGCCGCGGGAGTGGCGAAAGCGATCAAGACGATTCCGGCGCAGCACCGTTTGGCGCTCACGGGCACGCCGATCCAAAACCGGCTTGGCGAATTGTGGTCGCTCTTCGATTTCCTGATGCCGGGCTTTCTCGGACGGCAGGCGCATTTCGCGCAGCAGTTTGAAGAGCCGATTTTGCGCATGCAATCGGGCCGCGCGGAGTCCGATGAAGAATACGAAACCGGCAAAAATGCGGCGGACAGACTTCGCGAAAAGATTTTTCCGTTCGTTTTGCGGCGCTTGAAAACGGATGTCGCCACCGATCTGCCGCCGAAAATCGAGAGCGATATTTTCTGTCCGCTCACGCCGGAGCAAACTTCGCTCTACACAAATTTCGGCGAATCCGACGAAGCCAAACGCGCCGTCAGCGAAATCGTCGAAAAAGGCGACGGGTCGTCGCCGGCGATTCTGGCCGCGCTGATGGGACTGCGCAAAATCTGCAATCATCCGGATTTGCTTTATCTGCCGAAGGACGGCCGGCGGCAGCATGTCGCCGAACCGATTCCCGGCTACGAATCGCGCTCCGGGAAACTCGAGGTGCTTGGCGAATTGCTTGAAGAATGCCGCGAGGGCGGGCACCGCGCGCTGATCTTCTGTCAACTGGTGAGCATGCTCGACATCCTCGCGCATTTTGTGACGAAGAATGGTTTCAAATTTATGCGCATCGACGGCGAAACGCCCGGCCAATCGCGGCAGAAACTCGTCGAACAATTCAACGCCGATGCGACAATCGACACGTTCCTGATTTCAACGCGCGCGGGCGGCGCCGGATTGAATCTCACCGGCGCGGACACCGTGATTTTCTACGATCACGATTGGAATCCCGCCAACGACCAGCAGGCTCAAGACCGCGCCTACCGCATCGGCCAGACGCGCACGGTCAACGTCTATCGTCTGATTTGCAAAGGCACGCTGGAAGAGAAAATTCTGCGGCGGCAGGCGCTCAAGAGAGCGCTGGCGAATTCAATCGTGACACACGACGTTGCGGGCGTGAAGGATTTGAGCCGCGAGGAATTGTTGAGCTTGTTTACATTGGGCCGGTGAGCTGAAAAAATTGAACACATCATTCCGCGATCGTTCTTGCCACGATCGAGGAATACGCGCCGGTGTTTTGGCGCTCTTTGATCGCGCTGACCATCGCTTTGGCTTCGTCCATTTTGCGCATGCCTTCCAGCAGCAGCGACATGGTGTTGCCTTCGACGGTGCGGCGCGGCGTGGGCGGGCCGACTTCGAATTGGAAGGAACCCTTTTTGATATGAAAAAGAAGGAAGAGCGCTTCGGAACCTTCGATTTCGTTGAGTTCGGCGTGATAAACGCTGCCATCGACAAAATGCACGCTGCCGGTGCGCACGCCGTCGAAGAGTTTCAAGACGCCGGTCAGGTTCAACGGTTCGATCAGGCCCAGAATCTGCGAGAAATGCAGCGTGCCCAGTTTGCCGGAGAAGAGCGCGTTGACGGGATTGGCTGCGTTGACCGCTGGGAGATAGGTGCCGGAGCCGAATGCTTTGCCGCTGACAGCGGCCAGCGTGGATGCCGAATTGGTTGTGGAAGAAATTCCCGGTTGCGAGGCGCTGCCGGAGGGCGCTTGCCCGGAGAACGGCAGCGGCGCAACGCCGGAAGCGGGCTGGTTGGCGGCGATCAGGCTGCGAATCGCGGACAGGAATTGGTGCGCCGGACAGGGCAGGGGAAGCCAGTTGTCGCGCGCGGTTTCAGGCCAGACGCCTTCGAATTTCGGCGCGATGAAATCGGCCGTGGAGAGAAACAGAAAAGGAGTGCCAAACGTATTTCGCGACGAGCGGCAGGAGCGGAAAAAGAGGAAGCTGTCGTGCGTGACGTTGGTCAAATCCTGAACCACGCAGGCGACGGGGCCGCTGCGCATGATCTCCCACGCGTCGGCGGCGTGCTGAGCGGTGAGCGCGACGGCGCCGGCTTTGTTCAAAATCGAAGCCAGCGCGCCAAGGGTGTTGGCGCTGCGACAGATTAACAGCACGCGCTTATTGGCGCTGTTGTTTTCAAATAAATTTTCGCTCACAGACCCCGCCCCACGCATAGCAGACGCGCGACAAGGAACCACGCGATGTGCATATTATAACCTATTTCGAAGCGGAAGGATAGAAAAAACTGTCAAGACGACTAGGCAATGGGTGCGCGTGTGCGCGTAAAGGGTTCAAGGGTTCAAGGTTCAAGCGTTTAAGGATTTCTCACTTTCCGCCGACGCGTTGGAAATGAGCGGGATTCGCGGGAGATTCGACGACCGTGATGCCGCTGAATCCATCCGCGCGTTGCGGGTCGGTGCGCAGGGTAAAGGTGCGGATTCCCTTTTGAACCGCAATTTTGCCTTGTTCAATGGGGATTCCGTCCAGCCAAAGTTTCACGTCGCCAGCCGGTGAATTTATGACCACGTCGCCGGGCGCGGTTACGTTCAGTTCAAACTGTACGAGCGCGGCCGTCGACTTTTCATTGATTCGAAGCTCCTCTTTTGAGAGGCCGCCCGCAAGATTCGCGTACGCGGGAATCCAACTGGCCGCGTCCATTTCGGCGAGCAGCTTTGGCACGCCGGCTGAATCTGTTTTTGCCAGCGCCTCTGAAACCGGATGCACTCTGAATTTCCTCACTGCCACGCTCTGCGCCGTCGAGAACGGTCCGGGTTTTCCAAGCTCTGACAGGAAGCGGATCAAATCCACGAATTCGCCGCGCGTGAGCGAATCGGCGAGGCCGTTGGGCATCAGCGAACCGGCGGGGCGCATTTTGTTGCGGTCGATATCGGATAGCGGGATCAGAATTTCGTCGTGCGTGCCGTCGCGCAGAATCAGGTGCGTCGCGGTTTCGCGGACGATGTTGCCGGCGAAGTGCTCCTTGTTTTTCGTGATGATGTTCCACGAATTGTAGCCTTCCTTCACGGTCTTGTTCGGCGAGAGCACCGAGTCGATGATGTAATCGAGCTGCGAAGCCGCGCCGACATTGGACAAATCGGGGCCGACCTGCCCGCCCGCGCCGCCGATGGCGTGGCAACTGAAGCAACTCAGCGTCGAGCGGCGGAAGACTTTTTCGCCGCGCGCGGGATCTCCTTTGGTCTGCACTTCGGCGATGAGCGCTTTCATGTCGTCGGGATTGAGGATTTTCTTTTCGTCTGCGTTTTGCTGCGCGGCCATTTCGGCGGGCTTTTTACCGGCGATTTCAGGCGAGGTCGATGTGACGGCGGCTTGCGCTTCGACAGATTTTTTGAGCAGCGCGATCAACTGCGGTTCGTTCTGTCCGGACGCATTGAAGTAGCGCAGCCCCGCCGAGGCGTTTTCGGGCGCGAGCTTTCCGGCTTCGAGTGCGTTGGCCAATTTCGCACCGGCGCCTTCCTTGCGCGCGAAGGCGGCGAAGAGTTCTTCGACCGCCGATGCGTCGAGCGGTTCAGCCAGCAGCGCGGCGGCAGGCGGCACGGCAGTTGGGGCTTCGAGCGGAACAAGATTCGCCGCGGCATGCGCCCGCAACGTTTTGCGTGCGTTCGAGTTCGCAAATTCGGCCAGCACGGCAATCGACTTAGGCCCGCCAAGTGCCGCGATCGCATCCAGCGCCGCAAGTTTTAACGGCGGCCCCGCGTTGGCGAGCACCACACGGATTGTGTCGCGCAACCCCTCCTCTTTCCACGCCCCTGCCAGTCGAATCGCCGCGCTCGCCTCAACGTCTCCGCCCTCGAATAATTTCTTGATCGCGGCCAGATCGCCATCCGGTTTGGCGTGGCGTTCGTTGGCCGCGCGCAGGAGCGCGTTCAGAATTTTGGCGCGCGTTGCGGCGTCGGATTTTTCCTGCAATTTGAACAGCTCCGTCAATTCCCCCGGCCCGCCCAGCCCGCCAATAATCCCCAGCACACTCTCCTGATTCTCCGCCGCGATTTTGCCGTCCTTCAGCAGCGCCAGCAGCGGCGCGACACCCGCGCGCGAACCGGCCGCTTGCAGCGCGTAGGCCAGCGCGCGCATGTTGCCGCCGAACGCATACGAACCGTTCTCGACGCCCGGCAGCCAGTATTGCTTGAGCGCGTTGCAGGCGTGGAAGAGCGCGAAGTCGATGTTGGCGTCCATCGGCTTGTCGAGCGCGCGCAGCGCGATTTCAAGCGAGCGCTGTTCGGGGATGGCTTCGAGCGTGCAGATGGCTTCGAGGCGCACGCGCGGGCTTTCGTCGGCGATGAGATTCGTGAGGAGGTCGAGCGCGTCGGGAATTCGAGCGTGGCAGTCGCGAAGCACGCGCGTGGCTGCGGCGCGAGCATGCGGATCGGAAGAGGCAAGTAGCCCCCGGAGCAGGGACGCATGAGGAGTATTGAAAGCCTGATAAAGCCAAAGCGCTTCGAGTTTCAGATGGTCCCACTCAGTGGGAGGTGCCTCGCCCATCGCCCCCTCTCGCCAATGAACTATCCCCGGAATTACTTTGGCAGCGCCTTTTTCAATCAGCACGCGCCGAGCCTGCGCGCGCGTGTATTGTTCGGGCGCTTCGAATTGTTTCAGTAACTCCGCGACAGACGCATCGATCAACTTCGGCCGCTCCACCAACGGCCTCCCCTTCGCCGTCAGCCGCCAAATCCGCCCGTGCGTGTGATCGCGGCGCGGGTCGCGGAAATCGACTTCGCCGTGTTGGATGATCGGGTTGAACCAGTCGGCGATGTAGAGCGCGCCGTCGGGGCCCATCTTCACGTCGATCGGACGGAAGACGCGCTCGTTGCCGTTGCCGCTGCCGCCCGCGCCGACGTGGATCACGTCCGGCATCAGCTTCGCGCTGTAGCCGCTGCCTTCTTCGCTGAGCTTGAAGCGCACGATCCGGCTGGCGCGGAAATCGTTGGTGATCACGTCGCCCTGCCAGTCGTCCGGAAAATGCCGGCCGCTGATGAGTTCGATGCTCGCGTATTTCGGCTGCCCGACGCTCATGCCGCGCAAAATGCGCTGCGGGTCGCGCTGGTTGAGGTCCTTCGCCCAGAAAAATGTCGCGCCGGGAAAAGCAAAGTTCACGCCTTCGCCGTATGCGCCGTCGGTCATCAGCGACTCGCCCCATTTGGTGAAGACGTGCCCCCAATGATTGACCATGCCTTGCGAAAAGACTTCGGCTTTGAGCGTTGTGGGATTGAAACGCCACGTGCCGCCCGCATTGAGGCGCTGCACGCCATAGGGCGTTTCCATGTTCGTGTGAATGTACACGGACTGATTGAAGTACAAACAGCCGTCCATGCCCCAGCGGAACGTGTGGATGATGTGGTGCGTGTCCTCGGTGCCGAAACCGTCGAGGACGATGCGCTTGACGTCGGCCTTGCCGTCGCCGTCGGTGTCTTTGAGATGCAGAATCTGCGTGCTGTTGGCGACGTACACGCCGCCGTCGCCGGGGACGATGCCCGTTGGAATAAAAAGATGATCGGCGAAGACGGTGACTTTGTCGGCGCGGCCAGCGCCTTTTGTGTCTTCAAGCACGATGATCTTGTCGTTGGGCACTTCGCCCGGCTTGACTTGCGGATACGTTTCGGACGACGCGACCCAGAGGCGCCCCTGCGGATCGAAATTCATGTTGATCGGCTTGGCCATCTGCGGGTCGGAGGCGAAGAGATTGACTTCGAAGCCGTCGGCGACGACAAAGGACCTGCGTTCTTCTTCGGGATCGGGGACGGCATCGGCGGCGTGGAGCAGGGGAACCGCCAACAGAGATGAGAGGAGAATGAAGCGGAGAATTTGCATTGAATGAACGCCTCGTTTGAATGCCCTTTTTGATCTGTATCGCCGGCGTCCCGCCGGCCAGAATCTTGCCGGCGGGACTCCGGCGGTACAAATCAAAGCCCCATTTGCTTCGCCACTTCATCCGCCATTTTCGCGATCTCCGCTTCTTTCGCGGCGATGATGGGATCGAACTCGGGAATTTCCTTCGCGTTCTTGCCCTGCTCGTGTTTGCGGAAGAGGAAGAGGTAGGTTTCGTTCTGCGGGCGCCATTTGTTGAAGAATTGGAGGTTTTTTTCGCGGATAAGGGCACGGACTTGCTCCTGCGGATGGACTCGTAATTCCTGAGGGTCAGTTGTTATTTTGTCGTATTTGCCTTCTGCTGGAGCGAACATGTTGAGATGTTCGAGGCCGGTCATTATTTTCAGATCAACCAGCAGATGAACGGCATACGTTTCATAACCATCCGCAGTTAGATGCATCCCGTCGCTCGTCAGAGAAAACTGTTTTTCCATTTTGCGGTCGCCGCCTGTCTCTGAAAACATGTTAACAAAAATTGCGGCATGCTTCGCCGCCACTCTTTCGATCGCTGCCGTGTACGCTTTTAAATTCTCATTCACCTTCGGATTTCGCGCGGCCTCAGGCGCTTCGTCCATCTGAAACGCAATCGGTGAAATCAGCACAACGCGCACGCCCGGCGAGGCTTTGTTGAGATCGTCCAACAGCGTGTTGTACTGCTCTTCGAAGCGCGCTAGGCCATCCGGGCCGGCGAAGGATTCGTTCATGCCGTAATTGAGGAAGGCGACGGTCGGCTTGGTCTCGCCGATGATGCGCACCAGCGCGGTGTAGCCGTCTTTTTGCGTGCCGAAGACGCTGCGCGATTCGCCCCAGACGGTGTCGCCGCTCCAGCCGGCGTTGCGGAAGGTCACGCCTTTGCCGTGCAGGCGTACGGTCAGCATCGTTTCGAGATAATTGTATTGGATGTCGCGCTCGATCAACGCGTCGCCGATGAAGACGACGCGGTCGTTGGGCTTGAATTCGAACGGAGCGTCCGCGGTGCGCGCGGCGAATGCGAGCAGCAGCGCGGCGGAAAGCAGCGGGATGTGTGATTTGGTCATGGTTTTGAAAACTACACCAAAGCGCTTGATTGCAAGGGCGGAAATGCGGAATTGAATGCACTGAGTACGGCTGGACGAGGCACACGGCGTATGGTAATCTTTTTTGCATAAGGAGTCCCGCCATGGCCAGCGCTCGAACCAAGGACACGTCATCCGTTGAACACGCACTAATCGCAATTGTTCGGAAACTGCCGGCCCATCGCACGCGCAAGATTCTGACGTTTGCCCGGCAAGTTCAGCGCGAGACTGAAAGCCCTGAAAATGAAGCAGATATCGTGGCGGATGAAAAGCAATGGGATAAACAATTCCGCGCCACTAAAAGCGGATTGAAAAAAATGGCGGAAAAGGTACGGGCGGAGATTCGGGACGGCAAAAGCCGCCCAATGATATTCACCGATGACGGAAGGATTGCGCCCGATGAAATCCCGCACCGTTCCTGATTTCTGGGTTCAATTTAGACAATTGCCGCCGGAGATTCAGCGAAAGGCGCACAAAGCCTATTTACTCTGGCGCGCGAATCCGTCGGCGACCGGCTTGCGGTTCAAGCGCGTGAACGACGAAGAGCCGATTTATTCGGTAAGAATTAATCGGGGGTATCGGGCGTTGGGGCTGCTCGAAGGCGACACCATCTACTGGTATTTCATCGGCAATCATGGCGATTACGAACGGGAGTTGAAGAAGCTGTAGTCATTCAGGCTTTTTTCCAAATTTTTCCATCCAATACTGCTCGCGCGCCGCCTTGCGCTCAGCCATCGACGCCAGCGTTGGAATTTCGCCGGGCTTTTCCTGTCCGTGCGTTTCCCAGATTTTCACAATCAGCGGCCGGCACCAGCCGCAGCCGGTGCCCGCGCCGAGGCATTCGCTCATTAAGGAGGGGACGGAGGGCTTGTGGTGCTTCGCGTAGTTGCGCAGTTTGCGGTAGGTGACGTGGAAGCAGAAGCAGACGGTGTCGTCGGGGTTCATTCGAATGGCCTGTCTGCATTATTCCCGGGGGTGCGGTCGGCGTCAAGAAGGCCGCGCATGCGTCGGGCGCGCAGCCCCTCACCCCGCGAGCGCAAACGGCCGCGCTCGTCGGCCCTCTCCCGGAGGGAGAGGGGAACGGCGGCGCTCGCTGCGCTCGCAGGTATCGCGCGTCACATGCGTCCGCCGAGCGTCTTTCCGGTGATTTCGAGATAGCCTTCGCCGCTGATTTTTCGCTCGCCAAGCGTTCCATCGATCCGCGCGGCGCCTTCGTAGTAATTCATGCCAGCGCTTTTTTCGGAATGGAATTCCTGATCGTCCTGCGCGGCGCGAAGATGAAGCACGGCGTGGTGCGACGGGATTTTGAGGGTCCATTCCACTGTGTAATCCGCGCCGCTGCGCAGGCTTTTCCAGACGCGGCCGGGCGCGAGCTCGAAATCGCTAAGGGCGAGATGCGCGGCTTTGCCGTCGGCACCGATCCACGTGCCGGACGAGCGCGGTTCGATGCTGCCGTCTTTGTTGCGCAGGACGTACAGCATGAGCGATTCGCCGTTGTCGAGATGTATCGAGAACCATTCCCAGCCGGCTTGGTCCGGCGAAAGTTGGTTCGAGCCGAATTCGTGATCCATCCATGAGAGGCCGCTGACGATTTTGAATGTCTTGCCGTCGATGCTGAGCGAGCCATATGTGTTCAAGCGCGGCACGGAATAGTAGTAAGACGCCTGTCCTGGATTTGGGCCTTTGCGGCTCAAGCCTTCTTCGCCGGGCAAGCCGTGCAGCACGGGCGGCAGCGTTTCGATCAATTCGAGATCGACCGCGATTTTTTCGGCGGAAGCTTTGAGCGTCCAGCCATTTTTTGTGCGTGTGAATTCAGAATCTTTCGTCCACACGCGCACGGGCGGCGCGTCCGCGGCGACACTTGCGGCGTCGGTTGCTCCGGCCAAACCGAGCACGCCGCGTTCGAGCGATTCGGCGGATTCGTAGTGCTGGCCATCGACGTCGCTGATGGCCAGATGCAACAGAAAATGATCGTCCGCGGCCCAGTCGCTGGTGCGGCCGCGTACCATCGCGCTTTGCGGCGCCACGGCGCGGCGGAAGATGGTGAATTGGTAACCGAAGGCGCGGTTGTGTTCGTCCTTGATATTGCCGGTGACGTACCACCATTCGGTTTGATAGCCGGCGTGGCTGGCGTGATCGGCGGGGAAAGAAAATGGGCGCGGAGCGAGAGCCTGTTTGAAGTCTTCGCCGTTGATGCGCACGGCGAATGCGAGAAGTACGGCGAAGACGAGACGCCATTTAGCGCTGCTGAATTCCTCGATGTCAGATCCGATCAAGCAGCTTCCCCTCACCCTGCGGGCGGGTACGCCCGTCGGCCCTCTCCCGGAGGGAGAGGGGATTGACGCGCGGATTTCAACAGGGTCTTTTGATTTGCAGTTTGTCATTTTCTCAGCGGAGAACGGCTCACTTCATTTTCCCCGCGAGCTTCTTGCGGTCCTGCAGGATATGCGTGACCTGGTCGAGGATGACCGCGCCCAGAATTACCGCGCCGATGACGATGTCGTGCTTGTTCTTGTCCAGGCGCCATTCGTTGCCTTCCGGCCCCAGCTTAAACATGTTGATGCCGTTTTCCATCACGCGCATGATCGCCGCGCCGATGAACACACCGAAGATCGTGCCTTCTCCGCCGCGCAGCGACACACCGCCAAGCACCGCCGCGGCGATGGCGTACAACTCGTAACTGACGCCCACCGAGTGGCTCATCTGACTGATGTACGACGCAACTGGAATCCCCGCGACACCGGCCAGCCCAGCGGAGATGACATACGTGGCCACCTCCACGCGCTTGACCGGCACGCCGGAATAACGCGCGGCGTCACGATTTCCGCCTATGGCAAAAACATGGCGGCCGAAGACTGTGAAATGCAAAACGTAGGTGGCGACGAGCGCCACGCCGAGAAATATGAACACGGGGTACGTGAGCGTCAGGCTGGGACCCAGATGGATGCCTTCGTTGGCGAGGTCGGGAAAACTGGTCGCGCCGAAACTGATGTTGCCGCCTTGGGTGATCGTTTGCGATACACCGCGAATGATCAACATGCCGGCGAGTGTGACGATGAACGGCTGCAAATTCAGCCGCGTGATCAGCAGGCCTTGAATCAAGCCAATGCTCAGCGCGACGGCCAGCGCGACGCAGATGCCGATGCCGATGGGGTAGCCCATGCCGGCGACTTTACCTTCGATGGCCGGGGTGGAAATTCGCGCGATGATCACGCCGGTGAGGCCAATGATGCTGCCGATGGACAGATCGATGCCGCCGGTGACGATCACGAAGCTCACGCCGATGGCGTAGATGCCCAGCATCGCGATCTGGCGCGAGGTGTCGCTGATGTTGCCGGTGCCGAAGAATTCGCGGTTCGACAAGCCGACGAGCGCGCACATGACGACCAGTGCGATGGACATCCCCAGTTCTTTTCTCAACGCCGTTCCTTTCTTGGGCAGAATGTGGAATTTGGGATATTGAATTTGGAATAAAATGCAATTGCTATTCCCAATTCCATATTCTTAAATTTGAATTACTTGGCGTAACGGATGCTGATGGAGACGGATGGGGCGGCAAATTCGACGTTGACGGGGCGGGTTTTGAAATCGACGAGCGGGCCGAAACCGGTGCCGCCGCCGGCTCGGAGAATGCCGGAATCCAGATTGTGCTGGCCACCCTTCGTCACGGGGCAGACGAGCGCGTTGATCACGCCGATGCTGCCGGTGCTTCTGGCTTTGAAGGCAGCGGTATCGGGCAAGTCGGTGATTTTAAAGCGGAATGACGAGTCGTTGGTCTTGTGCCAGCCGGGAACGAGAGCGCTGGAATGAGCCGGGACAATCCAGTGCGTGTAGAGGTTGTCGCCTTTGTTGTTGTGAATGTAGCTGAATTGAAAGACGTTTAAGCCATCGACAGAGAGCGCGATAGCGGCGTCGTAATCGGCATTGTTGATCAAGCGGATGGCATAGATGTCGTCGCGATTGAGCGCGACGAAGGGGCGTTTGTCAGGCAGCGGCATGGGCGTGCGCGGCTCGAACTTGCCGGCGGTGTTGACGGTGCCGATTTCGAGGCCGAATTGGCCGACGTGAACTTCGGTTTTGTCGAGCACGGCGTCTGATTCATCGAGGCTTTTCACGATTTTTGCGATGCGCTTGTCGGCGCTTTCGGGCGGAATGACAGCGTTGGCTCCGGCGGCGGCGGCGATGACGTTGGGATCGAAAAGTTGGCGCGCGAAACGCTGAGCGACGCGGTTGTTCTGCTGATCGACGATTTCAAATTCTATTTTCAAGCCGGGCACGCCGGCATTGTTCGGCGCCTCGGGCGTTTCGTCCTTGGCAAGATAGTATTTGCCACTGATGGCATAGAGCGCGCTGACGCTGACCGTGATTTTCTTCGCTTCGAGCGCGTCCTGAAAGGTTCGGCGGAGTTCGTTGCCGTAATTGGACTGAAGAATCGGCGGCGCGACAAAATCGCCGATGGCGATGTCGGTGCGCTTGTCTTCGGTCAGAAAGGTGGACACTTTCTCGGCGGCTGCGGCGAGTTCGGTGTTGAGGCGATCCAAGTCGCCGGCGCGAAGGGCGGAGGCGGCGAGCGCAAGGAGCGAGGCGGTGAGGATGAGCGCGGTGAGTTTCATGGCGATTGTCCTTTTGCGGATGGCGCGATGACAGAGTTTGGGATGGTGGGGCAGACATTCTTGTCCGCCGGCGCAGGCCGACAAGAATGTCTGCTCCGCCAATGCCCCGTGTTACTTTCCGTAGCGGACGGTGATGGAGGTGCGCATGGCGCCGAATTTGACGGCGACTTCTTTCGAGGCGGCGTCGATCGGCGGGCCTTTGCCGGTGGCGAGGTCGGCGCCGCGGGTTTTGCCTTCGTCGGTGGCGTTGTGCGCGCCGCCGACGATGACCGCGTGGAACTGCGCGTTGATCACGCCGATGCTGCCGACGCTTTTCAATTGGCCGGCGGCTGAGTTGGGGACATCGGTGATGAAGAACGAATACATCTGCTTGAGGTCCTTGTGCCAGCCTTTGATCAGCGAGTTGCTGTGCGCGCCAACGATCCAGTGCGAATAGCGCGGCTCGCCTTTGTCGTTGCGGATTTCGCTGAAGTGGAAGGTGTTGATGCCGTCCACGGTGAGCAGCACGGCCACGTCGTAATCGGAGTTGTTGATCAGTTTGATGGCATACTGATCGTTGTGGTTGAGTTCGACATAGGGCGAATGGTTTTTCTCAAAGATTGCGCGCGGCGTGAAATTGTGTCCGTCAAAGATGCCGACTTCGACGCCGAATTGACCGACGATGACTTCGCTGTTGGAGACGCTGTATTCGGGATGCTCGGATTTGTTGTACAGGTCCGTGTTGCGTTTTTCGAGCGAGTCGTTGGGTTTGACGGAACCATTGATGCCGGCCACGCTGCTCATCAGGGAGTTGTCGAAGACCTGGTGGGCGAATTTGCCGAGGCTCTTGTTGTTTTTCTGGTCCTTGAGTTCGAACTGGATGAGCAGGCCGTGCAAGTCGGATTTTTTGGCGGGGTCCGTTTCGTCTTGTGCGATGCGGTATTCGCCGGAAATTTCATAGGTGGCCTGAGCGTCCACGTTAACCTTTTTTTCCTTAAGGGAACAGGTCAGTTCGTCCTTGAGCGCGTTGCTGAAGTTGGCCTGCATGAAACTCGGGGACGTGAAGTCGCGGATGGCGATTCTGTCCTGGCCTTCCTCTTTGAGCGTGAGGAAGACTTTGTCGGCGACGGAGTCCATTTCCTGCTTGAGGCCGGTGAAATCCGAGGCGGCGGCGCTCAGGGTGAGCAGGGCGAGCAGTGGGATAAGGGGCGATGTCTTGGTCACGGTCGGGATCCTCCTTTAATGCGGGCTGTTGGATTCGAAAATCAATTTGCCACGGAGAACACAGAGGGCGCTGAGGGGGTCTTCTGAATTCGGCGGCGCTGAATTTTTTTGAACTCCACTGAGAAGCTGCGAATTGTGCAGGCGGGCCGCCCGCACCACAAGAATCGTGCAGGCGGGCCGCCCGCACCACAAGAATCGTGCAGGCGAGACGCCTGCACCACGGGGTTAAGGGTCAGTTGTTGCTGTCGAGCGGGGTGCCTTCGCCCAGCGAGTAGGCGGCCTTCTGGTACAGGGAACGGGTCGAGGAACTGCGGTCCTGCCAGAGTTCGCGGTTGATCGAGCCGGCTTTTTCGGTCATGCCGGAGAGGGCGCTGAGGCGGGTTTCGACCTGGATGAGCGCTTCGAGCTTTTCGGGCTTGCACTGCAATTCGTTGCAGATGTCGGCGAAGGTCATCACGGCGGAGTAGCGCTGCGCCACGATCAGGATTGGTTCGGGGAATTCGGAGAGCTTTTTGCCCGCGTCGCTGCCGGCGCTGAGGAACTGCAACGTGGCTTCTTCGACGGCGGTGAGGAAGCGCTTGCGGTCTTTTTCGAGGTACTTGTCCATCGTCGAGACCGGCGGGTAGAGGCGCTGGACTTTGGTCAAGGCGGCGCCTTGCAGCGCGGACGAGGCGCGGATTTCATCGACGACCGGCTTCATGCCGAGGTTGTGGCAGGCCATGCAGGAGATGCCGTTGAAGATGGTGGTGTAGCCGAGGGTACGTTGTGAATCGCTGACTACATCCGCCGGGCCGGCGTCGATGCGGTCGCCTTTGCCGTTGGCCAGCATGTAGCCTTGCAGGCCGTTGGGCAGGTTGAAGACGATTTCGCCGCCGTCGTGCTGGAATTCCATCTGAGCGTATTTGCCGTGCGTGATGCCTTGCGGGCCGAGCGGGGATTGGGCGAGGCTGTGTTCGCGGCCGGAGACGTTTTTGAAATCGTAGCTGATCCAGTACGCGCCGTAGAGCGAGGTGTGGCGTTCGACGAGCCGGTTGTGGAAGCCGACTTTGGTGGCGTTGAAGCCGGCGCGGGCGAGGCGGTCGCGGTCGAAATTGGCCTGGCGGTCAACGCCGAGTTTGTGTTCGAGCGAGTGAATGTTTTCAGGGATCGCGAGCAACTGGTGGTAGGGGCCGTCGTATTTGCCCTGCGGATCCGTGGGGGATTTCACGGGCTCGCCGTTGGTGGCGACGGTGCAGAACCAGTCGGCGCGAATCCAGAAGAGTTCGGTGCCCATGTCGCCTTTGACGCGGATGGCGAGGTTGCGCATGTTGGCGTCGTTGCTGTCGGTGTAGCTCAGGCCATAGGGGTAGATGCTGGCGACGGCGCTCCATTTGTAATGGCCGTTGCCTTTGTCGTCCCAATCGAGGTCGCGCAGATCGACGGCGTAGACGGTTTCGTAGGTGCCATCGACGGGCTTGGGCAGAACGATGTCGGGCATCCAGGACATGGAATTGATGGCTTTGGAGAGCGCGGCGCGGGTGATGCGCAGGTCGCGGGCGGTGACTCTGTCGGGCGGGCAATTGTGCAGATTGACCAGCGAGAAGAAGCGCTGGTAGTGGCGGATATCGGCGTCGAGGCCTTGCAGGTAACCGTCAACGGCTTTCAGGACCGCGAAGTCGGTGAGGATGGGGCGCGCGGGTTCGGTTTCTTTCGGCACTTCGGGGCAATTTTGAACGATCCAGTCGCCGAGCAGTTTGATTTGTTCGGGGTTGTATTGTGCCTCTTTCTTTTTGGGCGGCATGTCGCGGTCAACGCAGGCGCGTTGGTAGATGAGGGACTTGTCGGGCTTGCCTGGAGTGACGTAGGGGATTTCGTTGCCGCTGCCTTTGACGAGCATGGATTTGAGATCGAGGACGTCGAAGTACCCGCCCTTTGCGTCGGGGTTGCTATTGTGGCATTCGTAGCAGGTGGTTTTCAAGAGTTGGTAGGCCTGCTTGGCCACTTCGCCGGCGTCGCCTGCGGAGGCGCTGCCGAGGCTGAGCATGGCGAGAGAGACAAGAGCAACAACGGATACGTAACGCATGAAAATCCTCCGCTCAAAGATGGTGCTGACAGCGAATACGCGCCGGCGCGTTGCCGGCGCTCGGAGATTTTAACGACTGGAACGCAATCGGATGATGCTAATTTTAAAATTAAGGGGCGGACGAATTATGGGTGATAGAGTAATGCGTTTTTCACGGGCGGCAAGGGAGAAGTTCGCGAAGTGCTGAGTGCTGCAGGGCTGAGTCCTGAGTCCTGAGTGAACGGCGGCGTCTCGCTTCGCGAGACTATCACGGGCTAAAAGCTCGTGTTACTCAGGACTCAGCACTCAGCACTCAGGACTTTTATGAATTGAACCAGTTCCCAAAACTCTAACTCATTTTTCGAGCGCAACTTGCCGATGCTTTACCAGGAGGAAACCACGGGGAGCTTTCGGCA